>Ga0123390_1063591_pt1 | contig 12477 bp, 14 predicted proteins | sample T3HHNO3metaT_FD_89918 | JGI IMG/M metagenome (GOLD analysis project Ga0123390, IMG submission 89918) | Methane-oxidizing artificial microbial communities from Washington, USA to study methane cycling - T3-HHNO3 metaT (Metagenome... | ecosystem: Engineered > Modeled > Simulated communities... | reverse complement strand
TGCCTTTTTGCTGGTGTTAACTTTCGTTACACCGAATTGATTTTGGTCATCAATGATTAACTTTACGTAGTCGCTCAATCGCTTGAATTTGTGCAATCGCTTCAGACAATTCAGCCTGCGCTTTTGCATAATCAATGTCTGAAGTACGATTTTTCATTGCTTCTTCAGCAGCAGCTTTTGCCGCAACTGCTTTAGCTTCGTCTAAATCGTGACCACGCACTGCAGTATCAGCCAACACAGTAATTAAACCTGGTTGAACTTCTAAAAGACCGCCAGAGATAAAAATCAAAGTCTCTTCAGCAGTGTCAGCCAGTTTAATACGTAATGAACCTGGTTTGATTGTAGTTACCATAGGTGCATGGTGAGGATATATACCTACTTCACCTGTACTTGCCGGAACTACAACAAACTCAGCTTCACCAGCAAATATACTGGCTTCTGCACTTACTACATCGATATGAACAGTATTTGCCATATTTTTCTCTATACTTTATTAAAGTTTACTAAGTATTAAATCAGCTTAGTTTAAAGTTTTGGCTTTTTCTACTGCTTCTTCAATGCCACCTACCATGTAGAACGCTTGCTCAGGCAAGTGATCGTATTCACCAGCAACAATCGCTTTAAAGCCTTTGATTGTTTCTTTTAGTGGAACGTATTTACCAGGCGCGCCAGTAAACACTTCAGCTACGTGGAATGGTTGTGACAAGAAACGTTGGATTTTACGAGCACGGCCAACAGCTAATTTATCTTCTGGTGACAATTCGTCCATACCCAAAATAGCAATAATGTCGCGTAGCTCTTTATAACGTTGTAATGTTTGTTGAACAGAACGTGCAACGTTGTAATGCTCTTCACCAACTACCAATGGATCTAATTGACGTGATGTTGAATCTAGTGGATCAACCGCTGGGTAGATACCTAAAGATGCAATGTCACGTGACAACACAACTGTTGAGTCCAAATGCTGGAATGTTGTCGCTGGTGATGGGTCAGTCAAGTCATCGGCAGGTACGTAAACCGCTTGGATAGAAGTAATAGAACCTGTTTTGGTTGATGTAATACGCTCTTGTAAACGACCCATTTCATCAGCTAGAGTAGGTTGGTAACCTACAGCTGAAGGCATACGACCTAACAAAGCTGATACTTCAGTACCGGCCAATGTGTAGCGGTAGATATTATCAACGAAGAACAACACGTCACGACCTTCGTCACGGAATTTCTCAGCCATAGTCAAACCCGACAAAGCTACGCGTAAACGGTTGCCTGGTGGTTCGTTCATTTGACCGAATACCATCGCTACTTTTGATTCTTTCATGTCGTCAAGTTTAATAACACCAGCTTCTGCCATTTCATGGTAGAAGTCGTTACCTTCACGAGTACGCTCACCCACACCTGCAAACACTGATAAACCTGAGTGTTGTTTTGCAATGTTGTTGATAAGTTCAAGCATGTTAACTGTTTTACCTACACCAGCACCACCGAACAAACCAACTTTACCGCCTTTAGCAAATGGACAAACTAAGTCAATTACCTTGATACCTGTTTCCAACAAGTCAACTGATGGAGATAACTCTTCAAAAGTTGGCGCTTTTTGGTGAATTGCACGACGCTCATCACAATCAATTGGACCAGCCTCATCAATTGGGCGGCCTAACACGTCCATAATACGACCCAAAGTGCCTACACCAACTGGCACAGTAATTTGATCGCCTGTTGATTTGAATGATGTACCACGTGCAAGACCATCTGAAGAACCCATGGCAATCGTACGCACAATACCGTCACCTAATTGCTGTTGCACTTCAAGTGTTAAGCCTGCTTCAGCATTGCTTGATGCGTCGTCAATAATCAACGCTTCAAACACTTTAGGCATTTGATCGCGTGGAAATTCAACGTCGACCACCGCACCAATGATTTGCACTACTTTACCTATTTTTACACTAACGTTCGCTGTACTCATTTTTTATATCCTATTCAAGCTAATCTGTTGAATTGTAATTTAATTCTTAAAAATACTATGATACCGCTGCCGCGCCGCCGACGATTTCTGAAATCTCTTTGGTAATGGCTGCTTGACGTGCTTTGTTGTAAACCAGTTTCAAATCACCAATGACTTCTTTCGCATTGTCAGACGCTGATTTCATTGCCACCATACGTGAAGATTGCTCAGAAGCCATGTTCTCTGCCACTGCGTTATAAACTAATGATTCGATATAACGTGTCATTAATTGATCAACTACTGGCTTAGCTTCAGGCTCATAGATGTAATCCCAATGACCTTTAGGACTACCTAGTTGCTCGCCACTCAATGGTAACAATTGCTCCATCACTGGCTCTTGCTTCATGGTATTAATGAACTTGGTATAGCTAATATAAAGCTGGTCAATTTCGCCAGCTTCATACGCATCCAACATCACTTTAATGGTACCGATTAGCGTTTCTAAATGCGGCACATCGCCTAAACCAGTAATGTGCGATTTAACATTAGCACCAACGCGGTTCATGAAGCTGAAACCCTTGTTACCAATTGCACTTACTGCAATCGCTTTACCTTCAGATTCCCAATTTTTCATTTGGTTAACTGAGAGGCGCAGCATGTTGGTGTTTAGACCGCCACATAGGCCTTTATCTGAGCTCACCACAATCAAACCGACGTTTTTAACAACATCACGTTTGATTAAATATGGGTGTTTATATTCTGGGTTTGCAAATGAAAGATGCGCAGCAACGTTACGAATTTTCTCAGCATACGGACGGCTTGCACGCATTCTATCTTGCGCTTTACGCATTTTAGAAGCGGCAACCATTTCCATCGCTTTTGTGATCTTACGTGTATTTTCAACACTCTTGATCTTGGTTCTAATCTCTTTACTACCAGCCATTTTTAGTCCTAGATAGTAGAATTATTAGTAAGCGTTTGTTGCTTTGAAGTCTTGAATTGCGGCTTCAACTGCTTTTTCGTTATCGCCAGCTAAATCTTTGCTAGATTCAATGCCTTCCATCAATTTAGCGTATTTAGAACCCATGAAACCGTGTAATGCGTTTTCAAAAGCTAACACTTTATTGGTTGGAACATCATCAAAGTAGCCTTTATTAGCCGCTAACAATGTAATCGCCATTTTAGAAACACTTAATGGTGCGTATTGCGCTTGTTTCATCAACTCAGTAAACATACGACCGCGGTCTAGCTGTTTACGTGTTGCTTCATCCAAATCAGAAGCGAACTGCGCGAACGCAGCCAATTCACGGTATTGCGCTAATGCTAAACGTACACCGCCACCAAGTTTCTTAATAACTTTAGTTTGTGCTGCACCACCCACGCGAGATACTGAAATACCGGCGTTGATCGCTGGACGAATACCAGCGTTAAACAAGTCAGTTTCCAAGAAGATCTGACCATCGGTAATAGAAATCACGTTAGTTGGAACGAAGGCAGAAACGTCACCAGCCGCAGTTTCAATCACTGGCAATGCAGTCAATGAACCTGTTTTACCTTTAACAGCACCGTTAGTGAATTTTTCAACGTAATCTTCATTTACACGAGCTGCACGCTCAAGTAAACGTGAGTGGATGTAGAACACGTCGCCTGGGTACGCTTCACGACCTGGTGGACGGCGTAATAGCAATGAAATTTGACGGTAAGCAATCGCTTGTTTAGTCAAATCATCATAAACGATCAATGCATCTTCACCACGGTCACGGAAGTATTCGCCCATCGTACAACCAGCGTACGGTGCTAAAAATTGTAATGCTGCTGAATCTGATGCTGTTGCCGCAACCACGATGGTGTAAGCAAGTGCGCCGTTTTCTTCAAGTTTACGTACCACGTTAGCGACAGTAGAAGCCTTTTGGCCAATCGCTACATAGATACAGGTCATGTTTTGACCTTTTTGATTGATGATGGCATCAATCGCAACCGCAGTTTTACCTGTTTGACGGTCACCAATAATCAATTCACGTTGACCACGGCCAACTGGAACCATAGAGTCAACAGATTTCAAACCTGTTTGAACTGGTTGTGAAACTGATTTACGTGCAATCACGCCTGGTGCAACCTTTTCAATCTTGTCAGTCATTTTTGCATTAACTGGGCCTTTACCATCAATTGGTTGACCTAGTGCATTGACAACGCGACCGATTAATTCTGGACCTACTGGCACTTCTAAAATACGACCTGTACATTTACAGATATCGCCTTCAGTAATATGCTCGTAGTCACCTAGAACAACCGCACCCACTGAATCGCGCTCTAAGTTAAGCGCCAAACCGAATGTGTTGCCTGGGAACTCGATCATCTCGCCAGCCATCACGTTTGAAAGACCATGAATACGAACGATACCGTCAGTTACTGAAATTACTGTACCTTGAGTACGCGCTTCAGCTGAGGTAGAAAAATTTTCTAATCTGCTTTTAATCAGTTCACTGATTTCTGATGTAGATAACTGCATGTTAACTCCTAAATTGTTCTTTGCTTATGCTGAAAGCGTGTACGCTAAATTTTGTAACTGACCTTTGACGGATGCGTCTATCACGGTATCGCCAACAATAATTTTAATCCCACCAATCAGTTCTGAATCTACAGAAACATTGGCTTCAATTTTTTTACCGAACTTAGCTTCTAAGCGTTTTACCAAATCTTTGACTTCTGCGGCACTAGGTTTTGCAGCAGCAATAATTTGCGCATCTAAGGTGCCTTCGTCTAGCGCCTTAAGCTCTTCAAACGCTTCAGTAATCGCTGGCAAAATAGACATACGTCCGTAGTCAACCAACACTTTAATCAAGTTTTGACCTTGTTCGTTAAGCTTATCACCACACACTTTTAAAAAAACGGCTTGCAATTCGCTGCTGACCACTTTGGGATCTTGAATGTAAGCTTGCATCTGCGCGTCGCTAGCGACACTTGATGCAAAACCTAACATTTCAGACCATTTAGCCAACGACTTTTGTTCACGACCTAATTTATAAGCAGCAACTGCGTAAGGCCTTGCGATGGTTGATATTTCAGCCATGTCTTATCCTTAAAGTTCTGCTGCTAGTTTAGATAACATTTCACTGTGTGCTTTTGCGTCAATTTCTTTACGCAAGATTTTTTCAGCACCAGCAATTGCTAGCGCAGACACTTGTGAACGAAGACCTTCTTTAGCGCGGTTTACTTCTTGGTCGATTTCAGCTTTAGCACCAGCTAAAATACGCTCGCCTTCAGCTTTAGCGTTACCTTTAGCTTCTTCAACGATTTGTGTTCCGCGTTTTTCAGCTTGGCCAATAATCTCACTCGCTTTTTGTTTAGCTTCAGCTAATGTCGCTTCTGATTTCTTAGCTGCAACTTCCAAAGCACTTCTGCCTTCTTGAGCTGCCGCTAAACCATCCGCGATTTCCTTTTGGCGTGTTTCAATCGCTGATAACAGCGGTGGCCAAACGAATTTCACTGTGAACCAAATCAACACAGCAAATGCAATAGCTTGTGCGATAAGTGTAAAGTTAATATTCATTACTTACTCCAATATTTAAGTCGTTTAATTTGCGCTAAATTTAAGTAGCGCCAAATTATTTATAAGCTAATTACTTAGCTACTACACTTAATAATGGGTTAGCAAATGCAAACATCATCGCAAGACCAACGCCAATAATGAAAGAAGCATCGATAAGACCTAATAGCAAGAATACTTTACCTTGCAATTGTGGAATCATTTCTGGTTGACGAGCAGCGCCTTCTAAGAAGCTTGCGCACATAATACCAATACCGATACAAGCACCCGCAGCGCCTAAACCAATAATTAAACCAATACCAACGCCTGTGTAGGCTTGAATCATTGCTAATGCATCCATTTTATTACCCTCTCAAAAATTAAACTTACAACTAAACTAGAACTACAAAAAAATACTAAAAATTTAATACCGAAGAACTTAATGTGACTCGTGTGCCATTGATAAATAAACCACTGTCAGCATCATGAAAATAAACGCTTGTAATGCCACAATTAAAATATGGAATATTGACCAGCCAGCACCTAGAATTGCACCGAAGATTGTGCCTGAAATACCAGTGGCAGCCCACATACCGAGCAACAAGAAAATCACCTCACCAGCATACATATTGCCGAATAGTCGCAATGAGTGTGAAAGTGGTTTTGAAACGTATTCGATTAAATTGAACAGAAAGTTCAACGGTAAAACCCAGAATTTAGTGCCGAATGGCGTATAGAAAAGCTCATGAATCCAACCACCAAAGCCTTTAACTTTGATTGAGAAGAATATCATCAAGAACCACACCGCTAAAGCCAATGCAAAAGTTGTGTTGATGTCTGAAGTTGGAACACTGCGCCAGTGCTCTAGACCTAATGGCGCGTAAACGAAATGGTGCATCACATCTACAGGTAAAAAGTCCATGGCGTTCATGGCTAAAACCCATAAAAATACTGTTAATGCTGTTGGAGCGATGAAACTGTGGCGATTGCCGTGAAATATATTTTTTACCTGGTCATCTACAAAACTGAAAATTAGCTCTACAAATGCTTGACCTTTTGAAGGTACGCCAGCTGTTGCGCCGCGCGCTACCCACCAAATCAAACCCATTACTACTACACCAAGCAATACAGACATAACAAGACTGTCGTAATTTAACATCCAAAAGCTACCGTCACCAACTGGTTGCGAGTTAAAAGTTAAATGATGCGTAATGTATTCAGAAGGGGTGAGTGCTTTTTCTGCTTGTTCTATAGCCATAATCTATTATTTACTTTAATAAAATTCGTTTAAATTAAACTTTTAACTTACTAAACTTTCAATCTGCTCAAAGCGGCACCCGAAAACAGTGCAGCTGCTGCCAAACCAGCAATGAGTGCAAATGGCACTAACTGCTTATACAACTTAAATATAACTACCAATAACACGATAATTATTAAAATCTTGGTTGCTTCAGCTTTTAATAAATTGATTAATATTGCTGAAGCATCTTTATTATTTTCGCCGCGTTTTGCTACCGCTACCGCAGCACAGGCGCCTAGCACTACACTGGCACCACCTAACATCGCTGAAACACTTGCATGCAAACCCGACACAAATAAAGCCAAAACAGCAACGCTCAACGTAGCAACTAATTGAATTTTAAGCATTTTGCTAAATACATCTGATGTGTTGGATGTTGACAATTGCTTAAACCCTGTAACTGAAAACTAGTTAATTTTGACGCTTACTATTGTTGTGTTTTGCTGCTTATTTTGCGATTTTTACATGCACTATATAGCAAAGACCGCGATTTTGAATTATTACCGATTTTTAGTCAAGGATTAAGTTACAAGCATTTACATTTTGTTTAAGCAAAATGAAACACTTAGCGCGAAATTCTACTCACAATTTCATCAAGTTGATCTAAATTTGCATAGCTAATTTTTAAAGTACCAGCCCCTTTTGCATCGGCTTTAATGCTGACTGTTGCACCTAATTTATCACTTAATGCTTCTTGCAGCCTTAATACATCAGGATTTATGTGGGTTTTCTGTATTTGTTTTTGAGGCGCTTCAATGCTTGTAGCTTCTAGATTTTTTACCAGACTTTCTACTTCACGTACTGATAAATTATCCTGAACAATTTGTGTTGCAAGCATCACTTGTTGCGCACCATCTAGACCAATTAATGCACGTGCATGGCCCATATCTAGCTTGCCATGCATCAACATATCTTGCACTGGTGCGCATAAAGTGAGCAGACGCAATAAATTTGAAACCGCCACACGTGAACGACCTACTGCCGCAGCGGCTTTTTCGTGCGTCATTTCAAACTCATCAATCAGGCGTTTAATACCTTGCGCTTCTTCTAATGGATTCAGGTTTTCACGTTGAATATTCTCGATCAAGGCCATTGCCAATGCAGCCTCATCGGCGATTTCACGTACCAATACAGGCACTTCTTCTAAACCCGCCATCTGACTAGCGCGCCAGCGGCGTTCACCGGCAATGATTTCATAATGGTCGTCATCTCCGTGCTCATTAGGTATGTGACGCACCAAAATCGGCTGCATAATGCCTTGCGATTTAATCGAAGCAGCTAAAGTTTGCAAGGCGGCATCATCCATATAGCTACGTGGTTGATATTTTCCAGATTGCAATTGCTCAACTTTTAGCACTAAAAGTGAATCGGCTTCACCAACACTGCCCATATCGCCTGCAAGCAAGCTATCCAGCCCGCGACCCAAGCCTCTATTTAAGCCTTTTAACTTAGCCATGTTTTTTATCACTCCGCATTACTTCTTTTGCTAATTCCAAATAGGCCACCGCGCCTTTTGAAGCTTTATCATAATTCAACACAGGCACACCGTAGCTGGGCGCTTCTGCTAAACGAATATTGCGCGGAATAATAGTTTTGTATACCTTATCGCCAAAATGGCTGATTAGTTGCGCAGACACTTGCTGTGCGAGCATATTGCGATTATCGAACAAGGTGCGTAACAAACCTTCAATCTCTAGCGTTGGATTCAAACGCGCGCGCACTTTTTTGATGGTATTTACTAAGTCCGACAAGCCTTCTAAGGCGTAATATTCACATTGCATCGGTATCATCACGGCGCTAGAGGCCGTGAGCGCATTCACCGTGACCAAGTTAAGGGCAGGGGGGCAATCCAACAATACAAAATCATAAGGCGCAGCTTCTTCGGCGCTCACTAATTTAGCAATCGCCACTTTTAAGCGATTTTCGCGCGCCAGCTCATTCACCAACTCAACTTCCGCACCTGCTAAATCGCGATTTGATGGCGCAATATCAAAGCCGCCTTTTTCACTGGTTAAAATCACTTCTTTTAGCGACTTCTCACCAATCAACACATGATAAATACTGAACTTTAAGTGTGCTTTATCTATACCACTACCTGTACTGGCATTGCCCTGCGGATCCAAATCAATCAGTAAAACGCGCTTACCTAAACTAGCCAAACTAGCAGCCAAGTTCACGCAAGTCGTGGTTTTACCTACACCGCCTTTTTGATTAGTGATTGCTAATATTTTCATTATTTTCTTATAGGTTTATCAGAATAAAATTAACTGGATTAACTTACGACTAGACTCAATTGACACTTAAAAAAACCAGATGACGCTCTGCGTCTAAACCTGCTACTTTCAGGATTTCAATTTTGTTCACCTGCACGCCCGCACTTTTAAAATCTTGATGCTCAAACTCATGCTCTGGCATTACGCCTTTCATAGCGAGCCACAACCCATTACTGGCTAGCAAATGTTTTGTGAGTTTAACAAATAGTCCAATTTCTGAAAAAGCGCGTGAAATTATCACATCAAATTTCACGTCTTTTTTAAGCGCCTCTACACGTCCAACTTCAACCTGAAAATTGCTCAAACCTAATTCGCCTTTTACTTGTCGCATGAAGCTGGTTTTTTTAGCGACAGAATCTATCGCCGTTACTTGCAACTCTGGCAGACATATCGCCAAGGGAATGCTCGGCAAACCGGCACCTGCACCAACATCCAATAAACACTTAGGTGTTAGGGCCTGCACATGCGGTAGTACGCTCAAGCTATCTAACAAATGCAAAGTCACCATTTCTAGCGGATCTCGGATTGCCGTGAGATTATGCACTTTGTTCCATTTATCAATGAGCAACAGATAGGCAATCAATTTCGCTTGTTTTTCAGCGTCGATTTGCAAATCCATTTCGAGCAAACCAGATTGCAGCTTACTTTGTAGCGCACTTATCAAAGTCATACGGCAATTTACGCTGCTAAATCTGCAGCCGGCTTGCTACGGGATTGACGTTTCAAATACACCAATAACAAGGAAATAGCCGCAGGTGTTATACCTGAAATACGGCTGGCCTGACCTATGGTTTCTGGTTTTTGCGCATTCAATTTTTGTTGTGCTTCAATCGGCAAACCATGAATTTCACGATAATCCAAATTATCAGGCAGCCTTGTATTTTCTTGACCACGACTACGAGCGACTTCATCAGTTTGGCGATCAATATAGCCTTGATATTTGGCAGCGATTTCCACTTGCTCGCGCACAGAAGGTTCAACTTCGCCCAAGCCGATTTCACCTAATGTGAGCACAGCTTCATAGCTCACTTCTGGACGACGCAGTAACTCAAACAAACTATATTCATGCTCAAGCGGCTTGCCAAACATTTCCACCATTTTTTCTGTGGGCACATTAGCCGGTTGCACAAAAGTCTTCTTAAGGCGGTCTTGCTCGCGTTCAACCGCTTCTTTCTTGCGGCTAAAAGCCTCCCAACGGGCATCATCCACCAAGCCTAATTTGCGACCGATTTCAGTCAGGCGCATATCAGCGTTGTCTTCACGCAATTGCAAGCGATACTCAGCACGGCTGGTAAACATACGGTATGGCTCAGTGACGCCGCGAGTGATTAAGTCATCGACCATCACACCCAAATAAGCTTCATCGCGAGCAGGACACCAGGACTCTTTGCCTTGTGAATAAAGCGCAGCATTCGCACCTGCTAGCAAACCTTGCGCAGCAGCTTCTTCGTAACCAGTAGTGCCGTTAATTTGTCCTGCAAAGAACAAGCCTTGCACCATTTTGGTTTCCAGCGAGCTTTTCAAACCACGCGGATCATAGTAGTCATATTCAATCGCATAGCCCGGGCGCAGAATATGTGCATTTTCTAGACCGCGTACTGAGCGCACTAACGCTAGCTGAATATCAAACGGCAAGCTGGTTGAAATACCGTTTGGATAAACTTCATTGGTGGTTAAGCCTTCAGGCTCCAAGAAAATTTGGTGTGAATCTTTATCGGCAAAGCGGTGAATTTTATCTTCCACACTTGGGCAGTACCGTGGACCCACACCTTCAATCACCCCCGTGTACATAGGTGAGCGATCTAAACCGCTACGAATAATATCGTGTGTACGCTCATTAGTATGCGTAATCCAGCAGGGCAGTTGAGCGGGGTGATGCGCAACATTACCCATAAAAGAAAACACAGGCACAGGGTCGTCGCCCGGCTGAATCGTCATCACAGAATAATCAATCGTGCGACCATCAATTCGTGGCGGCGTACCAGTTTTCAATCTACCTGCAGGCAAACCGATTTCACGTAAACGTGCTGCTAATGAAATGGCTGGTGGATCACCTGCGCGACCAGCGCTGTAGTTTTGCAGCCCCACATGCACCAAACCACCTAAAAATGTACCCGCAGTGAGCACGACTGATTTAGAGGTAAAGCGCAACCCAATTTGCGTCACCACACCAGCAGCACGATCACCCTCTAAAATAATGTCATCCACAGCTTGTTGAAACAGCCAAAGGTTAGGCTGGTTTTCCAAGCGATGTCTAATCGCCGCTTTATACAATACGCGGTCAGCTTGAGCGCGAGTAGCACGTACGGCAGGGCCTTTACTGGAATTTAAAACTCTAAATTGAATACCGCCTTCATCCGTCGCGGCCGCCATTGCGCCACCAAGCGCATCAATCTCTTTTACTAAATGACCTTTGCCGATACCGCCAATGCTTGGATTGCACGACATTTGACCTAAAGTTTCGATATTATGTGTAAGCAATAAGGTTTTTTGCCCCATTCTGGCACTAGCAAGCGCAGCTTCGGTGCCTGCGTGCCCGCCACCGACTACAATCACATCAAAAACGTCAGGAAAATTCATATATTCAAGCTTGTCTTTCAAACAATAGGCACAATATAACAACCATCGGAATACAATCACGTCTTAAGTGATTGAAGGTATTGTGCGAAGGCTAGATTTTACTTTAATAGCCGCCAATAGTCATGTAAAAGCATGTTTTTTCACAGAATTAAGTCAACTCTTTTTACCTTAAAACGTTACCTTTACAAGATAGACACAATTTCTTAATAATCTTGGCATAATATTCGCTTTACAAAAATTAAAGCATCTTTTAGCAAACTACTTTATTATGTGAATGTTGAAGCATGATTGCTAAGCAAGAATAATTTTTTATTAAAAATAATGGAGCAGCAAATGAAAAAATTAAGTATCCTTTTAGTAGCATTGTTAGGTTTTAGCGCCATTTCTGCGCATGCCAGCATTGCAAATGCAAAAAAATTAGTATTGATCTACCATACCCAAGCCATCGCTGAAAATAAAGAATTTGCTGGGCCTTCAGCTGAAGAAGGCAAAGCTTTTTTCAATAACAAAGTTAAAACTGCTAACGGCAAAGAAGTTGCTTGCGCTTCATGCCACACTGCAAACCCAGCTGATAACGGCAAAAATATCGTCACAGGCAAAGTGATTAAACCACTATCTCCAGTGGTTAATACAAAACGCTTCTCTGACTTTGATAAAGTGGAAGCTAAATTTTCACAACATTGTGTTGATATTTTAGGCATGGACTGTACAGCAGCTCAAAAAGCCAACTACATCACTTACGTTTTAACAGAAAAAACACCAACAGTTAAAGCCAAAAAATAAGCTTTAAACTTTAAATTAAAAAGCAGTGTTTCACGTGAAACACTGCTTTTTAATTTAAAGTTTAAAGCTTATTTTT
>Ga0123390_1011135_pt1 | contig 12655 bp, 10 predicted proteins | sample T3HHNO3metaT_FD_89918 | JGI IMG/M metagenome (GOLD analysis project Ga0123390, IMG submission 89918) | Methane-oxidizing artificial microbial communities from Washington, USA to study methane cycling - T3-HHNO3 metaT (Metagenome... | ecosystem: Engineered > Modeled > Simulated communities... | reverse complement strand
GCCAATGTGGCGGAGGACGATTTCCCGGAAGGGCGCACTTAGAGTAATCCTTGGGATTACGTGCGGTCAGGGCTGCGCCCCGACACCCCAGGAGAACATCAAGTGGCCATTTTTCATTTGAGCGCACGAGCGCCCATCGCGCGCGCGATTGGGCGATCGGCTACCGCTGCCGCAGCGTACCGCGCCGCGGCTGCCATTTGCGATTCCCGCACCGGCCTGACGTTTGACTACAAGCGCAAGCGCGGTGTACTCGACGCGCGAATCCATCTCCCGGGTGGTCGGCATTGCGCCGATCGGGCTGACTTTTGGAACAGCGTTGAGGAGCACCATCGTCGACGTGACGCAGTTGTGGCAAGAGAGGTCGTTGTCGCACTGCCCGCCGAACTTGGTCCCGACGAGCGGGCCCGTCTGGCGTTTGACTTCGCGCAGGAGATCGCGGACCAATTTCAAGTGGGTGTTGACTGCGCATTGCATGCCCCTTCGAGCGATGGTGACGACCGAAATCACCACGCGCATTTGTTGTTTACCGCTTGTGGCGTGGGTCTCGACGGGGTGCTTGGCAAAAAGGTCGAGCGACTCGATCCGATTGCTTGTCGGCGGAGCGGCATGGCGGACTCTGTTTCTTGGCTGCGACCGCGGTGGGAGCATTTGGTCAATTCAGCCCTTGCTGGCGGAGGCTCAACCGAACGTGTAGACCACCGCAGCCACAAGGCAAGAGGCATCGCTAGGCATCCCACGGTGCATGTCGGTAAAAAGAGCGTTTCAGCGCGGGCACGCACAGATCTAAATGCTCGTCTGCAGAGTCAGAATGCTAGAGCGAGGAAGCTTGAGGAGCAAATCGGAAAACTGACGCGAATGCGTGCACGGCTGGCCGCCAGAATGGCGATTGATGTAGCAAATCACTCGATTGAGGACCTAGGAGCAATGTCAACGATTCGCCCGAAGCCTGCGACGATTTCATGCGCTTCTCGCGAATCGTTAATTTTGGAAAATCTATCAGCCGATCTGACTCCGTGGCAGCGCCGAGAGGCCGTGCGGCCAAGGTCACAAAAAACTGCCCCCCCTACCGTAACCGGATCGATCAGCGATTCAAACTTCAAGACCAGTTCTGATAATTTCAAGGCTGGGTTCGAAGAACGCCCGCCCTCTAAACCGAACCGTTCACTGCGATGATGGCTTTTCCATGTCAAACATTAGCGACCCACTTAGCTAACCAGTGCTAGAACACTATCAACCATCGATTTAGCTGAACTTCGAATATCACCATGTAACGAAAGCTTGTAATGGAAGAATTTGGCGCCGGTTGGCAGAGTACCCACAAAATCTAGAGAAGAATTTTCGTTCAGAGTGGGGGAAATCCATAGCCCAAGAGGGGACTCAGTCGCGGTGACATGGCTTATTAACTGATATCGATCTCCCTCCTTTACCTTTGGCTTGTACTTCACTTCGCCAAGAGCAACAATCTTTCTGCCATGCTTTATTATCAGGTCGGGCTTTATAGGGAACGTTTTGTTGTCCTTAAACAATGGCGATTGATTTTCTGACTTGTTCCCATCGGTGACTCTGAATTTGGTTTTACTCAGTGCTACTGAGAACTCATTTCGAACAAAATTCTCAAAAATTTGGTCAAGCGAGAATAGAAAAGAGGGCAGTCGTTGTCCATCGCCAGTGAAGGAGAATCCGATCTTCGAATGGCCCAGATACAGCGAATAAGTGGCGAGAGCTCCTTCGTACGCTGATCGTAGCCAGCTGGGAACAGCAGCCACAGCCGGCATATCTCCGTATCCCATCGGCTGAGCCCGCAAATTTGTCAGTGCGTTCAGCGCATCCATCAGATATAAACGGTCCTGTTTCCAATCGGCCGAATTTGGAATAATGGCTATGAAGGCCAGGCAGGCGGATTTGAGTAGACGGTTAGCTCGCGCGTCATTTGAAAAATCAAAGACGTCCGATGACACCATAACGTGATCCCCTTTCGCTAAGTATCTGGATAGAGTCCTCCCAAAATTCAATTTTGGTCGATAATATCCATCTACCTCTTTCTGGTGGTACACGCGCGCAACCCCGAGCGCCAATATGTTTTTTAGATGAAAACAAAAGCTACGAGCTAAAAGAAGGGTCGGTGCGACTGCTTGCTCATGCGCATACGACCGCAGTATCGGGAGGATTCGCTCGTAACGCTCCTCAGCAGCCTCCAACATGACCCACAAGTTAGCTATGGGAAATTTGGGCTGCACGTTTAGAACGATTTCGCTCGTTAGCGGTAGGTAGCCCACGAGCCCAAGTGCTCTAAGCTCGATTCCATTTGAGACATCGCGGAGCTCCACCGCCCCTAGAGCACGTGTACCCGCCAAGATTAGCGACCGCCCTGCGCTATCATGAAGTCGCTCGCGGGCGAGCAAATGGCTATCGCGCTCTTTTATGGAAATGACTTGCTGCATTTAGCGGCCCAGACTTACTGCGCCACCTCTGCTTCGTCCTGTGGGCTTTGCAGAAGTGCTTCAATTTGCTTTTCAGTCGCCTCATAAGATACCCTGTCGTGCATAAGTGCTCTGCGCAATGCAAGACGCACGCGGCTGACCCACACAGCCGCTAAATCTTCCACTGAACGAACGCGGAGGAAGTTTGTATGTCCAAATCCGTGGGGGAACGCCGTGTTGACCAATTTGAAAAGTTGGACAGTTCGATTTATTACATTAGCATCCACGCTGGCCTTTTCGAGGTGGTTGCGTAAGAACTCTGCGTCTGGCCCTAATTCAATTACCCAGAATCTGCGTAGAAGAGCATCATCCATGTCAGTCACAGAACGATCGTAAGGATTCGCGGTGGTGATCATTACGAGATTTCTGGGAATTCTAACTTTTGAGCCGGAGAGCGGTAGCGTGAAATCTATATCACGATAGTCGTACTCAAGGTAGGTAAGAACTTCTCCAAAAATTCGCGCTACGTCGCCACGGTTAAGCTCATCAATAATTATCACGAATTTTGATGAAGGCTGTTTTGCAGCTTCCGCGCAAAAATTCATGAAAAGGCGTGGAGCAAGGTCGTATCGTATTCCGGTCTTATCTTCAGATTGAAGTGGCCGAAAACCTTCTATGAAATCGTCATATCCAATCGCTGGGTGAAACTGAATGGTCAAAACCCTTTCGTCTTGCCCTTCCGCGAGTGAGATTGCGATCTTCTTTGCGTAGTGAGTTTTCCCGGTTCCTGGGGGCCCGGCGAGTAGAAAAGCCAAGCTCTCATTTGCCTGCAAAGCTGCGACCACTGCCGCCAGAATCGGGTCGTCTTCGCTGAGGTGATTCAGCGCTGGTGGTTCGGCCGGTGCCAGTGGATCAACCTCCTGACCAGCGGCCATCGATGCTGACAGTTTAGGCGCAAGTGTGCTCAAGAAATCCGCATTAGAGGGGCGTTCAGCCAGTAGCTCGGGCCAAGCGGGCGCGGGGGCAGACAACTTGAACCGAGCCAGATAGTCATCTTTAAACCGTTCAAGATTTAACGTCGAGAGAAGATGTGCGTACAGCTCTGCCCAGCTGTTGACGGAATCAGGAACCCCCTTAAAGGCAAAAAGCCAGATCAAAAAACGTTCGAACTGGAAACTCTCTGGAATCTCAATATCGAAGCGCTCCTTGAACTGTGGAGTTAAACGCACGATAGCTTTCTCGCCTTCAATGAGGCCTTGCATGCGCATCTCACGATAACCACGAGATGAAAAGAGATTGCCCCACATCTTTGTGTCTTGCCGGACTATGAAATCGTCAGCAAATTCACCTCTGTTCCACGTAATCCCTTTAAGCCGCGGTCTAAGCAAATTGTTGCCCCGAGCCATCGGCGGAAGTCCAATTAGAGAACCATCAAAATACTGGTTCAAAAACTTGTCGGTACCCAATCCCTCCGACATGTCCACCAGTGCTTCTTGGCCCACATCGTTCGCAGCGAAGACGAACGCCGGAAGAAGCCAATTTGCGCTGAACTCTTGAAGATGTTCGATCGCTGATTTAATTGTGTCTAGAGGGAAGAACTTCACGGTTTAAACCTTCCTTGCCGGAGTTCCTGGCTTGCGGAAGTTATGGCGATTACCTGCCCACGAGTCCCAAAGGGGGGACGGAGTCTGGAGGCGCTTCATCAGGTTCGGCCATTCCAGACGGGCATGTCCGTCTGCTTCAAGCGAGCTCTCAATATAGTCAACGTAACCGTCACTCATGTCCACGCCGATGACATTTCTGTCGTGCGCTAGGGCTGTAAAGATCGAAGTGCCGCTGCCGACAAATGGGTCGAGCACGTGACCACCAATGGGACTTCCCACCTGAATGCAACGACGAACAAGTTCAGTCGGAAATGCGGCGTTGTGATTGGCGCGCCGGCTTCTCTCAATCGGAATGTTCCACACATCTTCTTCCGCGAGCATTGAGCGGTCGAACGAGTAAAACCTACTCTTGGTGAACATGAATACGTGTTCGTACTGGCGATGGGGGCGGTCACGAGCAGTCGGCTCAACGAATGCGTTACAACGATTCCAGATGATGTCACTGCGAAGCGTCCAGCCGCGAGCCTGCATCGCGAAAGCGACCTTCCAAGGAATGCCAATCATGCTCTTTTTCGGAATGTCCCAGCCGCTTTTGTCAACAGGGCGTACTTTTGTTCGGAAAAAGTCACGTGACGAGCATTTGGGATCGCTTCCATGAGGCTGCCCGTTTCCAGAATAGAAGGTGTCACCGATGTTTAGGAAGAACATTCCTTCGGGGTGGAGCGTTCGCTTGACTTCGTCAAACACTTCCATCAGCTTTTCTACGTAAAGCTCGACAGATTCTTCATGACCCAGTTGCCCTTCATATCCATAGTCACGAACCCAGTAGTACGGAGGCGAAGTGACCGCCACATTAAAAGTATCAGATGGCAGTTGCTTTAACGAGCTAGCGCTATCGCCATGTAGCAGCCCGACGAAGTGTTTGGCACCTGTCATGAAGCCATAGCGACTAGCCTCCGTAGGATCGACATGGAATGCTTTGAGAGTTGAGGCGGGGCTTGTTGAGACGGTCATGGTTTTCATTTCAGGTGCATGCAGAATGAGTTAGAGGCATGCGCCTGTTTTGTTTGGTCGGTAGAGGGGGCGCATGCCAGCATCACTTCCTGGCACCGTCACCGATAGGCTCGGCAAAAAGGTCTGCCTGACCAGCTAATTGCTGATTCGTGAACTCGCGCATGAAATCCCGTAGAACCTCGGCAGCTGCGCGGTCTTGCTGGCGACACGCGTGCAAGAAGGACTCGCGCAGTTCCTTCTCCACCCGTATGCGCATTCCGCAATCTTTGGTCAACATCAGCAAATCATACTCGATGGATACACACGTGTGTATCCATTTTCCGAGAGGCTGACAGGGTGAGCTTTAAGGTCAACATGCGTCACGGAGAAGATAAGGTGGCTAGATTTCGTCTGATGGCATGCGGTCAAAGCGTGCGGCGGCTTTGAAATCATGAGGCAGCGCCAAGTCGCGGTTTGCCAAGCGACCTATTACAGGAGACACCGTCTCGACTGGCGCTACCACCTGGTGTCGTTTCCGCGCAAGTGAGGAGCAACGCGCAACGGCGCGCCCTTCACGGGACTTCCGGCGACTACCGTGCGGCACTCATTCAACCCAGTGGCGAGCGCGAGATGGTTGGGGTGTTGGCCCTAGTGCTGCATCTGGCCAACGCCATCAGGGGAGCACACTGTGAGCACCATCAGCGCCAGGTGATTTTCCCCTCCACGGTCGAGCTGATCAACTGACCGGTGTGCCGACTCATACTCACTTCTAGGCACAAATTTGGCACAGGCAAGCAGGGAAAAGCCGGGAAATTGCGGGAAAACCCAAAACTGAGCGGGCAATAAAAAACCGCCCCGAGGGGCGGTTTTCATAGGGGATACCCCTTTTTCTTGGTGCCGGAGAGATGAATCGAACACCCGACCTTCTCATTACGAATGAGCTGCTCTACCGACTGAGCTACACCGGCTTAGCCTTGGATTATAGCGTGGAATGGTAGCTGGTCACGCGTTCCACCTCATTTTTTGAGCCGAGGATCACGCTGACGCGCTCATGGAGCTGGGTGGGCTGGATGTCGAGGATGCGTTGCTTGCCATTGGTGGCAGCACCACCGGCTTGTTCTACCAGCCAGCCCATGGGGTTGGCCTCGTACATCAGGCGCAGCTTGCCGGGCTTGTTGGGCTCGCGTTTGTCCCACGGGTACATGAAGACGCCACCACGGGTCAGGATGCGGTGCACGTCGGCCACCATGCTGGCGATCCAGCGCATGTTGAAGTCCTTGCCGCGCGGGCCTTCCTTGCCCTGCAGGCATTCGTCGATGTAGCGCTTCACGGGCTCGTCCCAGTGGCGCATGTTGCTCATGTTGATCGCGAATTCCTTGGTGTCCTCGGGGATGCGCACGTTCTCCTCGGTCAGCACGAAGGAGCCCTGTTCGCGGTCGAGGGTGAACATGGCTACGCCATCGCCCACGGTGAGCACCAGGGTGGTCTGCGGGCCGTAGATGCAGTAGCCCGCGGCCACTTGCTGGGTGCCGGGCTGCAGGAAGTCGCCTTCCTCCACGCCACGGTCGCCATCGGGCTTTTTCAGCACGCTGAAGATGGTACCGATGCTCACGTTCACATCGATGTTGCTGGAGCCATCGAGGGGATCGAACAGCAGCAGGTATTCGCCCTGGGGGTAGCGGTTGGGCACCAGGTAGATGCCGTCCATTTCTTCAGACGCCATGGCCGCCAGGTGGCCGCCCCATTCGTTGGCCTCGATCAGCACCTCGTTGGCGATGATGTCGAGCTTTTTCTGGATCTCGCCCTGCACGTTTTCACTGCTGGCCGTGCCCAGCACGCCGCCCAGTGCACCTTTGTTCACGGCGTGGCTGATGCTTTTGCAGGCGCGGGCCACCACCTCCAGCAGCAGGCGCAGTTGCGAGGGAATGAGTCCGTCCACCCGTTGTTGTTCAACAAGGTAGCGGGTCAGGCTGATGCTTTTTGCCATGTCAGTCTCTTCTGGGTCGTGGTTTATTCGGCGAGTGCGCGGGTCACTACCTCGCGCACATCGTTGGACAGATCAGGCTTGGCGGCCACACGAGCAATGGCCTCGCGCGCGGCGCTGCGCCAGGGGTCCGCCAGCTTCTTCCAGCGGTCGAGCGCGCGCGCGAGGCGGGCCGCAACCTGCGGGTTGATGGCGTCCAGCTCGATCACGCGGTCGCTCCAGAACACGTAGCCCGCAGCGTCCGACCGGTGGAAAGCACCGGGGTTGGCGCTGCAGTAGCTGAAGATCACGCTGCGCGCCCGGTTGGGGTTCTTCAGGCTGAAGTCCGGGTGCTGCATGAGCTGGCGCACGGCGGGCAAGACGTTGCCGCCACGGTCGGGCGCACCCGCTTGCAGTGCAAACCACTTGTCGATGACCAGGGGCTCGTCCTTGAACAGCGCATGGAAGCGGGCGAGGGCGGGTGTGGCCAGTTCGCTGCCGCTGGCCACCAGGGCCGTGAGGGCGTTGAACCGGTCGGTCATGTTGCCCGCGACCTTGAAGCGCTGGTACGCCTTGCCAGGCCAGACCACATCGCCTGTCTTTTGCGCGGCAATGCACAGCATGTGCAGCGCAAGGCCACTGAGTGCGCGGCGGCCGGAGGAGACGGGGTCGGGGCGATAGCCGCCGGTGTCCTGGTTCTGTTCCCAGACGGTTTCCCAGTCGGCCTGCAGCGCCAGCGCCAGTTCCTCGCGCATGGCTTCACGCACTGCGTGGATGCGCTGCGGGTCCACCACATCCAGTTGCTCGGCGATGTACGTCTCGGAGGGCAGCGTGAGCACCAGCTCCTTGAACGCAGCGTCCAGGGCCGGGTTGCGCAGCACGCTGCGCATCGCCTCTACAAACGCTGTCGACAGAATGGTTTGCTCAAATCGGCCGGTAGCGCCGGTTGTATATGCTTCATTAGCTATTGTATTAATAGCAATTCGCAATGCCAGGCGCTGTCCAGCTTCCCAGCGGTTGAAAGCGTCGGCGTCGTGCGCCAGCAGCGTGAGCAACTGCGCGTCTGTGTAGTCGATGTCCAGCACCACGGGAGCACTGAACCCGCGCAGCAGCGATGGCACAGGCTCGCTGTCCAGGTTGGTGAAGGTAAGGGTCTGCGATGCCTCGGTGAGCACCACCACGCGCGAGGTGGTGGGGGCTGCGCCTTCTGCAGCGCCGTCACCCGCGAGGTGCAAGGGCAGGGCGGCACCGGTGGTGGCATCGATCAGGCCCAGCTCGACCGGGATGACGAAAGGCTGCTTCTCGCTTTGGCCGGGCGTAGGGGCACAGCTTTGCGACAGGGTGAGCGCATAGCAGCGCGTGGCCGCGTCGTAGCGGCCCGTGGCGCGCACGCGGGGCGTGCCGGCCTGGCTGTACCAGCGCTTAAATTGGGCCAGATGCTGCGTGAGCGGGCTGCCTGGGTTGGCATCGGCGATTGCCTGCACAAAATCGTCGCAGGTCACGGCCTGGCCGTCGTGCCGTTCAAAGTACAGCTTCATGCCCTTGGCAAAGCCTTCGCGGCCCACCAGGTTGTGCTGCATGCGCACCACCTCGGCACCCTTTTCGTAGATGGTGACGGTGTAAAAGTTGTTGATCTCGACGTAGCTGTCGGGACGAACCGGGTGGGCCATGGGGCCCGCGTCTTCGGGGAACTGCGCCGTGCGCAGCACACGCACATCTTCGATGCGCTTGACGGCACGGGCCGAGGGGCTGCCCGCGAGGTCCATGCTGAATTCCTGGTCGCGGAAGACCGTGAGGCCTTCCTTCAGGCTCAGCTGGAACCAGTCGCGGCAGGTGACGCGGTTGCCCGTCCAGTTGTGGAAGTACTCGTGGCCCACCACGCTTTCGATGTTGGCGAAGTCGGTGTCGGTGGCCGTGGATTCGCTCGCCAGAACGTACTTCGTGTTGAAGATGTTCAGGCCCTTGTTCTCCATCGCGCCCATGTTGAAGTCGCTGGTGGCAACGATCATGAAGCGTTCCAGGTCCAGCGGCAGGCCGAAGCGGGCTTCGTCCCAGGCCACGCTGTACATCAGCGAGTTCATGGCGTGTTCGGTCTTGCCCAGATCGCCGGGGCGCACGTAGACCTGCAGCAGGTGGTCGGCGCCCGAGCGGCTCTTGATCTTCTGCTCGCGCGCCACCAGCTTGCCCGCCACCAGGGCGAACAGGTAGCAGGGCTTCTTGTGCGGGTCCACCCACTTGGCAAAGTGTCGGCCGTCTTCCAGGTCGCCGCTGTCCACCAGGTTGCCGTTGGAGAGCAGCACCGGGTACTGGGCCTTGTCGGCGCGCAGCGTGACGGTATAGCTGGCCATCACGTCCGGGCGGTCCAGGAAGTAGGTGATGCGGCGAAAGCCCTCGGCCTCGCACTGCGTGAAGAAGGTGCCCTGGCTCACGTACAGGCCCATGAGCTGCGTGTTCTTGGTGGGGCAGCAGGTGGTGAAGATTTCGAGCGCAAAGGGCTCGGAGCCTTCAGGCAGGTTCTCCAGCACCAGGCGGGTGCCTTCCATCTTGAACGAGGTGCCCTGGCCGTTGACCAGCACACGTGCCAGGTTCAAGTCATCGCCATCGAGCTTGAGCGGCTGCGCCGCCACGTCGGGGTTGCGGCGCAGCGTCATGCGGTTGAGCACGCGCGTCTTGTTCGGGTCCAGGTCGAAGGTCAGCTCGACGCTGTCGATCCAGTAGGCGGGGGCGGTGTAGTCCTCGCGGCGGATGGCGATGGCCGGGGCCGCGCCGTCTCCGCTTCCGTCGGCTTTATGCAGTTGCAACATGGATGCTCTCCAGAAAGTCGGTGTTCATGAGTTCGGTGTAGTCGCGCACGGCGGCCAGCACATGGGGCCCGGCCAGTTGTTCGGGCGTGTGGGTGCTGCAGATGGCCACGGCACGCATGCCTGCGCGGCGCGCTGCCTCGATGCCGAAAGGCGCGTCTTCAAAGACGATGCAATGCTCGGGGGCTGCCGCGATGCGGCGTGCCGCCTCCAGAAAGATCGCGGGCTGGGGCTTGCCAGGCAGGCCCTCATCGCCACGCACGATGGCCTGGGGCGCGGGTTCCAGGCCCAGGTGGCCCAGTGCGAATTCCACGTTGCCGATGTCACCCGCGGTGCCCACCGCCACCTTGAGACCACGCGCGCGCACCTGGGCCGCAAACTGGCGAAAGCCCGCGACTTCGGAGAAACGCGGGGCAAACAGCTCGCGGTAGATGGTTTCTTTTTCGTGCGTGAGCGCGTCGGCCTCGTCCTGCGACACGGGGCGGCCCAACAGTTCCACGATGCACTCGGTGCCATTGCGGCCCGTGGTGCGGGCCATGAGGTCGGGCACGTCGATGTCCATGTCCCGGCGGCGAGCGAACTCGACCCACGCCTGGGCGTGCCAGGGCATGGAGTCGATCATGGTGCCGTCCATGTCGAAGATGATGGCGTCGGTGCGCATCCGCATCGCTCAGACGCCTTGCTTCAACGAAGCTTCGATGAAGGCGTCCAGGTCGCCGTCCAGCACCTTTTGCGTGGCCGAGATTTCGACGTTGGTGCGCAGGTCCTTGATGCGGCTGTTGTCCAGCACGTAGCTGCGGATCTGGTGGCCCCAGCCCACGTCGGTCTTGGTGTCTTCCAGTTTCTGTTGCTCTTCCATGCGCTTGCGCATCTCGAAGTCGTACAGGCGGCTGCGCAGGCGCTGCCATGCCACGTCGCGGTTGCTGTGCTGGCTGCGACCGTCCTGGCACTGCACCACGATGCCGGTGGGGATGTGCGTGAGGCGCACGGCCGAGTCGGTCTTGTTGATGTGCTGGCCGCCCGCGCCCGATGCGCGGAAGGTGTCGGTGCGCACGTCGGCAGGGTTGATGTTGATCTCGATGGAGTCGTCGATTTCGGGGTACACGAACAGCGACGCGAACGAGGTGTGGCGGCCGCCCGAACTGTCGAACGGGCTCTTGCGCACCAGGCGGTGCACACCGGTTTCGGTGCGCAGCAGGCCGAAGGCGTACTCACCCTCGATCTTGATCGTGGCGCTCTTGATGCCGGCCACGTCGCCCGGGGTTTCTTCTTCGACCGTGGCCTTGAAGCCCTTGCGTTCGGCGTACTTTAGGTACTGGCGCAGCAGCATGCTGGCCCAGTCGCAGGCCTCGGTGCCGCCAGCGCCTGCCTGGATGTCCACAAAGCAGTTGAGCGGATCCGCCTCGTTGCGGAACATGCGGCGGAACTCCAGCTCTTCCACCGCTGCGCGCATCGTGGCGGCTTCCGACTCGATGGTCAAAAGGCCGGCTTCATCGCCTTCCTCTTTGCTCATCTCATACAGCTCGGCGTTGTCGGCCAGATCGCGGGTGAGCTTGTCCAGCGTGACGACCACGCTGGAGAGCGACTTTTGTTCCTTGCCCAACTCCTGGGCCTTCTTGGGGTCGTTCCAGACGGAGGGGTCTTCCAGCGATGCGTTTACCGTGCGCAGGCGTTCAAATTTGGCATCGAAGTCAAAGATACCTCCGTAACTCTTGCGTGCGCAGAGCCAGGTCGCTGAGGGTGGTGCCGATGAGGTTGATGCGTTCTGCGTCCATGATTCTTGTCCTGCGTGTTCTGTGGAATAACCCGCGATTTTCTCATGGGATGGGCAGGTGCCCTGCTAATGCCCTTTGTGCCAGACCGCCGCCGGATCTGCAAAGGCCGGCGGGTGGGCCCTGGGTGGCATTCGTATTAAAAATGATAGCATCTCAGGCAATATCCACTAGCGCTTGCGGGCGCAAGGACTTCAAATTTCCTCAGGCAGCATCCAAAAACGCTTCGATCAGCTGTGCCACCTGCTCGGGCTGGTCATGGTGCAGCATGTGGCCTGCGTCTTGCACAACGGCCGTGTTGCAGGTGCGCACATGGGTCAGGCGCTGGTGGTATTCGTCCAGGGTGTACCGGCCGTTCCACCACTGGCCCAGGCTGTCGCCACTGGCCTCGATGGCCAGCACGGGTGCGGTAATGCGCTCGTAGATGGCCAGGGCTTCGTCCGCGCGGTACAGCTGCGCACTGGTGATCTTGTGGGCGGGGTCACCCAGGATTTCCCACTGCCCCTGCGCGTTGGGCCGCGCCCAGTGCTGGGCCAGCCATTGGGCCTTGTCTTCGGACAGGCGGGGGTTGGTCTTCATCAGGCGGCGGGCGACGCCGTCGGCGCTGTCATAGGTCTTGAGTTCCTTGGTGCCCTGGTGCAGCTGCTTGATCTCGTCGATCCACTGCGCGTAGCGGGTGGGCGCCTGCGCGGGGCGTGTGGCGGGCAGGCCAAAACCTTCCAGGTTGACGAGCTTGCGCACGCGCTCGGGCCGCACACCGCCGTACATCATGGCCACGTTGCCGCCCATGCTGTGGCCCACCAGGTCGATGGCTTCGCCGGGGGCATAGTGGTCCAGCAGCAGGTCCAGGTCGGCCAGGTAGTCGGCAAACACATAGTGGTCCACCGATGCACCTGTGGTGAGGCCAAAACCGCGCCAGTCCGGCGCGATGATGCGGCGTGATTGCCGCAGCGCGTCCACCGTGAACTGGTAGGAGGCACTGACGTCCATCCAGCCATGCAAAAGCACCAGCGTGGGGAGGTCGCTTTGCTCGGGGCCCCAGTGGCGGACGTGATAGTTGAGGTGCCGCAGCGCCAGTGTGCTGCTGCGCGAAGGGGTGAGG
>Ga0123390_1047822_pt1 | contig 12690 bp, 8 predicted proteins | sample T3HHNO3metaT_FD_89918 | JGI IMG/M metagenome (GOLD analysis project Ga0123390, IMG submission 89918) | Methane-oxidizing artificial microbial communities from Washington, USA to study methane cycling - T3-HHNO3 metaT (Metagenome... | ecosystem: Engineered > Modeled > Simulated communities... | reverse complement strand
GCCGCCACTCCTGTTTGATCCGCTGGAAGGTCTATTTGCCAGAGCGAGAGGGACGATTGCAGTTATCGCTTCAAATGGGCAGCACCTTCGTAGCGACTAGCCGAAAAACAGCATTGCCTGTTAATCCGGTTAGCGTACAATCCAGAGTGCTTATCGATAGTCGTTTCAAACCCACTTCAATCGTTAGTCAGCAGCCGGCCGCTAAATCATACGTGAGCAGTAACCCGAACAAACAAGCAGCAATTCAAGCGGCACAGCTGCGGCAACTGTTTGCGGCAAGCAATGTGTCATTGATTAGCAGTACGCTATTGGCGGCGATTCTGGCCTATATGCAGCGCGACATGATTGCGGCCCCCGTGGTGCTCAGTTGGTTGACGCTGATTGTGTTGGTGGCGGTTTCCCGCACTTTGCTGGTCAAGGCATATCGATCCGCCGCGCCGGAAGTCGGGGAAAGCACTCGGTTCTGGATGAAAAGATTTCGGATTGGGGTGCTGGCTGTGGGCTTGGTGTGGGGAGCGGCCGGTTTTCTGATGTTTCCGGCCAACAATTCGCAACATCAACTCTTCTTGGTTTTTATGCTGGCGGGTTTGTCGGCCGGCGGCGTGGTGGCATTTTCCGCCGATCTGCTCAGCGCGGTGCTATTTTCTTTGAGCTCGCTGCTGCCCATCATTGTTCGCTTGTTCATGTCAGGCAATGGATTGTTTGTGGCGATGAGCGTGGCAGGGTCTTTATACCTGTGCTTCATGGTGATCAGCTTGCGTCGTATCAATCGAAGTATCACCGAGAATATTGTGCTGCATCTGGATGCCGCGGAAAGAGAGGAGGCCATGCGTATCAGTGAGCAGCGCTATCGCTTGTTGCTGAAACACTCGCCCATCGGTATTTTTCATTACGACACCGATCTGATCGTTACTTACTGTAACGAACCGTTCGCCGCTATTTTGCAGAATACCGTCGATAACATTGTCGGATTGGATATTAAGGGGTTTAAAGACGGTTCAATACTCGCCGCCTTGCATCAGGCATTGAACGGTGAAAAGGTGAGTTATGAAGGCGAATTCCGGCCGGCGCTGGATGCCGCCGGCATAGTGATAGACATGATCTGCGCGCCGTCGCGCGACGGTGCCGGCAAAATTGTTGGCGGGATTGCTATTATTCGGGACATCAGCGAGCGTAAGCAGGCGGAAGAAATGCTGCGTATCAGCGCCATCGCCTTCGAATCGCAGGCGGCGATGATCGTCACCTCCCCGGACGGAGTGATCCTGCGGGTGAATCGGGCCTTTATCGCGCTGACCGGCTACAGCTCGGAAGAAGTGCTGGGCCAAACGCCGCAAATGCTCAACTCCGGGCGCCACGACAAGGGCTTCTTTGCGGCTATGTGGACCGTATTGCAGGAGACCGGCCATTGGCAAGGCGAAATCTGGAATCGCCGCAAAAACGGCTTGATCGTCGCCGAATGGCTGACGATAGCAGCCGTAGTCGCACCCGATGGCCGCGTTACCCATTATGTCGGTACATTTTCGGATATTACCGAGAACAAGGAGGCGGTGGCGGAAATCCACCGTTTGGCTTATTACGATCCTTTAACCCATTTGCCTAACCGGCGTTTACTGCAAGATCGTTTGGGCCAGGAGTTGGTTGCCGGCGCCCGCAACGGCCTATATGGTGCGATTCTGTTCTTGGATCTGGATAATTTCAAGACGCTTAACGACACGCGCGGGCACGATGCCGGTGACCAGTTATTGGTCGAAGTGGCGCGGCGTTTACGCACTAGCGTGCGCGAATGTGACATCGTCGGACGCCTGGGTGGCGATGAGTTTTTGGTGTTGCTGGCGGATTTGAGCGCCGATGTCGAGCTTGCCGCGATGCAAACCAAGCAAGTCGGCGAAAAACTGTTGGACGCGTTGGCTCATCCTTACGATTTAAACGGCTATGAGTTCCATTGTTCGGCCAGTATCGGCATTCGCTTGTACCGCGATCATGAGGGTGCGGAAGAATTACTCCGGCACGCCGATCTTGCCATGTATCAAGCCAAAATTGCCGGGCGCAATACCGTGCGCTTCTTCGATCCGAGCATGCAGGCGTTGGCCACGGCTCGCGCCGATTTAGAAAAAGATTTGCGCCTTGCTCTGGCTCATAATCAGTTCAAGCTGTATTTTCAACCGCAGATGTATCGAAACCATCAAGTGGTGGGCGCCGAGGCGCTGTTGCGTTGGCAGCATCCGCAACGCGGATTGGTATCGCCGTTGGAGTTTATTTCCCTGGCGGAAAAAACCAGTTTGATTCTGCCGATTGGCCAGTGCGTGTTGGAAGCCGCCTGCACGCAACTGAAGCAGTGGGAGGAACATGCCTATTCGCAGCAGTTTCGGTTAGCCGTCAATGTCAGTGCGCGCCAGTTTAGATCGGCGGATTTTGTCGAGCAGGTGCGGCGGGCGCTGGATAACAATGGCGTTAACCCGGACTTGCTGGAACTAGAACTGACTGAAAGTCTGGTACTGGAGAATATCAACGACACTATCCTGAAGATGCATGCACTCAGAGAGATAGGGGTGCGCTTTTCGTTGGACGACTTCGGTACCGGATACTCGTCGTTTTCCTATCTGACGCAGTTGCCGTTCGACCAGTTAAAAATTGACCGCTCCTTTGTGCATAACATCGGTGTCAAGACCAGCGATGCGGTGATCGTGCAAACCATCATCGGCATGGCCCATAACTTGGGGATAGAGGTGATTGCCGAAGGGGTCGAAACCGATGCGCAACGTTTGTTTCTGGAACAGCACGGCTGCCACGCCTGTCAGGGATTTTTGTTCAGCAAGCCGGTGCCGATAGACGAGTTTATGGCCTGGAGCCGGCGTTTGCCCAAGTGTTAACCCAGCCTGTCAATGTAGCCGCTCCGGCTATCAGGCCATGCACCTGGCCTTCAGCGGAATTGTTGGTATATTCCCGTTTACTGCTGTTTTTACTAAATAGGGTTTGCCGGGGCTCTGAATGAAATCGTCCGATACACATCCGTACAATTCCTGGCAGGCAGTCCGCAAGGCGTTGAAAGGCGCAACCGATGACTATCATAACCGCTTAAATCAACACAGTTTGCTGGTTGGAATAACCCAGACAGGCTATTCACTGGATAAATACCGAAAACTTTTATCCGCTTACTACCATCTCTATCAGGCTTTGGAAGATCGGTTAATTGCCTTTCAGTCTTCTCAACACTGTCAATTCGACTATTCTCAACGTGTCAAGCTGCCCTGGATTTGCCGCGACCTGGATTTTTTGGGAGTAAACCCGCTTGCAGCGGGATATGGCATAGCGCAAAACGCACTGGCGCCGCAGGTAGCCAGCATGGGTGAATATACCGGGGTTTTATACGTGATCGAGGGGTCGATGTTGGGCGGACAGCTTATTTCGCGTAGCCTAGAGGCATACCATGGGTTGAGCGGCGAAGCCGGTGCTTGCTTTTACCGCGGCTATGGTCAGGACACCGGGCTTATGTGGCAAGATTTTCTGCGGTTTGCGGAAAACCTTGCCGATGACGATCACCAGCGTTTGGCTGCCGAGCACGCGGCCTGCCAAACGTTTCAATTTTTTATTCAGGTGTTGGATGACTATGCCTATTCGTAAGTCACATGTTCTGCGCCTTGTCTAATGGGTGATATTGATCAGCAGGTGTTGCAACAGGCCCTGGAAAAGTGCGCGGCAGAGCCCATTCACCAGATCGGGCAGATTCAGCCGCATGGTGTCTTACTGGTGCTGAGTGCGGATCACCCTTACCCGGTATTACAGGCCAGCGCCAACTTTAGCGAATTTTTCAGCGAATTGACCGGCGATGTCTGCGGCAAACCGCTTCAAGAACTGGTCGGCGAAAAAGTTGCCGGGCAAATCGAGCAAATGTTTCAATCGGCGCAGAGTAAGAATACTGCCGCCGGGAAACTCAGCATTCCTCAACGCCACGGCTCTCTTGATCTACAGGCCCACGCTTATGTCAGTGACGGGCTATATGTGCTGGAACTCGTGCCTGATCTCGATGCCGACCAAGAAGGCAGACTGTCCGAATTGCTGATGCAGATGCAGGAATCATTGCTGCGATACGACGCGAATAGCGATTTCTCACGCTATTTCGATGATGTCGCGCTGTTGGTGCGGCGGATGAGCGGCTACGATAGCGTGATGATCTATCGGTTTGACTCCCATTGGAACGGTCAAGTGATCAGCCAAAATAGCGTGGATCATGCACCGTCCTATCTGGGGTTGCACTTTCCGGCCAGCGATATTCCGGCCCAAGCACGGCGGCTTTATACGTGTAATCTGGTGCGCTTGGTTGCCGATATTGATGCCGAGCCTGTGCCGATTTTACCTGGCGTCAATCCCGTTACCGAAAGGCCCTTGGATATGAGTTACTCGGCGTTGCGCTGTCTGTCGCCGATACATATCCAGTATTTGCGCAATATCGGTGTGCAGGGTTCGATGGTGATTTCCTTGCTGCAAAACGGCCGATTGTGGGGGTTGATAGCTTGTCATCACTTCACGGTAAAACGCGTGTCGATTGCCCAACGTGAAGCCGTGACGTTTATAAGCCGGATGGTGTCGTCGAAATTGTCGTCGATTGAGGCACTAGAGCAGTACAACTGCGTTGCCAGCGCCAATCATGTGATCGGTGAGTTGCTGAATTATATTTTTACCGATCACGAGCAAATGGTCCTCAAAAGATTACTACCGCAATTGATGTCGTTGCTGGATGCTAACGGCATACTAGCTGTGGTGGAAGGTAAGCGGCATGTTTACGGGGAGATGCTGAAGCCTGGGGACCTAAGGGCGTTATTGCTCTGGCTGGGCAAACAAGCCAGTGGCCAGATATTTAGTTCTGATCATCTTGCCAATGATTTTGTCCCTGCCGAAAAATACCAGGATATCGCCTCGGGGATATTAACCACTCCGCTGCCCGCCGATATGCGCAATGTCATCGTGTGGTTCAGGCAGGAAAAGCCGCGCACTGTCAATTGGGCGGGCAAGGCTGAGAAAGGCTTGGTGATGGATCAGAACGGGAACTACCAACTTACCCCGCGCCAGTCATTCGAAATGTGGACGGAATTGTGGCGCGGTCGCAGCGAACCTTGGTCGCATGTACAAATCGACATTGCCCGGATGTTGGCGATGACCTTGCCCGAGGGCTTGGCGCAAAAAAGTCGGTTGGAGCAGGCGCTGAGGAAACAACAGTTATTGGACGCGGAGCTGCGGATTGCCGCTACCGCTTTTGAGTCGCAGGAAGGCATCGTAGTCTTGGATGAGAATCGCTTGATATTACGGGTAAACCAGGCGTTTACCCGCATTACCGGTTACCTCAGCGAGGAAGTAGTAGGCAAGAATCCGCGGGTACTGGAATTGGATTTGCAGGGCGTAGGCTATTACGCGGAAATGTGGGAAAGGGTCGATAATTCAGGGGTCTGGGAAGGCGAGATTTGTAGTAAACGCAAGGACGGTAAGGTGTTTCCCATTCATTTGGCCATCAGCACGGTGAAGGATCAGGAGGGTTGTGTCAAAAATTATGTGGCCACGTTTGTTGATATTACCTCCATTAAAGCGGCTGCCGAGGAAATCGAGCGCTTGGCGTTTTACGATCCGCTGACCGGTTTGCCCAATCGCCGCCTACTGCAAGATCGCTTGAAACGAGCCCTGATTGCCAGTGCACGTAGCGGACGGGAGGGCGCCATACTGTTTATCGATCTGGATAATTTCAAAACTCTGAATGACACCCTTGGGCATGACATGGGAGATTTGTTGTTGCAATTGGTGGCGCAACGTTTGGTGGCTTGCGTACGCGAAGGCGATACTGTGTCTCGATTGGGTGGGGACGAGTTTGTCGTGATGTTGACCGATCTGAGCGACGAAGTGCTTGACGCCGGTGCACAGACCGAAATTATAGCCAATAAAATCCTCAGTGCCTTGACGCAAACCTACCGGCTTGCCGACCACGAATATCGCAATTCACCCAGTATCGGCGCGGTGTTATTCAACGACCACGAATCGGACATGGAAAGTTTACTGAAACAAGCCGATATTGCCATGTACCAGGCAAAAAAAGCCGGGCGGAATACCATACGTTTCTTCGACCCGGCAATGCAGGCCAGTATCAATGCGCGGGTCAAACTGGAGGCGGATTTACATTGCGCTTTAGCGAATAAGCAATTCCAACTGTATTATCAGCCGCAAGTCTCACAGGGTTTGGATATTATCGGTGCTGAAGTCTTAATCCGTTTTCAACACCCCGAACGCGGCTTGGTTTCACCGGCGGAGTTTATACCCTTGGCCGAGGATATCGGTTTGATAGTGCCGATAGGGCGTTGGGTACTGGAAACCGTTTGCCGGCAGCTTAAGAGTTGGGAAAGCCGCGCGCATACCCAGCATTTGCAACTGGCTGCGAATGTCAGTGCCCGGCAGTTTAGGCAAACTGATTTCGTCGACGTGGTGCGGCAAATCATTCGAGAGAGCGATATCAATCCCAATCGGTTGAAGTTGGAGTTAACTGAAAGTCTGGTGCTGGACGACATTGATGAGACCATCCGCAAAATGCATGCGCTACGGGAAATTGGCGTAGGTTTTTCAATGGACGATTTCGGTACCGGGAATTCCTCGCTATCCAATCTCAGAAAACTGCCTATCGATCAATTGAAGATTGATCAAAGCTTTGTGCGGGATATTTCTGTCGATCCGGACGATACGGTGATTGTGCAAACGATTATCGCCATGGCGAATAATCTGGGTCTGGACGTCATAGCCGAAGGGGTGGAAACCGAAGAACAACGTCGGTTTCTGGAAAACCATGGCTGCCATACATTTCAAGGCTATCTCTACAGTAAACCTTTGCCGTTAGATGGTTTTGAACGCTTATTAGCCTTAAGGGAGCATTGAACGAGCTGATTCCGCTCACTGCGCTACAAACTCGCCGAACGGAATTACCGACTACCGGCCCCATATGTTCGCCGAAGGGTCTGATTCGAGCTTCCTAAAGCGGGCTGCACTTGTTTTATTCTGAGGTGAGTCCAATCATCATGGGCGGCATCTGACCTGGTATATACCGGTCAAAAAATTCCCACGACAATTACTTAGCTGTAGAATCGCGGTTTTTTTGCCAAGCGATCCGGGGAGCAAAAGTCGAATGGGTAGAGCGTATCAAAACCGTAAAGTGTCCATGGCCAAAACGGCTGATGCCAAGGCCAAGGTTTACAGCAAATATGGCCGGGAAATCTATATGGCCGCCAAGTCCGGCGGTATCGATCCATCGGGCAATTTGACCTTGCGGGGGTTGATCGATAGAGCCAAAAAAGACCAGGTGCCTACCCACGTCATCGAAAAAGCTATCGATAAGGCCAAGGGTGGCGGTGGGGAGGATTTCGCGCCTGCCCGTTACGAAGGCTTTGGGCCTGGCGGTTGCATGGTGATAGTCGATTGCTTGACCGACAATCCCAATCGCACCTTCGGTGACGTACGTCTGTGTTTTACCAAAACCAAATGCAAGATAGGTACGCAGGGTGCGGTCAGCCATATGTTCGATCATTCGGCAATCCTGGCGTTTAAACACGGCGACGAAGATGCGGTGCTGGAAGCTTTGCTGAGCGCTGACGTGGATGTGTCGGACATCGAAAACGAAGACGGTAAATTGACCGTGTTTACACCCCACGCCGATTACGCCAAAGCCAAGCAGGCCTTGACGGATTTGTTGGGCGAGATCGATTTTGAAGTGGATGAAATTCAATTTATCCCTAGAAGTGTTACCCCTATCGGTGGGGATGATGTGGCGATGTTCGAAAAATTTCTAGATATGTTGAACGATCTGGATGACGTGCAAAACGTTTTTCATGATGCCGAGTATTAAGGGCAAAACCGCTCAGTAACTTGGGATATTAAATTCAGGAACCTTAGCGTTCCTGAGCTATTAAAACGCGTTGCCATTGCATGTTTTAGCGTGATGATGCGGCTATTGTTTCCTTTTGTAAAACAAATAATGCATATTCAATGGTATTGTTAATAAATTAGATCTATCTTATAGTGTAAGCGTGTTTATTACGGAGTAGAAAAAATGAATGACTTACAAAAAGATATTTTGAACGGTTTGGCCTTTATCACCGGCGTGATCGGTTTTATGTCAGGCGAATTTATTCTTTCATCGGCATTATTTGCTTCAACGACTGTCGCCAGCAATATCAGCGTAAATCGGAAGAAAAACCGCGATTAAGCAAGCTTGCAATAGGGTTTTACAGGGAAACAACGCATCGGCTGAGGCCGGGTGTTTTCCCGAACCTGCTGTACCTTATTCGGCTTTGTCCTATCTGAGCAATCAATAACTTTGCATTTGATCGACGGGTTTAAAAATCTATCCGCTCCGGTGCCACCCGTAAAACTTCCTCGATGGTAGTAATGCCGGCGGCAACTTTTTCTGCGCCACTTAGCCTTAAAGGGCGCATGCCTTCTCTGATGGCCTGGCGTTGCAACAAAAGTGTGTCGCAGCCTTCCACGATCAATTTTTGCAGAGTCGGATGGTTTTCGAAAATTTCGTAGATGCCGATACGGCCGGCAAAGCCGGTATTGCGGCAGCTCTTGCAACCAACAGCTTTATAAATGTGCTTAGGTGTAGCGACTTTAAAAGGCGCGACCAATGCCTGCCACTGCGCTTGGTCTAAGGTTGTCGCGGTTTTGCATTGCCCGCACAACACCCTTATCAAGCGTTGCGCCATTACCCCCAAAATGGTTTGTTGAATCAGATAGCCCGGCAGGCCAAGATTTAACAAGCGCGTCACCGCAGCCGGCGCGCTATTGGTGTGGAGGGTGGAAATCACCAAATGCCCGGTCAGCGAGGCTTGCACCGCCATTTCCGCCGTCTCCAGGTCGCGAATCTCCCCCACCATAATAATGTCCGGATCTTGCCGCAGTAGGGTGCGAATACCGCTGGCGAAGTCCAAACCGATATTGGCCTGAGTCTGCATTTGATTGAAAGCCGGTTCGATTTGCTCGATCGGGTCTTCCACGGTGCACAGATTGATTTCCGATGTGGCCAGGCGCTTTAGCGTGGAATACAAGGTGGTGGTTTTACCGGAACCGGTCGGGCCGGTCACGAGAATAATGCCGTGGGTCTGTTCGGTCATCCGGTTCCAAATCGCCAGCTCCTGTTTATTGAAGCCCAACTGCTCGTAATCGCGCAGCAGAACTTCCGGGTCGAAAATCCGCATTACCAATTTTTCGCCAAAGGCCGTTGGCATGGTCGAGAGTCGCAACTCGATTTCCTTGCCGTTGCTATTCTGAGTTTTGATCCGGCCGTCCTGCGGTAGGCGCTTTTCGGCAATATTCATCCTGCCCAGTATCTTCAAGCGGCTAAGTACCGCATTCATAATCGGCATCGGGAGTTGATAAACCTTGTGCAGAATACCGTCTATCCTGAACCGCACATTGCCTTGTTGACGGCGTGGCTCGATATGAATATCGCTGGCACGCTGGTCGAAGGCATATTGCAGCAACCAGTTGACCAGATTGACCACATGCTGATTGTTCGCGTCCAGATCGGCGCTTTTACTCAGCTCGACCAATTGTTCGAAGTTTTGGCCTTCTGCGGCGCGGCCATCGTTATGGGTTTGCGCGCCTTTCAGCGATTTGGAAAAGTTATAAAACTCGTCAAGATAGCGCTTGATTTCGTCCGGATTGGCAAACACGCAGCGAATTTTGCCGTGGTGCATCTTCGCCAAGTCGAGTTGCCAGGCACGGATGAAGGGTTCGGCGGTGGCTACCACGATTTCATCGGCGTCGATCTTGATTGGCAGAATATTGTAATTGCCGGCGTAAGCTTTACTGAACAAGGCAGTGACCGTAGGTACGTCTATTTTCAGCGGGTCGAAATAGTAGTAAGGCATAGCCAGTTTTTTCGCCAGCCATTGGGTCAAGTCTTCCTGAGTCAACAGGGTGCCGAGCTGGCTTTGGTCGGCGAGTTCGCACTCGGCCAACACCTTTAACGGATGCTTGTTTACATTGATTTTGGCGACCGCGTACTGCCGGCATTTTTCGACATCCTTGGTGGACAACATGCCGTCCTCTTCCAGCCACTTCACGATCTGGTTGATGTCCAGCTTTCTGTCTTCGGATTTGTGTTCTTCCCGCATGCGCTTGGTTTGCTATGATATATAGGTTTAGTCTAGCCAAATATGCCGGACGCTGTGTAGATTTGAAGCTTGGTGGTGGAATTTTTATGCAGAGCATGGAACACTGCGAAAAAAGCATAGTGAGACGATGACAAAGGCTATAATAGCGAATCGATTCTTTAATTCCGGGGTAGCTTAAGCCTTAACCCTATAATTAAAGCTTCCAGAAACAATATACTTTCAGGATTTTTAAGCGATGTTTACCCAATTGCATCCAGGCAAGAACCGTGCACTTTTGATCGAAGTGTGTTTATTGACCAGTGCACTGCTGCTGTCCGGATGCGCGAGTACCGAAAAGCGTGACGAGCTTTCGGTTTATGAGGCAGGCCACGCCGATCCGTACGAGGGATTTAACCGGTCTATGTACGGGTTTAACATGACACTGGACAAATATTTTTTTAAGCCTGTTTCCGATGGTTATAAATTTATTACGCCCGATTTCATGGAAACCGGTGTTAATAATTTCTTCACCAACTTGAAGGGTATTAACGTAGTGTTGAACGATGTCCTTCAGGGTAAATTCCAACAGAGCGCTTCGGACGCCGGACGCTTTTTAACCAATACCACCATTGGCGTGGGTGGCTTAATAGACGTCGCCAGCGAAGTCGGTTTAAAAAACAACGTTGAAGATTTTGGGCAAACTTTGGCTGTGTGGGGAGTCGGGCAGGGTGCGTATTTGGTGTTGCCGGTTTTTGGTCCCACCACTATTCGCGATGGCGGCGCGGGCATCCTCGATAGAGCTGCCAACCCAGGTACCTACGTGCCGGGCACCGGTATTCTCGAGGGGATTAATGATCGTGCAAATGCCGAAGGGGCATTGAACTTTATCAACGAGGCCGCGTTAGATCCCTATGTGTTCACCCGGGAATCCTTCCTGCAATACCGGCGTAATTTGGTGAATGACGGTAAAAACGAAAGTGCGAACTATGATCTGGATATTGATCCCACCGCTGACGTTGCGGCTGAACCTAAGCCCAAAAGCTCTGAAGCTCTCAAGCCATCGCTAGACACCGCCAACAAGATTGAACAGAGTGTGTCACCATCCGCTCAGCCTGCTGTCGGCGCTACTGCTGATACCGATGCCTTTAACAATATGCTGCAATCGTTTGAGGAAGCCTCAAACAAGCTGGATCAACTAAGTAAACACAGACGTAGAAAATGAGGTAAAGCCCTGGTTGAGGCCCTCTCCAGGTAAACCCCTTTTGACTGTTTCTTAACCTGTTAGGGAGGGCATTTTTTCCTCAACGATGTATGCAACAAAGCCGCACCGGTGTAATCAGCAGTTTGTTGTTTCCGCGAATTTGACTTTTTATACCTCGGTTTAATCCGATGGTGCAGAATTATCGGATACAGATTGTTTTGCGGTTTGCCGCTTTTTCCTGACGGCATAGAAGTAGGTCATGCCGGAAATGGTGCCGCATACCGTGGCTAATTTATCCAGAATAGGCGCGACGGTTACTATCAAAGGCTCATCGACCAGCCCCAACCACACGCCAAAAGCGGTTAGTCCGGTCGGCGTGGCTATCGTCGCCGCGACAGCCGATAGACCGGCGATGATACCGGTCGCCATGGCGATATGTTCCACCCTAGCGGCAATGACTTCGTGATTCATGTGGATTGCGGGCGTATTATCGTGGACTAGTCGCAACCGGGTTTTCCCGGCAGCTCATCAGAAAACTCGCCTGTATTTTAGTCAGTTTCTAGGTGCTTGTCAGTGGGTGTGGGTAGCGAATGCTGGTGAAAATTATCTGCAATCGTTGGCGTTATCGGACTGAGGTTTCCTTGCTGTGCTGAGTGCTTTCAAGACTCCAAATTGGTGTTTGACATTCTTTTGAATCTGGAGTAATACGGTGTTCTATGGGAGTGAAACCCGCATGTTCATTCCGAAACCTGCCGCTGGCCTGCGGTGTATTAAGGGAGTTTAGATCGCTATGTCTTCCCTAACTGTTTCCAGTGTTAATCAATCCGGCTTTCAACAGTTGAGCGCGCTGACGGCCAAGAGAAATGCGGATCAGGCCGAGCAAATGGCGCAAGCGTTGAGAAAACAGGCGGATGCCGTCCAAGCCCAAGCCGACCAATACGCAGCCAAAGCTCAGGATCTCGATTCTCAAGCCAGTAAGGCTAAGTCGAACTCCGACGCTGCACACTTGAGATTGAATCTGTCCAACGCTTTTCAAGAAGCGGGCACCCAGTTAACTAACACCATTCAGAACGCTGAGGTAAGACCGTCTACCTATTCGCAAGTAGTGACGGGTATAAGCACATCGTCCGCGACCGATGACAACAAGGCCGTGGGGAGCACTATAGACATTGTTGCTTAGCCTGATTATCGTTTAGGCAGATAAGCAGTAGAGTTATTAACCCGGCCCTATTGATGACCGGTATGCCGTTCGGGCTGAGATTCTATGGTTTTCGTCAAGCTGCATTGTTGAGGCAAGCAATTTTCTGAGCGTCAAATCGGGCATCGGCTTGTTGCCAAAGCGAGAATGCGATGCGTAATAATTTTCTG
>Ga0123390_1063811_pt1 | contig 12708 bp, 13 predicted proteins | sample T3HHNO3metaT_FD_89918 | JGI IMG/M metagenome (GOLD analysis project Ga0123390, IMG submission 89918) | Methane-oxidizing artificial microbial communities from Washington, USA to study methane cycling - T3-HHNO3 metaT (Metagenome... | ecosystem: Engineered > Modeled > Simulated communities... | reverse complement strand
CGGCAATGCGATGAAGAAGGGGGGGCTGTAAACTCGGTCATCGCGCAGGTTGCATGATAGGATTGAGCTTTAAATCTGACAGCCTGTTTGTTCTCGCCGAGTGTGCTGTTCGAGCGGGTGGAACGGGGAAAACAATCGTTAATTAACTAGGGGGTATTCATGCTTAAACATATACATCTTCTTTTCGTGGCAGTTTTGGTTATCAGTTTTATCGGTCGAGTGGCGCTCGCCGAATTAAAGCCAGCTCTGTTGGAGCAGAAATGGCTAAAAATTAGTCCGCACATTATTGCGAGTTTGGTCTTGTTGACTGGATTTGCCTTGGTTTTTCAAGGGGGTTGGTTATCAAGCGAATTTGCTTGGATTGTCGCCAAATTATTGATGTTGCTGGTTTACATAGGCTTGGGGATTTTGGCGATTCGCCAATCGGGACGTACTCGCTGGTTGGCTTTCGGTGGTGCATTGTTTTGTCTGTATTACATCTCCAAGGTCGCTGTGACTAAACAAGTTTTTTTCTTTTTTTAAGTGTTGGTTTATAAGTTGAGATTTATGCTGGAGGCCCTGTTTTTAGCAGTTTTAAGATAGTTTTGGCTGGCATAAAAATAGTTATTGACAATTTGTAAAACCTGTAGGCTAACGAAAAAAGCTTGTCAAAGCGTTTTTATTCGGATAACCTCAAACCTCCTGTCAATACTCAACGTAAGGAGGGTAGGATGCGAAAAACGAAATTGACGGCAATTTTATTGCTTTCAGCGAGTCTAGCGTCTTTTAGCTCTGTAGGTTTAGCGAAAACAGAAAGGAACGGTTTTCTTTCCCTTGAACAAAGCGGCGTCGCATCGTATTACAGCGACAAAATGCATGGTCAGCGGACAGCAAACGGTGAATTTTATGATAAAAACGCATTAACTGCGGCTCATGCGAGCCTGCCGTTTGGCTCTTTGGTGCGTGTCGTTAATCTTAGCAATAATCGTAGTGTGGAGTTGCGGATAAATAGCCGCGCTCACAAAGCCAATAAACGGTTGCTTGATGTGTCCAAAAGGGCAGCCAGCGAACTTGGTTTCATCCAAGCGGGCTTGGCGAAAATAAAACTCGAAGTACTGCGTGTAGGCGACGCCTAAGTTGTCTGTCACGATGTAATCCGGTCTATCGGCCGGATTACATTTTACCTACCTTATTCTGAAGCCTTGTTAAATGGTTTCTGATCTAATCGCTTTAAAACCAATATCCGTTCGAAAATACACATCCTGCCAGTCGATATGTCGGCATAGCTCGTAGGCTTTTTGTTGAGCTTGAGCGATGCTGTCGCCTAACGCGCAGGCGCACAATACTCGGCCGCCCGCAGTGACTACTTGGTCGCCGACTTGTATGGTGCCGGCATGAAATACTTTGTATTCGCTGCTGATATCGTTTGGCAAGCCGCTGATCGGATGGCCTTTGGCATACTCGTCGGGGTAGCCGCCCGCTGCCAGCACCACACCCAATGAGGGGCGTTCGTCCCACTCTGTAGCCGTCTGATCAAGATTTTTGTCTATGGCCGCCAGACAAAGCTCAACTAAATCGCTTTTTAAACGCATCATAATCGGTTGCGTTTCCGGGTCGCCAAAGCGGCAGTTATATTCCAATACTTTGATACTACCGCTCTTACCTATCATCAGGCCGGCGTAGAGAAAGCCGGTATATTCGTTACCATCTTCCCGCATGCCTTGTAGGGTGGGCAAAATTACTTCATCCATGACACGTTGGTGGATCTCCGGCGTCACGACAGGTGCGGGAGAATAAGCCCCCATGCCTCCGGTATTGGGGCCTTGATCGCCGTTGTCGCGAGCCTTGTGATCCTGAGAGGTGGCCATGGCCAAGGCATGCAAACCGTCGGCGATGACGATAAAACTGGCTTCTTCGCCATCCAAAAATTCTTCAATTACTACCCGATGCCCGGCCGTGCCAAACGTATTGCCGGATAGCATATCTTGGACGGCATCTATCGCCTGTTGTTCAGACTGGGCGACGACCACACCTTTACCGGCAGCCAAACCATCAGCTTTCACGACGATGGGGGCGCCATTTTCGCGGATATAAGCGATGGCCGGTTCGACTTCGGTAAAGCTTTTATATGCGGCTGTCGGGATGTTGTGGCGGATCATAAAATCCTTGCAGAACGATTTAGAGCCCTCCAACTGCGCTGCTTGAGCCGTCGGCCCGAAGCACTTCAAACCTGCGGCGGAAAATCGGTCGACTATGCCTTTAACTAAGGGTACCTCCGGTCCAATAATGGTTAGTTCTATGTTTCGGGCCTGGGCGAAACTCAGCAAACCTTCGATATCGTCGGCTTGAATATCGACATTGCTTATGCCGTGTTCCAGGGCAGTACCGGCGTTACCCGGCGCAACGTAGACGTTGTCGGCTTGTGCGGATTGCCTGACTTTCCAGGCCAAGGCATGTTCTCGGCCGCCACTACCTACGATCAAAATGTTCATATTAGGTTGTCCCGTATTAATGTCTGAAATGCCGCATGCCAGTCAATACCATCGCAATATTGTGCTCGTCAGCCGCTGCGATCACTTCTGCGTCGCGCATCGAGCCGCCTGGATGGATTACCGCAGTTATGCCTGCCGCCGCTGCCGCGTCGATGCCGTCGCGGAATGGGAAGAAGGCGTCGGAGGCCATTACCGAGCCCGGCACGGTTAAGCCTTCATCGGCGGCCTTGATACCGGCGATTTTTGCCGAATAGACCCGACTCATTTGGCCGGCGCCAATGCCGACGGTCTGGCCGTTTTTACCGTAAACGATGGCATTGGATTTGACGAATTTAGCGACTTTCCAGACGAATAGTAGATCTGCCAATTCTTGTTCAGTCGGTGCGCGTTTGCTGACTATTTTCAAATCGGCAGCTCTAATCTTGCCGATGTCCTTCTCTTGAACTAACAAACCGCCCGCGACGCGTTTAAACTCTAGGGCTGATTCATCGGTATTCGGCCAATAGCCAGTCTCCAGGACCCGGACGTTCTGCTTTTTGGCCAACGCCGCTTGCGCACCCGCTGATATGGCCGGCGCGATGATGACTTCGACGAACTGGCGTCCTGCGATTTCCGCCGCGGTATTTTCGTCCAATTCGCGGTTGAAAGCGATGATGCCGCCAAAAGCAGAGGTCGGGTCGGTCGCGTACGCCAGATTGTAGGCGTCAAAAATGTCGCCGCTTACCGCGACACCGCAGGGATTGGCGTGCTTGACGATCACGCAGGCCGGTTGGTCGTTAAATGCTTTGACGCATTCCAATGCCGCATCGGCATCGGCAATATTATTGTAAGACAGTTCTTTGCCTTGCAATTGCTTGGCGCTTGCGATGCTGCCAGCCGGTGGATTTTTTTCGCCATAAAAAGCTGCATTTTGATGCGGATTTTCGCCGTAACGCATGTTCTGTAGGCGATGGAATTGCAGATTTAGAGTTTCCGGGAAATCACCGCCATCGAGGACTTTACTGAGGTAAGCGGCAATCATCGTATCGTAACGCGCGGTATGCTCGAAGCTCTTTAGCGCCAATTTAAAACGGGTATCGTGGCTTAGGGCGCTTGCATTAGCTTGTAACTCGGCCAAAATTTTCGGGTAATCGATAGGGTCGACAACGATAGCCACGTCGTTATGGTTCTTGGCTGCGCCGCGGATCATGCTTGGGCCGCCGATGTCGATATTTTCTATCGCGGTTTCCAGGTCGCAATCGGGTTTTGCGACGGTTTGTTCGAACGGATACAAGTTCACCACCACCATATCGATGGCTTTGATGCCGTTCTCGGCCATCACTCCGTCATCAATGCCGCGCCGACCTAGAATGCCGCCGTGAACTTTGGGATGCAGAGTTTTAACGCGGCCGTCCATCATTTCCGGGAAACCGGTGTAGTCGGATACTTCGGTAACGGCAATATTGTTTTCGGCTAGCAATTTAGCCGTGCCGCCGGTGGATAGTAGCTCGATGCCCAGGTGGTTTAGTTCTCGGCAAAACTCCAGAATACCGGTTTTGTCGGAGACGCTGACCAGAGCGCGGGTCACTTTTTTACTTATGCCCAAAGGGGGATTCATGCAAACCTCAAAAAAGGGTAAAGAGAAGGGGGTGGAAATTAACCTATGCCGTAATGTTCAAGCTTTTTGCGTAAGGTGCTGCGGCTGAGGCCGAGGATAATCGCGGCTTTGCTTTGATTGTAATCGCAGTGTTTCAGTGTGGTTTCCAATAAAGGTCTTTCCACTTCTGCTAACACCAAATGATATAAGCCGCTGGAATCGTGCCCGTTTAGGTGGGCGAAATAGTCTTCGACGCAATGACGGACATGGTCAGACAGCGTTTGCTCGCTGCCGGTGACTTTATGTGTAAGGTGTTTTCCCATCTAGGCGGCTCGTGGTGTCAGCAAATTGAAAGAGGCATTGACGAGCGCGAGTTGCCGCGCAGCGTGTTGGGCTTGGTTAATCGCAGTCTTTTGGTCGGCAGGCAGAGTGCCGAGATGATCGAAATACCAGCCGATGTGCTTGCGGGCGATTCTAACACCACTGTCGTTGCCATAAAAACTGTATAAATTTTCCAGATGTCGGTTAATGACGGCTTTGATGTCGGTCAAGCAAAGTGGTGAATATGTGGTGTTGCTGAGATGGGCGACTAGGTCGCTAAATATCCAGGGATTGCCTTGTGCAGCTCGCCCTATCATCACCGCATCGGCACCCGTGTATGCCAAGACCTGCCTGGCTTTGGCGGCGCTATCGATATCGCCGTTGGCGACAATCGGAATGCTGACGCTTTTTTTGATCTGTTTGATTGTGTCGTACTCGGCATTTCCGGTAAATTTGCAGGCTCGGCTGCGTCCGTGGATGGTGAGCGCTTGAATGCCGCAGCTCTCAGCAATCTTGGCGATGCTTGGCGCGTTTCTATTGGCTAAGTCCCAGCCCGTGCGAATCTTGAGGGTTACCGGAATTTCCACTGCATCAATCACCGCATCTAAAATTTTAGCCACTAATGACTCATTTTTCAGCAGCGCTGAACCCGCCGCCACCGAGCAAACTTTTTTTGCCGGGCAGCCCATATTGATGTCGATAATCTGCGCGCCTCGGTCTTGGTTTAATTTGGCCGCTTCAGCCATTTGCCGAGGATCGGTACCCAAAATTTGTACCGAGCGCAGGCTGATGTCGCCGTTGTAATCGAGCTTTTTCAGAGTGCGTGGGTGATGTTGCAAGCTGCGATTAGAAATCACCATTTCCGACACAGTGAGGCCTGCTCCAAATTCGCTACAGATTTGCCGAAACGGCGCGTCTGTAATGCCCGCCATCGGTGCTAATAATACTTGGTTGGGAAGTTCGTAAGGGCCAATTCGCATGAAAAGCCAAGCTAGTCGAAAAAGGCGGCAAATCATACCCGAAAACGCGCGGATTAACGACGGTTAGAGGAAAGTTCTTGAAAATCGTTGATGGCGTTGATTTGGGAGTAAGTCCTGATTATTAAGTTGGCTTTTAAATATTCTCTGACCATCCTTGCCGCGAAATCCGGGAATGAAGCAGAAGCTTAAGCAATCGGAGAGATTTCCGGATTTGTTGAAGAGGATTGCATCGTTTGCCTGCGATGAAGTAGTCTTGGTGGAACAATTATGGAGTTCAATTAAATGGATAAACAAAGCTCAAATACTGTTTGGCATCATGCCACGGTAACGCGTAGTCGCCGAGAGGCATTAAACGGGCATAAATCCGCTATTTTGTGGTTTACCGGCTTGTCCGGGGCCGGCAAGTCAACCTTGGCTCATGCCGTCGAAGAGCGTTTGCATCAATTAAAGTGTCGAACGTTTGTGTTGGATGGCGATAACGTTCGCCAAGGGTTATGTGGCGATCTGGGATTTAGTCATCAAGACCGGCAGGAGAATATCCGTAGAATTGCCGAAGTCGCCAAACTGATGCTGGAAGCCGGTACGATAACGTTAACTGCCTTTATTTCGCCCTTCCGGGCCGAACGGCAGTATGCGCGAAATTTGGTACCGCACGGCGATTTTATCGAAATTTACTGCAACTGCGATTTGTCTGTGTGCGAACAGCGGGATGTAAAAGGCCTATACAAAAAAGCGCGGCAAGGCGATATCAAGCTATTCACCGGTATATCTTCGCCGTATGAAGTGCCGGAAAAACCCGATTTGATAATAGATACCGGGATTTATGAGTTGGAAATGTGTGTCGATCAAGTGATGAACATGCTCGAACTGCGTGGTGTTATCGCTCCTACTCAAAGAGAAATGTAAAGTGAATATCGACGTATTTAATGGCGATGCGGATGGTATTTGTGCGTTGTTACAGTTGCGCCTGGCTTGTCCCTTGGAGTCGACACTTGTTACGGGGGTCAAGCGCGACATCGATTTGCTAAGTCGAGTTTGCGCTGAAGTAGGCGATCAGATAGTTGTGCTCGACATCTCTCTCGATAAGAATCGCTTGCCTCTGTGCGAGCTCCTTAACAATGGTGTCAGTATTTTTTACATGGATCACCATTATGCAGGTGAAATTCCTGTTCACCAGGGTCTAACCTCTTTAATAAACACGGATGCGAATGTTTGCACAAGTTTATTGATGAACATACATTTAAAGCAACGCTTTACCGAGTGGGCTGTGACAGGGGCTTTTGGTGATAATTTGGATGCTTCGGCAAGCGAAGCCGCTAAGTTACTTAATTTAACGGCCCAAGAATTGCTTCAACTAAAGCAACTGGGAATCGCTATCAATTACAACGCTTACGGTACGTGTATCGATGATCTATATTTTGCTCCGGATATGCTCTATAGGCAGCTGGAAGGTTATATATCGCCGTTTGACTTTATCAGAGATAAGGCGGAAGTTTGTCAGCAATTATTTAATGGTTATAACGAGGATATGCGTCTAGCTGCACAAGTCGACGCTGAATATAAGACAGACAGCATCTCGGTATATATTTTGCCCGATGAAAAATGGGCAAGGCGGGTATCTGGTGTGTGGGGGAATCAACTGGCTAATCAGTACCCGGATAGGGCTCACGCAATCGTTAGCAACAATCAACGGGGAGGTTATCAAATTAGTGTGAGAGCCCCATTGAATAATAAAGTTGGCGCAGATGTGTTATGTGCCTTATTTTCCGGTGGCGGCCGTAAGGCAGCGGCAGGTATTAATCATATTCCATACCAGCAGTTGAGCAATTTTGTAGCCGCTTTTCAAAGCCAATATCAATGAGCCAAGTTTTTTGTGAAAAATAGCTTATTAATTTCTTGTGTTGTTTATACGATTTTTGTCGTTTATGGCAGTTTGGTGCCATGGCAATTTAATAGTATTTCGTTAAGCGATGCTTGGTTTCGTTTTCAGAATATTGAGTATTTGACACTGGGTATTGCCTCAAGAGCAGATTGGGTTGCCAATATTCTGCTATTTATACCGCTTGCCTTTCTTTGGCTGGGTATGCTTTCCCTAAAACAACAAATTTTTGGCAGGTGCGTGTCGTCAGTTTTTGTATTGATAGGCAGTTTTTTGCTTTGTTCTGCTATCGAGTTTACTCAGTTATTTTTTCCTCCTAGGACAGTGTCCTTAAACGACATAATAGCCGAAACTTTGGGAGCCATTATTGGTGTTTTTGCTTGGTGGATTCTTGGTGAAAGATTTGTCAATTGGTTGGAAAATTGGCAAATAAATAAAACCAATTCAGTTTCCTATTTGCAAATCTACTTGGGGTGTATGTTTTTTTACAGTGTCATGCCGCTGGATTTAACCCTAAGTCCTGTTGAGTTTTATCATAAATGGCATGAAGGGCGCGTTATTTTACTGCCGTTTTATGGGTTAAAAGGAGACGCTTTTCGAGATATATATGATTGCTTGTCTGATGTCATATTATGGCTGCCAATTCCTTGGCTATGGTATAAGTTGAAGCCTTTGGGTAAAGGCGATCTATTAAAAAGAGTTTTTTTATCGGCAGCTATAATTGAGTTTTTTCAACTGTTTGTATACAGCAGGGTTACCGATGTTACGGACATTTTCCTTGCGTTGGTGGGGGGTTTTATTGGCGTGCAATTGATAGTTTTAGATTCAAATAGACTTGCTTTGGTTGGAAGCAGTAGTGGTTTGAAAACTTATCATAGATTCGCTGTTTTATATGCGTGTTTAGCGTATTTTTTATGGGTATTGGTTGTCGGCTTTGTATTTTTGTACCCTTACGATTTTGAATGGAGTTATATAAGGCTTTCAACTTGGAGTGATAAGTTTCTTAGAGTACCTTTTTATGCTTATTATTATGGTACGGAATTCAGAGCTATTACAGAGGTTTTTCATAAAATTTTATTTTTTATGCCTTTTGGATTGATAGGGGGGTATGCTTTTCTGTCTGTTATTGGCCGTCATCAAGTAAGTATCATTTTCTTAGCAGTAATAGTTTTGACGGCTCTGGGCATTGAATTTGTGCAATTGTTTTTGCCAAATAAAAATGTTGATATCACAGATGTTATTTTAGAGTCTTTTGGAGGGTATCTCGGTTATTCGGTGGTCAAACTGCTGCAACTTAATAGACCTTCTTTAGCGGAGCCCAAAAACAAGCTGGAAAATGATGTTTTTTTTACGATTTCAAGGCCGCAGACTAATTTTACTGAAGGCTCTGCCCCCGTGAGTCGTCCAATAAATAAAACAAGCGACACTCGTGGGAGTCTCCTATTTTTGCTGGCAGTGGGATCTGTGTTTGTGACTCTGGGTACGTTGATATTTGTCAGTGGCTCTGAGGCTATGCCTTACAATGTGAGGGAGTTATTTGCGAAAGAATACCCAATCATCAGTGCTTTAGGTATAACCATATTGATTTATTGGTGCTTTGCATATCCGCTATTCTCTTTGGTGAATATATTGAAAAATGATAGGGGAGAGGTTTTTTTTTATGCTCGTTTTTTAGCAGTACATACGCTGATAGCATGGATGTTGGTAAGGGCTATTGTTCCCCTAGAAAGTATACATGATGTGTTGGGATCTCCAATTTTGAGTGTCCCCGCAGAGCTAGAGCTAGCGTTTCGGTTTTTAGGTTTGTTTGGTGTTTATTCCTTAATCGCATTGATAGCCACTCATGCGGCGCTTTTTTGGGTGGTTTCAACCCGACAGTTGGTGCGGCTTTTTATTTTGGGTTTGTTTTGGATAGTTTTGTTACTGCCATTTGGGTATTGGGTCGTGGTTATTGAAGCTGCGACGGACAACCTAACAGAGTTAATGATCAATAGTGGCTATTCTTTCTCGGTCATCTGTATTGGTATTTATTTTTTTCTGGTCGGCTGGCTAGGTTCGTCCATTTTGTTTTTATCAGTTTTTAATAAAAATCGGCGCATTATTGTTATCGGATTATTATTTATAATTTCTTTTTGGTTAGGCTATCAGTTGTTAAGTTGGGGGACTGAACAGTTTATTCTAAAATATGATACTGTTTTTTCGGCTATGCAATTTTTGTTAAGTACTGATAGAAGTCATTTAATTTCTGGCGATATATTAAAGGCGCGTTTTTTTGTGGCGCACTTTGGGCTGATTTCATTGGTTTTTATGGCTCAGGCTCCGCTGTGTATGATTTTTCGTAACGTAGTTGCGTCAAGATATTCATCGCAATTAAATAGTCAAACAGGCGTGTAATGAAGTACTTAGTCGTTCTTTTGTTTGCCAAGTGGCAATTTTAATTTTTTATTCTGTTTTTTAAATTGATATGTATTTTTGCGATTGGGTAGTCTTGCATGATATTTAGAGGTTTTCCATTCGCACTTATGCTGATGGCATTGTTGAGCATATTCTTTACTAATGTGGTAGCGATGGGTGTTCAGGCTGATCTTGTCGTAGATAATGTTAAAGAAAAAGATGACAAAGAGAAGATTCAATCAGCTCCAGATGGTGTTAAAGATATTCTAAGTTCGGTTGGTATTAAAAAAGATATTGCTAAAATCCATGATCATGAAATAGGCGTCGAAAACATCAGAGGCAAGGTTTCTCCGGGCGAACCCGCTGTTGATGATTATTCGATTTCACGACCTATATTTCGTCAGCAGGAAAAAATTAATAAAACTACGCAGGATTCCTTTTTTATTCGAGATTTTTTTGATACCAATTTTGTTGGGGGTATAGAAAACTACAATTACTCCGATGATGTATTTTCGTCTAAAAAATTCCTGGATGAAGTACGAGATGGTCTTGGGGAAGGAATATATAGCAAATTAGTTTGGACGTATTACGATCTTAAAGATATTGATGACAGAATATATGCTAGCATGGTCGGGTATGATTTAAGTAGCAGCAGTTTGTTGGGAAAGTTACAACAATTTATCGGGGTGGATGAGAATCTGAATGCTATGATGGTTTTCAAGAGCAGTCTTGGGATAACTGGGAAACCTGACGGCGTTGGGGGTAGTAAAAATCAAGATTCCAATACTAATTCCAAGGTTATACTTGACTTTTCTCAACGTAATTTCGCAAGAAAAGAAGATGTCGACACTGGGCGACTTCAATATATTTTAGAATACTTGACGATAAAGAATTTTATATACAGCTTATTGGCATTAATGGGATTTGGTTCGGTTTGGCGGATGTTCAGGTTTTTTGTTAAGCAAGATTTAAGATAACTGCGCCTCCAAAAACATTAAGAAATCTTGTACATCTTTTGATGGAAAAAGTCGGGATAGGTTCTTGCTATTGAACTTGCCCCTATCGGTCTGTCAGCGGCTGAAATGGTCAATAAAAACCGGACACCGGTTTAGGCAGCGTGTTTCGAAAACTCCCGCTCGAATTCGATCAGAGTGATCTTGTCCCCATCTATCGGACACTCGGCTAAGAGAGTAATCTCTAACCCCGAGGAAAATCATGAAAGCTGAAAACAAATCAAAGATCCCCGTTGTACGCAACAAATATACCGCGCAGTTTAAAGAACAGGCCCTGGAGCGTGCCGACAAGGATGGCATACCAAAGAAGGCCAAAGATTTAGGGCTCGCCGAATCGATGCTGTACAACTGGCGAGCCAAAAGTCGCCAAACGGGACAGCCCTTCGAAGATCAACGCTACAGCAAGCCGAAGTGGCGCGGCTTAAACGAGAAAACGCCCGACTGGAAGAGGAAGTCGCCTTTTTAAAAAAGGCGGCAGCGTATTTATGCCCTGTGGGTAGTTTGCCAAACAGCCCAAGTGAAGTACGCCATGATCAAAGCCAATGAAGATCAATTTCCTGTGGGTCTCATGGGTCTCATGTGTCGCCTGTTAGCGGTCTCACGGAGTGGCTACTACGACTCTGGAAACACAAGCCGCTTTCCGCAGAGGCGAAGCCAATAAATGGCTAGCCAATGATATTAAACGTATTTTTGAGGATGAGAAAGGCCGTCTTGGTTAGCCCAGAATTACACAACGGCTAAAAGACGAAGGCAAATCAGCGGGCCGACACCGCGTAGCCAGAATCATGCGAAGCTATGACTGTAGAGCGAAAGCGGCTAAGAAATACAAGGCGATAACGAACAGAAACCACTCGATACTGGTCGCACGGTAATCCCTCCATTTTGAGCAGAGTCTAAAAGTAGAGGTTAAGCGGCGAGTGCCAACTTTTGTTTTGGCGTGATGCCGCCAATAGCCATGTTGGGCCGTTCATGATTGTAGGTCCATAATCAGCGTTGGGCAAAATCCTGAACCTGGGTGATTGAGTCAAACAGATACTTAGCCAGCCATTCGTAACGCACCGTTCGATTATAGCGCTCAACGTAGGCATTCTGTTGCGGGTTGCCCGGTTGGATATAGTTGATCTGGATTCCCTGTTGCTCGGCCCAGGTTTTTAGCGTCTCGCTGATGTATTCCGGCCCATTGTCGCAGCGAATGGCGTCAGGTTTTCCGCGCCATTTATGCCCTATGGGTGCTTGATGATGCGATCAAAGGTGCGGGTGACCCGCAGCGTTGGTAACGAAAAATCCGCTTCTATCCCTAAGCCTTCCCGATTAAAGTCATCAATGACATTGAGCAAGCGGAACGCGCGCCCATCAGCCAGTTGATCGTGCATGAAATCTATCGACCAAACGGCGTTGATGCGGTCCGGAACAACCAAGGGTTGCGGGGTTTCCCTCACTAAACGCTTTTTAGGCTTGATCCGCAGGTTGAGTTCGAGTGCTCGATAAATCCGATAGACCCGCTTGTGATTCCAACGAAAGCCTTTCACATTGCGCAAATACAAGTAGCACAATCCAAAGCCCCGCGTGCGATGGGTGTCCGTCAGACGCCTCAGCCAGTCGGCAATCTCGGCGTTTTCCGTCGAGAGCTTAGACTGATAGCGATAACCGCTCTGGCTGATGCCTAAAGCCGAACACACCAACCGAAGACTGGCCCGCTTAGCTTGCAACAGGGTTTGCGCCATCTCGCGTCGGCAAGATGGCGTTAGGCCTTTTTTTCCAAGGCTTCCTTGATAATTTCGGCCTTTAGCCGTTCTTCGGCATACATTTTCTTCAGTCGCCGGTTTTCGTCTTCGAGTTCTTTCAGGCGTGCCATCAAGGACGCATTTATGCCGCCATATTTGGAACGCCATTTGTAAAACGTGGCAGAGCTAACACCGTGTTCCCGGCAAATCTCAGGCACTGGCGTGCCGGCGTCCGCTTGCTTCAAAATCGCCAGAATCTGGCTGTCACTAAATCGTGAGGTCTTCATGTAAAACTTCCTTCGTCTGTTACGAGAAAATTCTACTTTTAAACGCTGCTTTTTTCAGGGGGG
>Ga0123390_1011905_pt1 | contig 12875 bp, 9 predicted proteins | sample T3HHNO3metaT_FD_89918 | JGI IMG/M metagenome (GOLD analysis project Ga0123390, IMG submission 89918) | Methane-oxidizing artificial microbial communities from Washington, USA to study methane cycling - T3-HHNO3 metaT (Metagenome... | ecosystem: Engineered > Modeled > Simulated communities... | reverse complement strand
TTCTTCAATCGCCTCTTTAGTCACTTCACGTGAGTTATTCATATTGGCCAAAGCACTGGCAAACACCTTACCCAACAAGGAGTGCGCTTCCAGGCGGCTCAGCGTTTCACGCGTCACACCACCCTGCTTGAGCCAGTTTTGCACTTCTGGCAGTAATTGCTCAGGGGTGACGACCGAGGCTCTTAATGCCCAGAATCGCTCGACGATAATAGCCAAGGCAATCACGGAGGCAATAATCAGAGGCCAGATGGGCCAGCCGGCCGCTAAAATAATTTCCCACACAGCAAACACTCCAGTTGTTTTTAAACTTTCGCTACTTTAGCGTTAACCAGGCCAGAGGGCAAGTTTTGTCCGGTATCTACCCCGTTACAATACGCCTGCTACAGTTTGATCAGTAGTCTCCCAATAATGCGGCTCGACTGCGCGCCAGCGAATGACTTGTGGCCGTTGGCCCTGCGTAAAATCCAGCACAATGGCGCCATCATGGTCTGAGCGCAGTGTTTGGCTGCCCAATGCCTGATACCTGGCCATCACTTCAGGCTTGGGATGGCCAAAGCGATTCAGATAACCAACTGTGGCAATCGCTATCTCGGGCTGTACCTGCCGGATAAAGGCGGGGCTGGAGGATGTTTTACTGCCATGATGCGGCATGGTCATGACATTGGAACGCAGCGCCTCAGGCGAAGACTCAAGCAAGACATGCTCGGCATATTGCTCAATATCGCCCGTCAACAACACACTGCCATGCGCTGAAACCACCTGAATCACACAGCTTTTGTCATTGTCTTTCACCTCGGGGGCCAATGACGGCGTCGGATAAAGCACATTAAAAGAGACTTGGTCCCATTGCCATTGCTGACCAGCATGACACGCGATGCGTGGGATAGCACTTGCCGGGATGCCGCTCGCAGAGTGAATCTGCTGCAACTGCGTAAAGAAACCAGCGTCAGATGTCAGCGAGCTCACTATTTGCTTAGCCGCGATGCCCGACAACACAGAGGCCATGCCACCGACATGATCATTATCATCATGTGAGACTACCGCCAGATCCAGCTGCCTGAGGCCTAAATGCCGGAGATAAGGCAAGACGATGCGTTGGCCAGCGTCACTTTGTACGTTATAAGCAGGCCCGGCATCGTACAACATGGCATGTTGTGCCGTTTGTACCAGCACACTCAAGCCTTGGCCGACATCCAGCACGGTGACACGCATCTGACCGGGCTGCAAGCTTGAAGAAACCGGCAAACAGAGCGGCAACCACAACAGCAAACCGGCCCAGCGCAAGGGCCAGCCGCGCGGCATCAGCCAAACCAATGTGCCCAGCATCGCCAGCAGCCATGCCCACATGGGGGGCGTCGCTAAATAAGCCACAGCCCAGGGCAATTGATGCAGCCACACTAATGCGTGCGCACAAACCTGCCACAATCCGGCCGCCCACTGCAGCAAGAAATCGAAGGGCAACACCGCCCCGGCAATCGCCAACGGCACCACGCCCAAACTCACCAGCGGGATTGCCAACCCGTTTGCCAGCGGTGAGACCAGAGACAGTTGATTGAATAGCATGACCAGCACCGGCACAAATGCCAGTGTAATGATCCATTGCGTGTGTATTGCTGCCCGCCACCAGGGCGCCGGGCGCAAACGCCCACCCATGGCAAACGCCAGTATTGCCACCGCACTAAAAGACAGCCAAAACCCCGGCGCCATGACCGCCCAAGGATCCAGTAATAGCACCACCCACATGGCAACGCAAAGTATCCATGAAAAAGGCAATCTATGCTTCAAGCTCAGCATCGCCAACACCGTGAGCAGCATATAGAGCGTGCGCTGGGTCGGAATAGAGAAACCGGCCAGTGCAGAATAGGCGACTGCCACCAACGCACCGCCTGCACTCGCGGCTAATGTAGAGGGTAAGCGCAGAGCCCACTGCGGCCGTAAACGCCATAACCAGCCGGTACACAAATACCCTAACGAAGCCAGCATCGTAATATGTAGGCCTGAGATCGAGACCAGGTGATTAATGCCTGTATCGACGAATAACTGCCAGTCCGCGCGTGCAATCTGGCTATCATCACCGATCACCAGCGCACGCACTACTGTACTGGCTGGCGTGGTGCCCAAGACCTGTTCGATACGGTCGCCGACACTGGCGCGCCAGCGTGCAATCAATGCGGCAGGCTGCCAGACCAGCGCTTGCAATCTATGCATAGGCGCTTTGGTGATAATCGAACCGCTAGCCCCGATTTGGTTAGCCAGGCACCAGGCGGCATAATCAAATCCATGCGGATTACGCGTGGCGTGTGGCCGTTTAAGCCGGACGCTGAATTGCCATCGCTCACCCGCTTGCAAACGCGGCATGACGGCGACCGATTTTGCAGCGTCACCGCGGTAAGACTGCTCATATAAATTGAGGCGCACTTTTGCCGGTAGCGGGCAGGAGGGATTAAAACTACGCACTATCGCCACATCTACATGTTGGCCACGTGCATCACGCTCGGGCACGCTGACAATATCACCCTGTACGGTGATCACCTGCTGCTCGCAAGCAACAGGTAAAGCCGATTGTAATCGCCACCAGGCACGTGCCTGCGCATAGGCAAATGCCAATGCAGCAATCAGTACAACCAGCCACAAGCTGCGCAGTAATGTTTGAACGGGAAAAGAAAAAGGAACGCCTGGAACACGGGCCGGTATCCGGCCGAATCGGCATAGACTCAGCGTAGTGAGCGCGGCCAACCACCCGGCCCAGACTGTCAGCGACCACAGCTGGGGTTGTTGCTGAAATAGCCAAACTCCAAACAGTAATCCGACTGTGGCGCCTGGCAGCATACGGTCGCGCTAACTGGCAGTCACATCCTGTGGCGAAGATGCCATGGCTTGCAGTGTGCCATCCTGCAAACGATATTGCCGGTGCATGCGCGCTGCCAGTGCCAAGTCATGCGTGACGACCACCAGCGCAGTGCCTTGTTGCGACTGTATTTGCAGCAACAACTCAAACACCTGTTCTGCCGTTTGCCGATCAAGGTTACCGGTCGGCTCATCGGCCAGGATGCAACGCGGCTGCGTCACCAGGGCACGTGCCAGTGCTGCGCGCTGACGCTCCCCCCCGGAGAGCTCACCAGGCGTATGTTCCAGCCGGTGTGACAACCCAACCAGCGACAAGTAATGTGCTGCCTGTGCCAACGCATCTGCTCTTGGCATGCGGCGAATCAACAATGGCATCGCCACATTTTCCAGCGCGCTAAACTCGGGCAGTAAATGGTGAAACTGGTAGACAAATCCCAGATACTGGTTACGCATGGCGCTCTTGTCACGTTCGGACAAACTGGTCAGCGGTTTGCCCAGCCACTGTACGTCGCCTTGCGTAGGCGCATCCAGTCCGCCCAGCAAATGCAGCAGGGTACTTTTACCGCTACCCGAAGCACCGACAATCGCCACATGGTCGCCCGCCGCCAATTGCAGATTGACGCCGGTCAACACCGAAGTATCCAGGCCTTGATAGGTTTTCGCCAGGCCCTGGCATTGCAATATCAACTCACTCATAACGCAAGGCCTCCGCCGGATTCATGCTGGCCGCACGCGCACTTGGATACAAAGTGGCGACCAGGCTGAGCAAAATAGACAAACCGACAATTGCCGTCACATCTGACCACATCAGTTTGGAAGGTAAATCACTGATGTAATACACATCTTTGGACAAAAACTGTACATTAAATGTGCGTTCTATCCATGGCACCACGGTTTCAATATTCAAGGCCAGTATCACGCCCAGCACCGCACCAGACACAGTGCCTATGATGCCTATCATCGCGCCCTGCACCACAAACATCTTGCGGATGGCTTGCGGCGTAGCACCCATGGTGCGCAAAATCGCAATATCCGCGCGTTTATCTGTCACCGCCATCACCAGCGTAGACACAATATTGAACGCCGCCACCGCCACAATCAGCGCCAGGATAATAAACATCACGCGCTTCTCCAGCTGAATTGCTTTAAAGAAATTGGCGTGCTGTTGCGTCCAATCTGTCACATAGTAGTTAGGGCCCAGCGCCTGAACCAGCTCACGGCTGACACGGTCGGCCATAAACAAATCGTCCAGTTTCAAGCGCAGGCCAGACACCTGGTCACCCAGGCGGTACAATTTGGCGGCATCATCGAGGTGGATCAATGCCAACCCGGCGTCATACTCATACATCCCCACCTGGAAAATCCCGGCCACAGTGAACTGCTTGATGCGTGGCACCAGCCCGGCAGGCGTCACCTGCCCTTGCGGTGCCATCAGCACCACTTTTTCACCGACACGCACGCCGAGGGCCATGGCGAGATCTGAACCAAGGACGATATTGAATTGCCCGGCCTGTAAATCTTTTAACTGGCCAATTTTCATCTGGCTGGAAAGCTCTGACACACTGGCTTCCTGCGCAGGCAATACCCCGCGAATAAGCACGCCCTGCACCGCCTGGTCATAGGTCAGCATGCCTTGCGCCATGATATAAGGCGCGACGCCTTCAATCGGGCTGGCGACGGACTTGGGCGGAATGGACCGAATCTGTTGCTGCAAGCTTTGCCAACCCGCCAGGCCGGCCTCAAAACCACGCACTTCTATATGCGAGGCAACCCCCAGAATACGTTTGCGCAATTCATCCTGAAAGCCATTCATGACTGACAAGACAACAATCAGCGCCATCACGCCCAGCGCAATACCCACCATACTGGTCAGCGAAATGAATGAAATGAAATGGTTGTTACGCTTGGCACGGGTATAGCGCCAGCCTATCCAGTATTCATAAGGTAAACGTTGCAGCAGCGATTGGCCCAACGCAGAAAGTGTGTTCTTCATGCCCGAATCTTAACAGCTTTCAATGGCGCAGCGGAACCCACTCAAGCGTAAAGTCACGCTTAAAAACAGGTTTTCTGACCATGCATGTCAGTCTCCTCTGACCTCAAGTTAGTCCAGGCGCCGACTGAATCCATGTCGTTTTATCTTTAACATGCAACACAGGTTAATGACCTGAACACCATTCTTAAATTGAGGAGATTCGACATGAATAAAGATATTTTCGAAGGCAACTGGAAACAACTCAAAGGCAAAGTCCAGGAACAATGGGGCAAGTTAACCAATGACGACCTGGATGTGATTGAAGGCAAGCGCGATCAAGTCGCCGGTAAAATCCAGGAACGTTACGGCATTACCAAAGACGAAGCCGAAAAGCAAATCAAAACCTGGGAAAGCAAGCATAAGCACTAGGCTAATGTGCCAAAAAAGGACAAGTCTAGCTTGTTTATAGTTCCTAAACGCATGTAATTTGAAAAAACACCCCCTTTTGCGGGGTGTTTTTTTGCCTATCTCAAGCCAGATTGCAAACCCTTAAGGGGAATCGTCAAGAAGATTGATACTGCAATCAAGTCACTGGATCAGTGGAGTTAGTCTTGGCTGAGTGGTAATTTTTTCAACCGTCAAACAACTAAAGTCTCATGCTACTGTGCAGTATTTACATTGGTAGCATGGGGCTCAGTTTTAAGATGAATTCGAAACAAGACTTTTAGAAAGTATCGGCATCATTGGCAGACGACTCGTACCAGTGCACTTTATTTGGATTAGATATAACTTTAATTTTTTGAATGGTATGAACCTCAATCGATTCAACCACTATTCTCAAAGTAGGTGGAAGAAGCTCTGAAGGTATGCCGATCAAATCGCTTGATTGCTGCAGAAGAAGTTCAAAAGTAACAGGTGGAACTTCATCTTTCACAGTTACTTCAGGAACAGTGGTGATTGTCACCATAATGTGGTCTACCCATTCTTCACCATCAAAATAACCCGCAGTTAGTTTTATTTTGGAGTGCTTAGGAAAGGCATGCTCCTCGACAATTGACGCTTTCCTAAAAAGTACAACATTCGTTCCTTCTGCCTCCGCTTGTACCGAAGGATAAATGATTCCATCTAATGGCACATTCCCTTCAGTGGCTAAGAAATCTGCAACTGCTTGCGTCGAAACGTACTCAATGGATTCATCTTCAGGCATTACTGGGCGAGTAATATGCGATTGTAGACTACCAAGAAATTTTGCTTTGGCTAATGAGACAGCGTATTCAGGATCAAAAATACTTCCTGACACCACAATTTCTTGGACAGCTGTCAAATCAAGTAATCGCAACGGACGTATGAGGTCAAACTCAGCAACAGTAACATAACTTCCAACTGGTGGCCGCACTTCAGCCAATGCTATTTCAGGGTTTGTTGCTCCATAAAACACAGAAATCCCTGCAGCATTCATCCTTCCAGATTTTGAGATTGAATGATGCGGTGAGCCCAATTCCACATCCGGTTGGGTCAGTGCTTTTTCCAGTGTGTCTAGCGATTGAAATACTCTTGCTCTGTAAAGAGAGCTCAACGGTTGATCTGGACCTGCAGCAACAATTAATGACCTCCCGGTATAGGTGACTTTCTTATCAATGTCATTAAAAATTTCTCCTAAAAATTTGGCACCAACTCGGCTAAAAAATCTGGCCTCTGTTTTAATCATGTGCTCAAATTCTTCCCATTGGCGCTGCCAATACTCGTCGGAAATAGAGTTTTCTTGATAATAACTTTCACTAGCAAACTCGGTCTCTTCCCCCATTTCATAACTACGCCGATCTGAATGGCGGTAATCTAAAATTTCTTGAAGGTCTTGAGCTACTTCAGTGGATATGTCTGCCGAACTTGCAATTACATCGACGACTGGCAATCCCTCTCTGTGCCATTCGTAATATGATTCTGGATCCACATGGAGCCGGTATTGCATTGAATCTGGTCCTGTAGGAGTGCGAATAAAGTGAGTGTCAAAAGCTTCCTCAACCAGGTCAGCGATATCCTCTAGGGCAAATGCTTGTGCAGTTTCTTCACAGTAGCTGCACACGGCTGTTTTGCCTTGGCTTTTCACCATGCTTGAGAGATACTCATCTCCAATACAATCGCAACATAGCCTTTTAGATTCCAAGTCCTCATCTGTAGTAGGGGTATCAGACATTTTTTGCATTCTTGGGTTAGAGATTTAAGATCGAATACTAATGCTGGTTCAAGAGCAGGCAAACTCAAATTATCATAAATTCATGAGCTTTTTAATGCTATTTGTTATTTGTTATTTGTTGTTCGGATAACCTAAGATAGCTTAAAAGATAACTTTCTTAGAGTGTGGATGAGCAAAATGAAAAAAACACTTGATGTTACTAAATTGAAGATGTGTGACGTCGTATTAACAACCGCAGATGCGTTTGTTAGTAAGAAAATTCGTTTGTACACAGATAGTGATATCTCTCATGCAATGATTTATGTCACATCGCATTCGATTATAGACTCCACAGGGAATGGTGTTCATGCTCAAAGCACACAAAGACTGATTTGGCCTGAAAAGTGCGGAGTCCATGTACTAAGACTAAAAGCGCCCTTATCAGATATGCAAAAGAGGCAGATAACGAATTTTGCCAGACAGAAGATTGGGACTCAGTATTCAACTTTTGAAGCTGGATCAACAATTTTAGGGGGTAGAAAAACGGCAAGCAAAAAACAGTTTTGCTCACGCTTAGTTGCTCAAGCTTATGCAGCTGCAGGAATTAAGTTGGTAGATAATCCTGATTATTGCTCGCCTGCAGATTTGCTAAAAAGCGATCTCCTGCAAGAAATTGATTCTATTACCATGCCGGTCTCAGAAGAATTTGAAAAGGCAGTCAATAACATTCCCGATACGACAAAAGTGATGATGGAGGCCACCAATAAACTTATGGAGGGTGCAAGAAAGCGAAATCCTTCCTTACAAGACTCTAACGACATTGATGCTCATTTAATTGCCAATCCCTCAGATGATGAATATTTTGCAGCTTTATATCAAGACTCAGGATATTTGGAGGTATGGGAGTTTGAATATAAGAAAAACCTATGGCAGTACGACCTAACTTTGATGGAGGAGCTTTCAATACCTAAAGAAGCCAAAGTTGAGTACTGTTCGACCTTAGTCAATGATCGAGGCGAAGGTGAGCATAGATTTAAAGTTAATCTAGCCGGATATTACGATTACTATTCGCAATATCCACTTAAAACATTCGCTATATTATTAGAGTTGTACAAAAAACTTTTTGAACTGCACCGCACTAGAAAACACACTGCCAGAGCATGGCTTTTAACTCATGCACCTGAACTTGCGCCAGTCATACGAACTTGGGATTTAACTCCCCATACAGCTGAATGGTTTGTGGCTTTATCCGAGTGGAATTCGGATCAGGCAGAACATGTTAGGCAAATATTAGAATTACAGGGAACTACAGACGTATGTTCTGTATGTGGCGATGATCCTGCAAAAGATTATGTATTGAGTGGCGATAAGGTACCAGGCGCTGTCTATACACTCCGTTTATGTGACGACTGTTTAACTATACGTCAAAATACAGGCGAATCATTTTCAGTGCTGGGTGGGCGATGATTTCATTTGATATTGTATAGCAGTGACTTTTTCCTGAACTCAAATCACTAGAGGCCTGACTAGCCAACCACGGATGTGATCAGTCATGCTGGCTATGAATAAATCTGTTCTGATATTTGGCGGAACATCGAAAGCAGGCATATAAAATGATTTTGGATCGGGATTGACCAAAGAAATATAAAAATTTTGAGTGAATAAGCCAGTTAATGTGCTGGCACCTTCTAGTAAGGTAAATGGACTGTGCCTCACACAAAATAGAACTATTGCAGCTGCAATAGCTTGCAAGCAATTCTCTAAGGTAGCGAGTTCAAAGTGGCTCTCTCGGTCATGTTTTGTTATAAGCATCGTACCAAGATAACGATTGTGTAGGGTTTTGTGGATCCCAGTGAGCAAATGGGGCAATGAAATAACCATTTCTGATTAATCTACATTCGATCACGTATTCAGCTAGATGTAGGGGTTCAGATAATTTCACATAATCGCTTGTAGTGAATGTGCGCCTGGCAGGTGCTGCATTTGCCAATCGCATGAACTGGGTCCACAAACTTTCAACTTCTGTACAAGCAATAATGAGTAAATCTCTAGTTTTGAGTTTGTTTGCTCAGATGCATGGCTTGAAAAATTTGGTTATCAAACGAATGATCTAGGCTAGGTAAAAGATGAGTATGGATCTGAGATTATGCCCCGTGGATTTCGCACGGGACTCAAAAGACTTTTAGAAAAGCTCATAACTAGGAACCGACAAAATCCACAATAGCAGATTATTCAATAGATAAGTTTGCGGCTTGAGTGAAAGTTACTTCTTACATGTTCAATTACACACTATGTAAAATAGATTTGCCCCATAAATGATTGATTTATGGGGCAATTAATACTTCAGTATATCAATTACATATTATTTACTATATAGACTCATTCTTGTCCTTTTTTCATGTCGAAGCAATGCTTACCCTGTATTGCGCAAGCTGGTGGCAATGCCGTTAATCGTCAGTGGTATCGCCCACTTCAGTTTTTCATCTGTTTCGCCGTTGCGGTAACGCTGAATCATTTCTACCTGCAAATGATTCATGGGATCAAGGTAGGGCAAACGGTCACGGATGGATTTTGCAATCACCGGCTGACTGGCCAGGCGTTGCGTGGTGCCCAGTAACAGATTGACGGCATCCGTAGTCAGCTTGTGCTCCTGCGCAATCCGGCTGAAAATCTCTTCGCGCAGGTCGCGGTCTTCGAGTAAATGGGCATAATGGCGCGCCACAATCAGGTCAGTTTTAGCCAGCACCATATCCACATTCTGAATCAAGGTATTAAACAAGGGCCAATGCGCCTGCATTTCATGCAACATAGCCAGCCGCGCTTCTTTTAATGCAGGATCCTGCTGCAGGAAATGATGAATGGCACTGCCGAGGCCATACCAGCCAGGCAAGAGCAAGCGGCATTGCCCCCAGGAAAATCCCCACGGAATCGCGCGCAGGTCTTCAATGCGTCGCGTAGATTTGCGCGCAGCTGGACGGCTACCTAAATTGAGTTCTGCAATTTCATTAATCGGCGTGGTATTAAAAAAGTACTCGGCAAAACCAGGTGTTTCATAAACCAGGCTGCGATAGCTGGTCATGGCGGTGGCAGACAGTGTTTCCATCACACCTTCGAAAGCGCGTCGCTTGCCGGACTCCAGTTGGTCAGCCGGGAATAATGTCGCATCCAGCGTAGCGGCAATCAGGGTTTCCAGATGCTGCCGACCGACTACCGGATCCGCATACCGTGTGGAAATAATCTCGCCCTGTTCGGTCAGGCGAATCTGGCCATCCACCGTGCCTTTAGGTTGTGCCATGATGGCCTGGTAAGTAGGGCCACCACCGCGCCCCACCGTACCACCGCGGCCATGGAACAGGCGCAATTTGACATTGGCCTGGTTGAACAGCTCCACCAGTGAAATTTCTGCTTTATATAACTCCCAGTTAGAGGTTAAAAAGCCGCCGTCCTTGTTGCTGTCAGAATATCCCAGCATGACTTCCTGCTCGCTACCCTGGTAACGAATCACGTGGCGGATGCCAAGCAGGCTCAGCCATTTGCCCATGATCATGGGCGCATCGCGCAAGTCCGCAATGGTTTCAAACAAAGGCACGATATTCAAATCGACCTGAATATTGGCGGAACCCCACACACCGCGCAACAAACCGGCTTCACGTTGCAGCAAAGCCACTTCCAACAGGTCAGACAGCGTTTCAGTATGCGAAATAATATATTGCCGCACCGCATACTCACCAAAGCGCTCGCGCATCTCACGCACCGCCACCAGCACACCAATTTCTTTATGCACCAATTCGGAATATTGCTGGAAAGGCGAAAACAGCAAGCGCGGCTGTTTCAGTTCCTCCAGCAAAATGCCGATTTTTTCATCCTCATTAAAGCCCGCATAGTCAAAGTCATGGCCGGCCTTTTGCAACAACTCTGTAATCACCGCCTCATGCACGTCTGAAGACTGGCGGATATCGACCGTGGCCAGATGAAAGCCAAAAGTGCCAATCGCCTTGATCAGCTTGCCCAGCCGCGGATAAATCAGGGCTTCGCCATGATGGTTGCGCAATGAGTCGGCAATGGTTTGCAAAGGCGCCAGCAAGGCCTCTGGCGTATCGTAAGGGTCAGCCGCCATGTCTTCAGGCAACACCCAACCGCCTTGCGGCAGCAGCGTATTGGCCGTGGCCAGCAAACCATCGTGAATACCGTTTAGCGCCAGGCGATAAGGTTCATCCAGACGGTGTTGCGATTGGTCACGCGACGCTTTGGTCATTTGCAGCACAGCCTCGTCCACGCCGACCACCCGCGTTGAAACTGCCAGTTCGCGCTTTAATGCCGCCAGTTCCTGTAAATAAAACCTGAATAAAGTAATGGCCTGCAAGCGCACGCTTTCGCGCAACGTCGCCCCGTTCACAAACGGGTTGCCATCCCGGTCACCGCCTATCCAGCTGCCCATACGCAAAAAGCCGGGCAATGCTACATTGGGCAGCAAGTCAGACAAGTCGCGCTCAACGTCTTGCAGAATCTCAGGGATGACATGCAAAAACGTACTTTCGTAATAGGTCAGTGCATTTTCAATTTCATTGAGCACGCTGAGTTTGGAGTAACGCATCATGCGGGTTTGCCACAACGCCGACACCGCGCCTTGCAACAGCAGGCTATTGCGGGTGCGCTGGCGTGCGGAGACCATTTGCGCACGATCTGCCAACAGTTCGGCAATCAGGCGTTCAATATCCAGCACGCTTTTGCGCTGCACTTCGGTGGGGTGCGCGGTGAGCACAGGGGAAATCAGCGCATCCTGTAACAGATGTTTAATCGTATCTGCCGGGATCCCCGCCGCTTTGATTTGCAACAAGGTATATGAAAGCATGCCGGGCGCAGGTGTATTCTGCTGGCAATGCCCTAATTGCTGGCCGTATAAATCCTCAGCCAGGTTCACCAAATGCTTGAAATAGGCCAATGCCCGTACCACACGCACGGTATGCTCCAGACTCAGGCCGGCCAATAACTGCTCCAGGTCTAGCGAGGCTTGCTGGTCATGTGTCTGGTGAAAGCGCAGGGCGGCTTGGCGAATAGACGCAATCTTCTGCGCAACCTCGTCACCTTCAACCTCCAGAATCGCTTTATCGAGCAACTCGCCCAGTAATTGAATATTGTCGGTCAATTGGCTGTCTGCCGAAATCATGGCGGCTGACATCGTGGCGCTGGCCGCAAGTTTTTTTATCATGGTGCCTCTCCTCTAGCTCAGTGCTAGCTCCATGCTAGACTAGCAACAAGCAGGCCATATTCAAGGTATCTTTTTTCACTTAAAAATCATGGTGTTAAATAATTAGAATAGCGCACACGCACCGACATCAGGCAAGAGAGTGCACTGATTTGGCTCTATAACAAGGCAGTGCAAAAAGTATTGTGGTGAACAAGATTGAGATCAATACGCACCATGCACAATGATTTACTTGCGAGTAAATTGTTTTCAGAAGCAATTACTGTTAAAAAGGAAATACGGCAGAAGTGAGCGAGATGAAGTGCAAGGCGCACGGCACGCAGAAACCGGAATGTACATATAGTACATGAGGATTTCGAGTACCGCGCAACGCCGCAATTCGCTCGCGCAGCCGCTTAATTCCGTGTTTCCTAAGGCATAATAAACACATGGCGCTTATCAACCTCGATCATTGGATACAGCAAATACTGACTGTCTGGCAGTCGCTGTCTGCGCTGGGTCTGTGGCAGCAAGATGCCTTCTTGCTGTTGGTGTGTTTGCTCGCCTGCCTGTTGCTATTTATCACCGGCACCGTGATTGGCCTGTTTGTGCAGTCACTATGGGGGATTTTTATTTCCAGCCGCCGCCCTGCTGACGAAGATCATAAGTAAGCAATCAATTATTGCGCAGCAGCAGTG
>Ga0123390_1013209_pt1 | contig 12944 bp, 10 predicted proteins | sample T3HHNO3metaT_FD_89918 | JGI IMG/M metagenome (GOLD analysis project Ga0123390, IMG submission 89918) | Methane-oxidizing artificial microbial communities from Washington, USA to study methane cycling - T3-HHNO3 metaT (Metagenome... | ecosystem: Engineered > Modeled > Simulated communities... | reverse complement strand
GGCGGGTTTTGTGATTCTGAATCAATCAGATTGATCAGGTCTTCTTATTTTTTCAAAGGTTGTTGCGCTTTGCCGTCAACTTCCAATTGCACGCGACGGTTATTGGCGCGGCCTTCTTCAGTTTCGTTGGTGTCTATCGGTCTATCCCAGCTATAACCGTGTGAGGTAATATTGGGAGAGTGGCTGCCTTTGGTCAGGTATTTCTTAACCGCCAATGCCCGGCGCTCCGACAAGTCCAGATTGTGTTTGTAAGAACCGGTATTGCTGGTATGGCCTTGCACTTCAAACGCCATGTCAGGGTACTGTTTGATGCGGTCAACGACCTTATCCAGTTTTGGGAAATACTGTGGTTTGATCACGTCTTTGTCATTATCGAACTTCACGTCAACAATCCAGCAGCCGTAAATACTGACTTCAACGCCCGGTAATGTAGTTGGACATTTATCAACACAGTTATTCACACCGTCTTTGTCGTCATCCATTTTTGAGCAATCGAGTTTAGCCGGCATCGGTGCTGGAGGAGGAGTCGGTTCAGCTTTGGCAACCACGGCTTTGGGTTTTTCGCCGAATGGAATCACGAAACCCAGATTGACCGTCATGTCATGAAACTCTTCGGTGCCAGGTTGCAGTTTGGCGTTGAAGTTGTTGTTGTAACGGTAGCGCACGTCGCTGCGAATCAGGAAGTTATCGTGTAGTTCATAAGTAAAACCCGCGCCCGCTTCGCCGATGAAACCCGCGCCGCTGTCGCCATTGTGCGTAGAGTTTATGCCGCCCACACCGATCACGGCATAAGGCGAGAATTTATCTCTAAACAAATAATACTGCGCATCTACCGTGCCACCGGTCAAATCCCAGTTGCCGTTGTTTTTGGCGCCTTCCAGGTTTTGGTATAAGCCTCTGACTTCGATGTTCAGATGTTCGTTGATGATCTTACCCAAGCCCAGACCGCCGCCCCAACCGCTGTGCGCATTACGATCACCGCCCGGTTGTACGAAGGTGCCGAAGGGTGCTGCGTACCATCTATCGTCAAGGAACTCGCCGGCTTGTGCCGTCGACACGGAACCGAGCGCCGTTATCGTGGCGATTGCCAGTAAACTTTTCTTCAACATAAAAACTCCTTTGTCATTTATAAAAATAGATAATTCGTTGCTCTTGAGAGGGAGTGATAAAGCCATGGTTAGAAAAATTAGGCTTTAAAAATCAAAGGGAATTGTAGATTCTGCCAAGCATGTTGTGAAAATACCACAATTTTATCAATTAGCAAACATTTAGGTTTATCCGGTGCTGGTATTTGCGGTATTCCAATCCAGCTGTTTCCGGGCTTGGGTTATTAGGATTTGGAAAGTCTGGACAAGAGTGCTTGCTGTTAAGCCGGCGCTTATTCTGTCTGGAGATGGTCATTCCGGCGAAGACGGAAGTAATGATGTTTTAGAGGCCAAGTTAATAACCAAAGCGAGCGACGCAAGAAACCTTGGTCTCAGGTAAAATTCCGCCAATTTGAGTGTTTATCGTTTTATGACTTATTCATCCTATTTTAATCAAGACTGTCAGGCATGCCCGCGTTTAAGCGAATTTCTCGGCGATGTGAAGTCTAAGTATCCCGCTTATCATGCCTTACCAGTGGCGCCGTTCGGCGATCCGGAAGCGCGCTTGCTGGTTGTTGGCTTGGCGCCTGGCATGCACGGCGCGAACGCCACAGGCAGACCGTTTACCGGCGACTATGCCGGCTTGTTGCTGTATCAGGCTTTGTACGATTTCGGTTACAGCAATCAATTGGAATCGACAAATTTGGCCGATGGTTTGCAACTTAGCAATTGCCGGATTACCAATGCAGTGAAATGTTTGCCGCCGCAAAACAAACCCACCGGCGAGGAGATTAAACAATGCAATCCTTTTCTGGCCGCGGAAATTAAGACCCTGCCGAAACATTCGGTGATATTGGCCTTGGGCAATATCGCCCATCAGGCAGTATTGCGTGCTTATGGTTTAAAGAGTAGTGCGGCTAAATTCGCTCATCATGTCAGCTTTGAATTGCCGGACGGTAACACGCTGGTCAGTTCTTACCATTGCAGTCGCTATAACGTGCAGACCAAGCGCCTGAGCATGGAGATGCTAGCGGCGGTGTTTGTAACCATTCAAAATTTGCTGGCTGCCCGTGACTGAAACTCATCCGGGCGAATTCGACGCCAAAGCCTTTCTGAAGACGCTAACCCAGCGTCCCGGCATTTATAAGATGTTGGATGAGAAGGGCGAGATCATCTACATAGGCAAAGCCAAGAACCTAAAAAATCGGGTTTCCAGTTATTTCAGAAGTCAAAATGCTTCGCCCAAACAGCAGGCCATGGTGGCCAAGGTTGCCGGGATAGAAGTCACCGTGACTCACACGGAGGGCGAAGCCTTGCTGCTGGAAAGTCAGCAGATCAAACGCCACAAACCGCGCTACAACATCAGTTTGCGTGACGACAAGTCCTATCCCTATGTCTTCATCTCCAGCTTTCATGATTTTCCGCAACTGACCTTTCATCGCGGGGCCAAGAAGCGCCGTGGCAAATATTTCGGGCCGTATCCCAGCGCCAGTGCGGTGAAGGAAACCTTGAAGTTATTGCAAAAAATTTTCCCGGTGCGGCAATGCGAGGATTCTTATTACAGTGCCCGCTCGCGGCCTTGCCTGCAACATCAGATTGAGCGTTGCACGGCGCCTTGCGTGGGACTGGTTAGCAAAGAGCAATATGCTAACGATGTGGAAAATACGATTCTGTTTCTGGAGGGGCAGGGCGGCTTACTGATTGATCGCTTGGTGGGCAAAATGGAAACTGCCGCCGCCCAGTTGGAGTTCGAGCAGGCTGCCGCTTATCGCGATCAAATCGCCCGTTTGCGCGCGGTGTTGGAAAAACATTGTGTGGAGGGTGAAAAAGGCGATGTGGACATTGTCGCGTGTGCGGCCAAAAACGGCGTGGCATGTGTGCAGGTGTTTTTTATCCGCAACGGTCAGCATTTGGGTAACCGACAGTTTTTTCCGAAAGTCGGCGATGAAAACCAGCCTGAGGAAATTTTGCAGGCTTTCATCGCCCAGTATTACTTGGATAAAACAGTACCCCATGAATTGATCGTCAGTCATGCCTTGCCGGAATCGGCTTTGGTGGCCGAGGTGTTGGCCGAACAGGCTAAACATGCGGTAGCGATTGCCAATAACGTGCGCGGCGAACGGATGAAGTGGTTGCAAATGGCGATGACCAACGCCGACAGCGCGCTAAACGCCAGGCTGGCTGATCGGCAAGGTTTGCAAGGCCGCTTTATCAGTTTGCAGCAAGAACTGGGCTGCGACATCACACCAAGTCGCCTGGAGTGTTTTGATATTAGTCATACCCAAGGCGAACAGACTGTGGCGTCTTGTGTGGTGTTCGATAGAGAAGGGCCGGTGAAATCCGACTATCGGCGCTTTAATATCGATGGCATTACTGCCGGCGATGACTATGCGGCGATTCATCAGGTGGTTTTTAGACGCTTCAGTCGATTGAAGAATGGCGAGCATCCAGCCCCGGACATCCTTTTAATAGACGGCGGCAAAGGCCAAGTCGCCGAGGCGGAAAAGGCTTTGGCTGAATTGGAGATAAACGATGTTATGATAGTCGGCGTTGCCAAGGGCCCTGATCGCAAAGCCGGAATGGAGAAAATTATTCTGGTCGGTAATCGGCAACCTTTGGACGTGACACCGGGTGCTTCCGCCTTGTTATTGATTCAACAGATTCGCGATGAAGCGCATCGTTTTGCGATAACGGGACACAGGCAGCGACGCGGTAAGGTTAACAAACAATCGGTACTGGAAGATATTGCCGGACTGGGGCCGAAAAGAAGACAGGTTTTGCTGAAACAGTTTGGCGGGTTACAGGGTGTGTCCAGCGCTGGTGTGGATGCTTTAGCCAGTATAGATGGCATTAGCCGACAATTAGCGCAGCGAATTTACGATACATTTCACCATCAAGATGGCCATTAGATTCACCATTCCGACCTATTTAACCCTGTTACGGATCGCCCTGATTCCGTTATTGGCCGTTGTGTTTTACTTGCCGTGGCAGTATTCCAATCTGGCCTGCACTGCAATTTTTTTAGTTGCCGGTTTCACCGATTGGCTTGATGGTTATCTTGCCAGAAAAATGAATATGCAGACTGCGTTCGGTGCCTTCTTGGATCCGGTGGCTGACAAATTGATGGTGGCCTTTGTGCTGGTATTGGTGGTGCAGGCTCAAGGTAATCCTTATCTTGCAGTGCCGGCGGCTATCATTATCGGTAGGGAAATTGCGATTGCATCGCTGAGAGAATGGATGGCCGAAATCGGCCAGCGAGCCAAGGTCAGGGTTTCGCAATTGGGAAAATGGAAAACCACGGCGCAAATGACGGCAGTCAGTTTGTTGCTTTATCGGGATGATTTATTAGGCCTGCCTATCAATACCATGGGTTACTGGTTGTTATACTTGTCGGCGATTTTAACCTTATGGTCTATGGTTAATTATCTGGTCGCGGCGTTCTCCACCATCAACGAATAATAAAAGCAGTATCGATACTGCCACAACAGAGAGTAAACAGCAGGTAAAGCTGTATATAAGAGCATGGAACAAGAATTAGAACTAGAAAATAAACCGAGTAAAACCATCAGTCAGGATGAAGTGTTGCAGGCCGCTTTAAAGCTGTTTGCCAAGAAAGGATATTTCAATACCTCATTAACCGATATCAAAGATGCAGCAGGTATAACAACCAGTACCGGCATTAGTCAGTATTTCAAAACTAAGCAAGCCATCGCGCAAGCCTTGTACGAAAATATTCTGGATAGTCTGAGCATATCGATTGATGATATTCGCCGCAGGAATCGTAAAGCTGCAGAACAATTGCGGGAGATAGTCGATTTACTCTTCAAATTAACTGATGACGCTCCGGAAATCGTCGAGTTTTTGTTATTTGTAAAGAGCGAAGAGTTTTTGGCGGAACCTAAGCCCCTGCTGGAAACGCCCGCATTTACTAAAATAAAACGGATTTTTCAGAATGGTGTCAAAGACGGCGAGATGAAGGCGCTGGATCCGTTATTGGCCTACACTTATTTCTTCGGCATTATCAATCATACTTTGGCGATGGTGTTGAGCGGCAACTTGCCGAAAGCGGCGGAAAGTTATCAGGCACAAGCCTGGCTGACGGCATGGGGCTGTATAGTTAAAAAGTAATTCAAGTCATTAAAACTCAGAGCGGGACGGAGGAGGATTTACTAGATGTTAGATAACATTAAAATCGGTATGATTGGGCTTGGTTACGTGGGGTTGCCGCTAGCCGTCGAGTTTGGGCGAAAATATCAAACTGTAGGTTTCGATATCAATCAGCATCGAATCCAGGAATTACGCGCAGGTCGCGACCATACTCTGGAAGTTAGTGAAGAAGAACTCGCCGACGCCAAGTTGCTGACTTACAGTGCTGATTTACCAGATATAGCCGATTGTTCGGTTTATATAGTCACAGTCCCCACGCCAATCAACGACCATAAACAACCTGATTTGACGCCGCTGCAAAAAGCCAGCGATTTGTTGGGAAAGGTTATAAAGTCCGGCGACATCGTCATTTACGAATCCACTGTTTATCCTGGTGCAACCGAAGAGGTTTGCGTACCGATTCTGGAGAAAGTGTCGGGCTTGACTTTTAACCGGGATTTTTATGTCGGTTATAGCCCCGAGCGTATTAATCCCGGCGACAAGCAACACCGTGTCACCAATATTCTGAAGGTCACCTCGGGCTCTACACCTGAAATAGCCGAAAAAGTAGATGCTTTGTATAAAAGTATCATCACTGCTGGCACACACAAAGCCAGCAGCATCAAAGTCGCCGAGGCTGCTAAGGTCATTGAAAACACTCAGCGCGACGTCAACATTGCCCTAATCAACGAACTGGCTTTAATCTTCAATAAACTCGGAATAGATACCGAGGAAGTTTTGTTGGCTGCGGGTACTAAATGGAATTTCCTGCCGTTTCGCCCAGGTTTAGTCGGTGGGCACTGTATCGGCGTGGATCCCTACTATTTAACCCATAAAGCCCAAGCCATCGGCTACAACCCGGAAGTGATACTCTCTGGCCGTCGAATCAACGATGGCATGGGGGTATACGTTGTGTCGCAATTAGTAAAGTTGATGCTGAAGAAGCGTGTGCATGTCCAGGAAGCTAATGTGTTGATCATGGGCTTGACCTTCAAAGAAAACTGTCCGGACATTCGCAACACGCGGGTGGTCGACATCATTGCTGAATTGAAGACTTATGGCGTCAATGTCGAGGTTTACGATCCCTGGGTTAATGCCGAGGAAGCGAAACACGAATACGGTATAACGCCGGTAGTGAAACCGTCAGCGGGAAAATACGACGCGATTATTCTCGCTGTGGCCCATGATGAGTTCAGAAAAATGGCGATTTCAGACGTCAGAGCTTTAGGTACGCCGCAGGCCATTGTGTATGACCTCAAATACTTGTTTCCTACTGATCAAACAGACGCAAGGCTTTAAGAATGAAGATTATGGTGACCGGCACCGCCGGTTTTATAGGCAATCATTTGGCGCTGAGATTATTGGAGCGCGGTGACGAGGTCATTGGTGTCGATAATCTTAATGACTATTACGATGTTAACCTGAAATTGAGTCGCTTAGATCGAATCAAAGATTTTGCCGCTTATACCGATGTCAGATTAGATATTGCCGATAGAGACGGCATTGAGGCTTTATTTAAAAAGCACCAGCCGCAAAAAGTGGTTAATCTGGCGGCTCAGGCCGGTGTGCGCTATTCCATTGAGAATCCGCATGCCTATATCGATAGTAACATTGTCGGTTTCATCAATATATTGGAAGGTTGCAGGCATAATCAGGTGGAGCACTTGGTATACGCCTCCAGCAGTTCCGTGTACGGTGCGAACGAATCCATGCCGTTTTCCGTGCATGACAATGTCGATCATCCGTTGAGCTTGTATGCGGCGTCAAAAAAAGCCAATGAGCTGATGGCGCATACCTACAGCAACTTGTATCAATTGCCTACCACGGGTTTACGCTTTTTTACCGTGTATGGACCGTGGGGCCGCCCCGACATGGCATTGTTTTTGTTCACAAAGGCTATTTTGAATGGCGAGAAAATCAATGTATTCAACTACGGTAAGCACCGCCGCGATTTTACTTATATAGACGATATTGTTGAGGGCGTGATTCGGACCATGGATCATAACGCTTCGCCTAATCCGGACTGGAGTGGAGAAAATCCCGATCCAGGCACTAGTAGAGCGCCTTGGCGGGTCTATAACATTGGTAACCAGAATCCAGTGGAACTGCTGTCTTATATCGAAACCTTGGAACGCTTTCTCGGTAAGACTGCCGAGAAAAATCTATTGCCGTTGCAGCCTGGTGATGTTCCCGATACGTTCGCCAATGTGGAGGCCTTGGTGGCGGATGTTGGTTATAAGCCAAACACGACTATTGAGCAGGGTATTGAACGGTTTGTTGCTTGGTATCTTCAGTACTATCAGTGAATAATTTTTAATACACCAATTGCACAGTTTTAAGCTGTGCAACAGTTTTTTATTTTAATTACCAGATTCAAACAAAGGGTCACTTTTGATGTGGCTATCCAATAGTTTTTTAAGCTCCGCAAATATATCGGGATGAGACTCTATTACATCCCGATATGGGTCGTTTTCTAAGTCGTATAGCTGATACACAGGCTTTGTGTAAGTCGCTATATAAATTAGTTTCCACTTTTCATTCTGTATGGAACGGCTTTTCGCGCGGATAACCGTGGGATAATGTTTTTCGTTGACTACCAGCGTGCCGGATTTTTTGTCAGGAATATCCAGTAATTCAACAATATTGGGATATAAAATTTGTTCGGGATGTAAACCGGGTATTTTTCCTAGCCAAATCCCTGTTTCTTGAAAAGCAAAAAGCTCAGGTGATGTTTGTGCTTTCACATAAGGAATCAAATTAACACCGTCGAGCTTTGTTGGAATGGGTATATTCAACAAATCTAGCAAAGTTGGCATCACGTCAATAGAGCGGGTAGTCGGCTTAAAGTTTACGCCACTAGGCACTCCAGGGCCTTTCATCACCAATGGAATTCTGCCGCTGGGGTCGTCTCCTATCAAGGTATTGCCCTGGCCCCAGCATCCGGTTTCAAAAAAATCCGCACCATGATCACTATATATGATTACGATGGTATTATCGGATAAATTGGACTTTTCAATATAATCAATTATTTTCCCCACTTCGTCATCGAATTGTTTGACGCAGCTGTCATATAAATTAATAATTTGCGGGATGTCGAAAAACTCCGATGTTTTTTCCTGTTTTTTGATAATTTCTTCCGCCGAGGCGAGTCTGGTCATAATAAACCGTGATTCACCTTTATAGTCTTTTGGGGTAAATAAGTTGTAATAGGGATACTCCGAATTGAACGGGACGTGAGTCGCCGAAGTGAACAAATTAATAAAAAAGGGCTGCGAGTTTTTCGCCGAACGGGCAATTAATTGGCGGCATTCGCGGCTCAAGCTTCGGATCAAAGGTACGCCGGCCAAGTAATAGAACTCGGGTAAGAAGCGTTTTCCTAATGCGTTATTGGTGAATAGCGACAATACGTTTCTGATTAAAGACGGGCCTTGCCTTAGTAGCAGTTTGATATTCCATTGATCTTCGGCGACGGAGATTTCCTTGAAGTTAAAACTTAATTTTGCGAAATCGGCTCCGCACCAATCGGAGATGCATGCAGTCAAGTAACCGTGCTCGTTTAATATGTCGATCAAAGACGGCTGCGGTAATATACAGTCTGCCAGGGATGGATAGTTGTCGCGAATTTTATGGTTATGCGGCCATAATCCGGTAAATAGGGATGTAATACTTGGTGCCGTTCTGGCAACAGGGGTTATGCATTTATAAAGTCGTAAGCCGTTCGCGCTTAATTTATCAATGTTGGGGGTAAGATTTCTGTGATAGTTACTGTCGCCTAGTCTGTCATGGCGCAATGTATCGGAACCTATCATAATCACGTTGGGTTTTGTTTGGGACGTGGCTTTAGCGATAACTGGTTCGTTAACTATCGTTGCGTAATAGATGTAAGCATATAAAACGGCCAAGGCTACTATATAGATCACTAGTGGCGTATTATTTTCTTCGATAGCGAAAAATAGAGCGATTGCCGATGTTATAGACAGCGATAAAAGTAATGAAAACTTTATGCCGCTTATTATTTCGGGAGATAATATTTTCCAAATAACAAACAATCTGGAAAATCTATACTGGAAAGATAATTGAATGGTGCCCGGTGTATACAGGAGTTGGTGTAAAAAAAAGTAGGTAGTAATTAGTGCGGTTGATATTATGCAGTAGGTTAAACCTGTGATGAAATTAAATTCCATCAATGCAGTGAGCTTTGATATTGAATAAGCTGCAATAGAACCGGGTAAGGATGTCAGAAAAAATATGATAAATAACCAAACGGCTAATCTGGTTAGGGCGAAAACTACATAATACCCAAACTTTTTTTCTATTTCTTTTTGGATACCGGGTCCGGTACGAGAATAGTTGTGTAAGGTAAGAATGATTAATGTAATAGTAAAAAGCAGTGCGGCAGCGGATGAGCAGTAGAGGGACACCAGTATTTTTTCCATCTCTATTTTATTCGATTGGATGAGTATGAATGGTGGCTAAATTATTATATTTCGATTTTTTTTGTACTGCTGTTCATTTATGTGTGCTTTTTCCGAAAATTCTTGTAATGCGAATTTTTTAATTAACATCGATATAAAAACTAAATGATAAATCAAATCCCAATAGGATAAGCCGAGGAAAGCGGTGCCAACCATATAACAAATGATCGACGTTCTGATCATTAGGCTATAGTGGCGCACCCATTCCATGCCTTCTACTCGTTTAGCTTGACTTGATAAACGGGTCAATCCAAAAACACTACCCAGTATCAGCGAAATCCATAACCCGAATGCTATAAAGCCATGTTCAGCAAGCATTTCTATGTAAGAACTGTGCCAATCCCGCATCGTGACATGTATCCAGCCATCGAATCCCGCTCCGGTAAACGGGTGGCTCAGCGCGTGATTCCAGCCATCTGTCCATGCCTCTATTCGTGACATGGCGGAAAGGTCTTCCTCGTAAGTTTCCATAGTGTGCATACGTCCGAACCATTCTTCAGGCAAGTAGGGGATGACAAAAAATGTACCGCCAATTACTAGAGGGATCATCAAGTATTTACGTTTGCTGTTTGAAATCAGCGTAAACGTTAGAGCGATCATGGTCAGTAATGCGCCTCGAGACCATGAAGATAACGAAGCGGCATAGATGATCGGAATGGATAGCAATATTCCTTTTTTAAGCCAGCTCTTCTGTACTTCTTTTTCCCATACTAATAGTAGTGGCACCGCAATCAACATTGCAACGGCAAATAAATTATTGTCCTCGAATTGCGTATTGGGAGGTCCATATACGCGGTGACCAAAGCCGGTTAAGATAGCAAATATACCACCTTTAACTGCAACAATGCCGATAGAGGCCCCTATGGTGGAAATAAGATAATAGAGTTTTTCCCTGGTATTGATGAGTACCCATGTGAAATAGAAGGGCACAAATACTTTAGAGACGAACAAAAATTTTTCCCAGGCAATATCCTGTAAAGGAGATTGGGTTGTGGTAAATATGAAATAGAACCAAAGTGTTATAAAAACTGAAATTCGCCAATCTTTAGGGATGGGCTGTTTATCTTTAGTGTTGAACGTGCTGACAACAACTACCAAAAATAACACATAGTATACCGGTAGCGAACGTACTGCTCCCCAGGCATAGGCGTGTGGATTCAAGTAGCTGAATATTGCTAACGATAGTACCCCCCACCATGGTTTTTTTATTGCGGCAACTATGCAGCATATCAGAAAAATAAGAACAACTATGTCGCGCACGGAGTTTAATTTAGTAGGTTTTAATGCACTTAACTAAGCTTTTAATGGTCGGCTTAATTTAATTATTTATTAATATTTTGTTTTTCCAGCGTGAAAAACAGCCACATATTTGCCCGAGAGAATAGCTGACATTCATTGCTTGGCGCAGGCTATGTTTTGCAGTGAATGCCAATGCAAGCCATTGCCAAGTTTGGCGGACAATTTGCGAGATCAAGAATGGCGGTATACCCAAGTAGGTGCGATGATAGACCGGAAAGTCATTAATTGCTCCTCGATAGCCGGCCAGAAAGTGAACATCTAAAAAGTAGCGTCGCCGGAGTCGCCATGGTTCGACGGCGTGAAGTATCGCCATGTCCGGGCGGTAACGTATTCGGCGCTTTTGCTGGAGTAGCACATTAAACATCATCACATCTTCGCCTCCTCCTATGGTTTTACCTTTGCGGTCATATCTGCGATCAAAGCGCAATGCCGGATCGTTTCGGAATATCGCCATATCATATGCAATGTTGCCGGCCCAAACCGGTGTAGTGCTGTCTTCTATCCAGAAAGCTTGTTTACCGTGATCCAGCGCGCCTAGAAATCCCAATAATTCGTCCTCAAGCCATTCTGGACGCTTATGGTCTGTAAAGTCTATATCGATTCGTCCGCCAACGCATTCGGCGCCTTCGCTAAGGTATGCGTGTACAACTGTCTCCAAGAGTCCGCATAAAGGTAGTTCATCGTCGTCAATAAACACCAGAATGTCTGAATTGATTGCCTCTTGTATGGCTCTGTTGCGCGCTGCGACTATGCCTTGGTTGGGTTCATGCACCCAGCGGAGTGTCGGGCCTGGTAGTTGCTGAAGTTGTTTCAATACATCGCTTGTCGTGTCGCTACTATTATTATCGACAGCAAGAATTTCAAATGGAATAGGACAAGATTGCGCTCGCATCGCAAACACCAGATTCTCTAACCTTTCCGCACGGTTGTAGGTGCAAAAAGCGAATGTGAGCTTTTTAGAGGCTTTTTCCAGGCTCATTGTCGATATCTAAATGCAGAGAGTGGTAAAGAGTTGCCGGGCAAAGTCATGTTCAAGGTTCTGGGTTTTTGAGCTCGGCGTAAAAATTTTGAATTCTGGTGGTGACGAATTTCTGCGCCCTTAATCACTGTTGATTCATAGCTTCGCTAAAATCTGCAGTGATTGGCAATCAAATCGTATGAACCAGTTTATCCCAAACACGGTTCGCATAGTAGCGCGTCATTTTTTTCCACGATACATCGTTATCCGCAAAGTTTAATTTGCGGGCTAGTGTGCTGACACTGTCGCCGGAGAATATGGCAATACGTCTAACTAGGTAAGGGTTTGGTTCGCTATCGAACCAGCCGGGACGGGTGGTACAAGCCATGCTATAGCCTGTCCGTTCGGCCAAAGTGATCGAATCCGAGTTGAATCTGCCAAAGGGATAGGCCAGGCTGCTGACTTGGGTCGACAATAAATCTTCGAGGACAGCTTTGGCTTTTGAAAGTTCGAACTGTTGTTGGTCTGCGCTGAGTATCGATAGGTCTGGATGCGAGCAGGTGTGCGAAGCAACTTCCATTCCGGCTGCATGCATTTCAAGCAGTCGTTCCGTCGTTAGCATCCGTGTCTGAGTTGATGGTTTGCCTAGCCAATGGGCATGACCGCCGATGCAATCGGTAGCGATAAACCATGTGGCCTTCATCCCAAGTACCATCAGAGGCAAAAAAGCCCCCGGATAGTTGTCTTCGTAGCCATCATCAAAAGTAATGACCACACTTTTTTCAGGTAGCGATTTGGTACTTTGCAAGTCTTTGAACAAAACCGTTGTCCAACCTTCTTGCTTTAGATACCGCAAATGCTTCGCAAACAAGTCCGCGCTTATCGAGTAATGCGACTCGGGTTGAGCGTCGGGCGTACCGTGGTACATCAAAACAATAGGGCTGCGAGTTTGGGTCATGGCTTTTATCAAATGGAGTGCGT
>Ga0123390_1090945_pt1 | contig 13148 bp, 10 predicted proteins | sample T3HHNO3metaT_FD_89918 | JGI IMG/M metagenome (GOLD analysis project Ga0123390, IMG submission 89918) | Methane-oxidizing artificial microbial communities from Washington, USA to study methane cycling - T3-HHNO3 metaT (Metagenome... | ecosystem: Engineered > Modeled > Simulated communities... | reverse complement strand
GGCGACTGGACATTGGTGGTTTTACTCCATGCGCTTGTTACCAAGTGCTGCTATATTGCACTGCAACAAAACGGAGTTTCGCCCCATGCTGTACCACCTCTACGAAACCCAGCGCTCCTTGATGGAGCCCTTCACAGATTTTGCGCAGGCGGCTTCCAAGTTGTTCAGCAACCCCGTCTCGCCGCTGAGCCAGACCTCAGCAGCACAGCGCATGGCTGCCGGTTACGACCTGCTCTACCGCCTGGGCAAGGACTACGAAAAGCCCGCCTTCGACATCCACACGGTCGACGTGGACGGTATCGGTGTCGCTATCCACGAACGCATTGAGGTCGACAAGCCGTTTTGCGAGCTGCGCCGCTTCAAGCGCTTTTCGGACGACCCTGCCACGCTGACCAAGCTCAAGGGCCAGCCCGTGGTGCTGATCGTGGCGCCGCTGTCGGGCCACTACGCCACCTTGCTGCGCGACACCGTGCGCACCATGCTCAAGGACCACAAGGTCTACATCACCGACTGGAAGAACGCCCGCCTGGTGCCGCTGTCGGAGGGGGAGTTCCACCTCGACGACTACGTCAACTACGTGCAGGACTTCATCCGCCATCTGCAGGGCATCTACGGCAACTGCCACGTGATCAGTGTGTGCCAACCGACGGTGCCCGTGCTGGCCGCCGTGTCGCTGATGGCCAGCCGCGGCGAGAAAACGCCCCTGACGATGACCATGATGGGTGGCCCCATCGACGCCCGCAAGTCGCCCACGGCAGTGAACAATCTGGCGACCAACCGCAGCTACGAGTGGTTTGAGAACAACGTGATCTACCGCGTGCCGGAGAAATTCCCCGGCGCGGGCCGCCGCGTGTACCCGGGCTTTTTGCAGTACACCGGTTTTGTGGCCATGAACCCGGACCGCCATGCGACCAGCCACTACGATTATTTCAAGGACCTGATCAAGGGCGACGACGCAAGTGCCGAGGCGCACCGCAAGTTCTACGACGAGTACAACGCCGTGCTGGACATGGATGCGGACTACTACCTCGAAACCATCCAGACCGTGTTCCAGGATTACAAGCTGGTGAACGGCACCTGGGATGTGCGCTCACCCGCCGGCAAGCTGGAGCGCGTGCGTCCGCAAGACATCAAGACCACAGCCCTTTTCACGGTGGAAGGCGAGCTGGACGACATCTCTGGCTCGGGCCAGACCGAAGCGGCCCACGACCTGTGCAGCGGCATCGTGCGCAAGGAGCAACGCCACCTGGAAGCCAAGGGCGCAGGCCACTACGGTATCTTCAGTGGCCGCCGCTGGCGCGACATCGTGTACCCCAAGGTGCGCGCATTCATCCTGGAACACGAGTTGCCTGCCAAGCCCGCCACTGTGACCGCAACGTCCACACCGGCCCCCAGGCTCGCCAGCCCTGCACCGGCCCCTGCCAAGGTTGCCAGCAAGCCCGCACCGGCAGCCAAACCCGCCGCCACCAAGGTGATCAAGGCGACCAAGGCGCCTACGGCAGCAGCCAAGCCTGCTCCAGTCCGCGCTGCGGCCAAGCCCGTGGCGGCCACCGCTGTGGCCACCCGCTGGGTGCAGCCCGCCGCGGCGCCCACAGGTGCAGCGCAGGCGCCCACCGCTGATCTGGCCACGGCCCAGACCAGCGCCACTGCAGCGCCGTCCACCCGCAGCGGCAGCAAAAGCAAGGCGCGCAAGGCTTGAGCCACCCCGCCTCCGCCAGCACGACCCCATCCCACGCTGCCCTCACCGACTTGGCAGCGCGGATTGATGCCGCCCTGCCCCAGACGCAGTGCACGCGCTGCGGCTATCCAGACTGCGCCAGCTATGCGCAGGCCATCGCCCAGGGGGAGGCGGCCATCACCCAGTGCCCTCCGGGCGGTGCTGAGGGCGTGGCCCGCTTGGCCGCCATCACGGGCCATGCCGTGGCGCCCTTAAGCGCCGACCATGGGGAGGAGGCACCGCGCCGCGTGGCCTTCATCGACGAGGCGTGGTGCATTGGCTGCACCTTGTGCATCAAGGCCTGCCCCACCGATGCCATCGTGGGCTCCAACAAGAAAATGCACACCGTCATCGAGCCTTACTGCACAGGGTGCGAGCTGTGCATCCCGGTTTGCCCGGTAGATTGCATCCAGCTCGACAACGCCAGCGGCATAGCCACCGGATGGGCTGCGTGGTCTGATGCGCTCGCGGTCCAAGCCAAACAGCGGTATCAGCAACACCGTCAGCGGGTGCCGCTGGAGGATGTAGAGGACGAAGGCTCCGGAGCGCAGGCCGATTCGACATCGGCCGCCACCCACAGCCCAGCCGCCGCTGCGGTAGCCGCCGAGGGCATGGAGGCACGCAAGGCGGCCATTGCCGCCGCCATGGAGCGCGCACGGCAACTGCGTGAAAAGGGAGCGCGCTGAGAGCGGCACCTGGTCCGCTGGACCAGCAACCGCCTGTCTGCGGTTATCGCGCGGCCAGCGATTTGTACACGCCGCAGCCCACGTACCAGTCCCCCACCCGGCTCACGTAGGACATCTTGGTTTGCACCGCGCCGGTGGCCGGGTTGTTGATGTCGTACTCCACCCACCCCGGGGCGCGGTCGGCCTGGGTCACGATGTCCCTCACCAATCGGTCGCCTGCAATGCCGGGGATGTCTTGCACCCGTGTGCCCACCTTGGCCGGGTTGCCACCAAAGGCCAGATAGGTACCCCCGGCATCCAGCACAAACACATACATGTCACGGTCATGGTAGGGCTGGGTCTTGTCGGTGATGCTGCGCAGGAATTGATCGCGCGAACTGGTCTTGTGCAGCGCCACCGCCTTGTTCACCAGAGCCACTGCCTCATCGGCTGTGCCCTGCTGCAGGCGAAACGCCGCCACCGCTTGCGACAGGGTGGACGCGCGGTGCTCCAGCGCCTCGGCCTGGGAGACCGCGTGGCCCACCATCTGGGCGTTGTGCTGCGTGATCTGATCGAGCTGCTGCACGGCGGAGCTGACTTCGCTCAGTCCCGTGCTTTGCTCGGCGCTGGAGCCGGAGATCTCGGTCATGCTCGCCGCCACACTGCGGATACCGCTGGCCATGTTGGCAATGCCCTCGCCCGCCGATCGGATCAACCCGGCGCTGGCCTCCACCTGGCTGACCGAGGCGCCGATCAGCTCGCGGATCTCCCGCGCCGCATCACCCGAGCGCTTGGCCAGCGTGCGCACCTCGCCCGCCACCACGGCAAAGCCCCGGCCCTGCTCGCCCGCACGGGCGGCCTCCACCGCAGCGTTCAGGGCCAGGATGTTGGTCTGAAACGCAATGCTGTCGATGACACCAATGATCTCGGTCATGCGGCGCGCGCTTTGCTGGATGGCCTCCACCGACTGCACGGCGCGGGCCATGGCCTCGGCTCCGGTGTCGGCGGCCTTGCGTACTTCTGCGGCGCGGGCATCGGCGCTGCGCGCGGTCTGTGCGTTGCTCTGCACGGCCGACGACAGCTGCTCCACGCTGGCAGCCGTCTGCTCCAGGTTGGCCGCCTGCTGTTCGGTGCGATCGGCCAGCGACCGGTTACCTTGCGCCAGGCTTTGTCCCGCATGGGCCACCAATGCGGCATTGCTGCGGATATCGGCCACCATGGACGACAGTGCGAGCACCATGCGGTCCAGCGACTGGGCCATGGACCCGACCTCGTCCCGCCCATAAACACCCGCCCTGGCACACAAGTCACCGCGTGTGGTCTGCTCCATTGCATGCGCCAAGCCTTGCAGGTCCGATGCCAGACCCGCATACAACGCGCACAGTGCATACAGAACCACGGCGGCTGCCAATGCCACCGCCCACCATGGAGCATCCACGGCGGCCATCGCCAGGGCGCCAGCCATCACCACGCCCAGCGTCACCAGTTTGCCCGGCAGGTGCCACCTGCGCATCCACCAGAGCCCGGGGCGCAGCGGTAGGAATCCAGACATCTTGTCTCCGTTATCGTTTTTGAATGTGGGCCATGCTATGTGCCCGCTCTTACGTCGGATTGACAACTCTGCATGGGGTAAACAGTGCTTGACTCCGCACCTGGCCCCGCCCCTCGCCATGGACGGCGCGACACCCTGCACCGCGCTGTGGGCGTATGCCCTTCGCCCATAATGTCGCTCCATGAATCCCCTGCTCTCCCAACTCCAGCCTTACCCCTTCGAGCGGCTGCGGCAACTCTTTGCGGGAGTCACACTCCCGGCGGCTTACAGCCCCATCAGCCTGGGCATGGGTGAGCCGCGCCATCCTACACCGCAGTTCATCAAAGATGCACTCAGTAACAACCTGGGCGGACTGGCCAGTTACCCCGCCACCGCAGGCGAACCCAAGCTGCGCGAGGCCTTCACCCAGTGGATACAACAGCGCTATGCGCTGACCCTGGACCCCGGCACCCAGGTGCTGCCCGTCAACGGCTCGCGTGAGGCACTGTTTGCATTTGCGCAGACCATCATCGATCCCTCGCAAGGCCAGCCGCTGGTCGTCTGCCCCAATCCGTTCTATCAAATCTACGAAGGTGCCGCCTTGCTGGCGGGAGCCCAGCCGTACTACGCGGCCAGCGACCCCGGCCGCAACTTTGCTGTGAACTGGGACGCAGTGCCCGAGGCTGTGTGGCAACGCACCCAGCTGCTCTTCGTCTGCTCCCCTGGCAACCCCACGGGCGCCGTGATGCCGCTCAGCGAGTGGAAGAAGCTGTTTGAGCTGAGCGACCGCTACGGTTTTGTGATCGCCTCGGACGAGTGCTACAGCGAGATCTATTTCCGCGACGAGCCGCCCCTGGGCGGCCTGCAGGCTGCGGCGCAGCTGGGGCGCGGCGACTTCAAGAACCTGATCTCCTTCACCAGTCTGTCCAAACGCAGCAATGTGCCCGGCATGCGCAGCGGCTTCGTGGCTGGCGACGCAGCGCTGATCAAGTCGTTCTTGCTCTACCGCACCTACCACGGCAGCGCCATGAGCCCCATCGTGCAGGCCGCCAGCATCGCCGCCTGGGGGGATGAAAAGCACGTGGTGGACAACCGGGCGCTGTACCGCAAGAAGTTTGCCCAGGTCACACCGCTGCTGGCTGGCGTGATGGAAGTCGCCCTGCCGGATGCCGGTTTTTACCTGTGGGCCAAAGTACCGGAAGCCCTGGGGATGGACGATGCCGAGTTCGCGCGCGCCCTGCTGGCTCAATACAATGTCACGGTGCTGCCCGGCAGCTACCTGGCCCGCGAGGCCCAGGGGAGCAACCCCGGCGCCCAGCGCGTGCGCATGGCCCTGGTGGCCGAAGCCGAAGAATGCGTGGAAGCTGCGCTGCGCATCGTGCAATTCATCCAATCCCGTACTGCCTGATCTGATCGACAACAACATGACCCAACAACTCCAAACCCTCATCGACAACGCCTGGGAAAACCGCGCCAGCCTCTCGCCCGCCGCCGCCCCTAAGGAGATCCAGGACGCCGTCGAGCATGTGATTGCCGAGCTGAACAATGGCAAGCTGCGCGTGGCCACCCGCGAAGGCGTGGGACAGTGGACCGTGCACCAGTGGATCAAGAAGGCCGTGCTGCTGTCGTTCCGCCTCAAGGACAACGAGGTCGTCAAGGCAGGCGACCTGGGCTTTTACGACAAGGTGCAGACCAAGTTTGCCCACCTGTCCGAAGAAGAAATGAAAGCCACCGGCGTGCGCGTGGTGCCGCCTGCTGTGGCCCGCCGTGGCAGCTTCATCGCCAAGGGCGCGATCCTGATGCCGTCGTACGTGAACATCGGCGCCTACGTGGGCGAAGGCACCATGGTCGACACCTGGGCCACCGTGGGTTCGTGCGCACAGATTGGCTCCAACGTGCACCTGTCGGGTGGCGTGGGCATTGGCGGTGTGCTGGAACCTCTGCAGGCCGGCCCCACCATCATCGAAGACAACTGCTTCATCGGCGCCCGCTCCGAGGTGGTCGAAGGCGTAGTGGTCGAAGAAAACTCCGTACTGGGCATGGGTGTCTATCTGGGCCAGAGCACCCCAATCTTCAACCGTGCCACGGGCGAAATCAGCTACGGCCGCGTGCCTTCGGGCTCGGTGGTGGTGAGCGGCAACCTGCCCAAGACGGCCGCCAACGGCACGCCCTACAGCATGTACGCTGCCATCATCGTCAAGCAGGTGGACGCGCAAACCCGCTCCAAGACCAGCATCAACGACCTGCTGCGCGACTGATCGCGTTGCATGAGAGCGGCTCGATGGGCCGTTTTGCCGACAGAGACTGACAACAAGAGGGAAACACCATGAGCACGATGGAACGAATTCTTCGCCTGATGGCAGAGAAAAAGGCCTCCGACGTCTATCTGTCGGCCAACGCGCCCGCGCTGATCAAGATCAACGGCGAGTGCGTGCCCATCAACAACCAGATCCTGCCGCCCGATGCGCCACGCAACCTGCTGTCCGAAGTGGTCCCCCCGGACCGTATCGAAGAGCTGGAAGAAACCGGCGAACTCAACATGGGTGTGCCGCTCAGTGGCGTGGGCCGCTTCCGGGTCAGCGCCATGCGCCAGCGTGGCAGCTATGCGGTGGTGATCCGCTTCATCTCGCAGCAGATTCCCGAGTTCGACACCTTGGGCCTGCCCCCGGTGATGCGCGAGCTCATCATGGAAAAGCGCGGCCTCATCCTGATGGTGGGCGCCACGGGCTCGGGCAAGAGCACCTCGCTGGCGTCAATGATCGACACCCGCAACGAGGCGCTCACCGGCCACATCCTCACCATCGAGGACCCGGTCGAATACCAGTTCAAGAACAAGAAATCCATCGTCAACCAGCGCGAGATCGGCAGCGACACCCAGTCCCTGCAGACGGCCCTGAAAAACGCGCTGCGCCAGGCGCCCGACGTGATCCTGATCGGTGAAATCCGCGACCGCGAAACCATGTCGGCCGCCATCGCCTATGCGCAGTCGGGTCACCTGTGCCTGGCCACGCTGCACGGCAACAACAGCTACCACGCGCTCAACCGCATCCTGTCGTTCTACCCCGTCGAAGTACGACCCACCATGCTGGGCGACCTGGCATCGGCACTCAAAGCCGTGGTTTCCCAGCGCCTGGTGCGCAAGACCGACGGCGGCCGGGTGCCGGCAGTTGAAGTCATGCTCAACACCAAGCTGGTGTCCGATCTCATCGAAAAAGGGGACTTCTCGGGCGTCCGCGAGGCCATGGAAAAATCCATGGCCGAAGGATCGCAGACCTTTGAAGAAGCGCTGGCCCGCCTCATCATGGATGCGCAGATCGACCGCAAGGAAGGCATGGCCTACGCCGATTCGCCCACCAACCTGATGTGGCGCCTGCAAAACGACTTTTCCCTGGCCGCCAACGCCGCCAAGGCCCAGAAAGAAGCACGCGATGCACCCGACGATGCACCGTCGTTCACCGAGATCGTGCTGGACGTCAAGCCGGCGGCGTGATGTGACGCGCCTTGAGTGGCCTGCGGAGCCCTCCCTCAGGGAGGACGACGCGCTCGGTGCCTGGCATCCCTTGCTCGGCGGCTCTGGCCTGGGCCACGCAGCGCCAATGCCTGTACCCATGATCGCAGCCCGGCTGCCTGTCTCCATTCCCTGACCCCATCCCATGTCCCGTACCCTGCACCTGGCTGAACAGCTCATCTCCCTGCCCTCCATTACGCCGGAGGACGCCGGCTGTCTGGATCTGCTGGCCACACGGCTCGCTCCGCTCGGGTTTGTGTGCGAACGACTGGACAGTGGGCCCACAGACTTCCGTGTCAGCAATTTGTGGGCAAAGCGGCCGGTAGCGCTAGTGAATCATGCCTCATCCGCTATCAAAACAGTAGTGTTCGCAGGCCATACCGATGTCGTCCCCACCGGGCCTCTGGCCCAGTGGAGCAGCGACCCGTTCGTGCCCACCCACAAGGACGGCAAGCTCTATGGCCGGGGTGCGAGCGACATGAAGACCTCCATCGCAGCCTTTGTGGTCGCGGTGGAAGAGTTCCTGGCCGCCACGCCCGCACCGCTGATCGAGCTGGCCTTTTTGCTGACCAGTGACGAGGAAGGTCCTTCCGTTGACGGCACCAAGGTCGTGGTCGAGCAGTTCAAGGCGCGTGGCGAAAAGCTTGATTACTGCATCGTGGGCGAACCGACCTCGGTCGAGAAAACCGGTGACATGATCAAGAATGGACGGCGTGGCACCTTGAGCGGCAAGCTCAGCGTGCGCGGTGTCCAAGGCCACATCGCCTACCCACAACTGGCCCGCAACCCCATCCACCAGGCCCTGCCCGCCCTGGCAGAACTGGCGTCCACCGCGTGGGACAACGGCAATGCCTTCTTTCCGCCCACCAGCTGGCAGATCAGCAACATCCATGGCGGCACCGGCGCCACCAACGTGATCCCGGGTGAGGTGGTGATCGACTTCAACTTCCGCTTCTCGACCGAATCGACGGCAGAGGGGCTGCAGCAGCGCGTGCACGCCGTGCTTGACCGCCACGGCCTCGAATATGACCTGCGCTGGACGCTGGGCGGCCAGCCCTTCCTCACCACGCCCGGTGAGCTGGTGGGCGCCGTGCAGCAGGCCATCGCCTCCGAGACGGGCATCACCACCGAACTCTCCACCACCGGTGGTACCAGCGACGGGCGTTTCATTGCGCAGATCTGCCCCCAGGTGATCGAGCTGGGCCCGTCCAACGCAACGATCCACAAGATCGACGAGCATGTGGTGGTGGCCGATATCGAGCCGCTCAAGAACATCTACCGCCGCACGCTGGAGAACCTGCATGCACAGGCCCTGGCGGCCCAGGCGGTGGCCGCATGAGCAAGGCACCCAGCCACAACCCACCGGCAGTTGCAGGTGACACCGTTGGCGCCCTGATCGAATGGGGCTCTCAGCGGCTGGAGTCGGCCGGCGTCTCGTTCGGCCATGGCACCACCAATGCGCACGACGAAGCTGCATGGCTCGTGTTGTGGCGCCTGGGCCTCCCGCTGGATAGCGACCTCTCCGATGCACCAGAGTCCATCAAAAACAAGCCGGTAGCGCCCGCAGAAAAAGCGTTGGTTGCTACACTTTTTGAAGAACGCATTGCCAGTCGCAAGCCAGCCGCCTACCTCACGCGCGAGGCCTGGCTCCAGGGCGTGCCGTTCTATGTGGACGAGCGCGCCATCGTGCCGCGCAGCTTCATTGCAGAGCTGCTGGTGGACGGCAGCGTGGACGATTTCCTGAGCGACCGCACCCATCGGGTGCTGGACCTTTGCACGGGCAACGGCAGCCTGGCTGTGCTGGCGGCGATGGCCTGGCCCGAAGTCGAAGTGACCGGTGCCGATATTTCGCCAGACGCCTTGGCCGTGGCACGCATCAATGTGGACAAACATGGGCTGCAGGACCGTATCACCTTGCAGTTGTCCGATGGACTGAGTGCCCTGCCCGGCCCCTGGGACCTGATCCTGTGCAACCCGCCCTACGTCAACGCCGACAGCATGGCCGTGCTACCTAGCGAATACCGCGCAGAGCCCGAACTGGCCCTCGCCGGTGGCAAGGACGGCATGGACTTTGTGCGCCAGCTGTTTGCCGCCGCGCCCGCTTGCATGAGTGAAGACGCCGTGATCATTCTGGAGATCGGCAACGAGCGCGCTTATTTTGAGGCGGCCTTTCCGCAATTGCCGGTTTTCTGGCTCGATACCAGTGCAGGAGAAGACCAGGTTTTGCTGGTCACCCGGCAGGCGCTGGCTGCCCAAACCCGGCTCACGGCACAATAGAGCCCTTTACGCCACCTTTGGCAGCTGCAGCGGCTGTGCCGTTGGCAGTTGCGCTGGCCCCCAGAGTTTTCCATGCCACCCGCCTCGTGCGGGTGCGCTTTTTTCTGATTCCCGGATGATCACCCTCAAGAACGTTACCCTGCGCCGAGGCACGAAAGTCGTGCTCGACAGCGTGTCCACCACCATCAACCCTGGCGAAAGCGTCGGGCTTGTGGGCCGCAATGGCGCGGGCAAGTCCAGCCTGTTTGCGCTGCTCAGCGGCAAGCTCCATGAAGATGGCGGGGATTTTCACATCCCGTCGAGCTGGCGGATGGCCGAGGTCGCGCAGAACATGCCCGAGACCGACCAGTCGGCCACCGATTTTGTGCTCGAAGGCGACACGCGTCTGGCCGAGGTGCAACGCCAGTTGGCCGAAGCCGAGGCCAGCGACGATGGGATGGCCATTGCCCATGCCTATTCGGACCTGCATGACGCCGGCGCGCACGATGCCGTGGCGCGTGCCCAGGCGCTGATCCTGGGCCTGGGTTTTCGCGTGAGCGAACTCGACCAGCCCGTCAACAGCTTCTCCGGTGGCTGGCGCATGCGACTGCAACTGGCTCGCGCGCTGATGTGTCCCAGCGACCTCCTGCTGCTGGACGAGCCCACGAATCACTTGGATTTGGACGCCCTGGTCTGGCTCGAAGCCTGGCTCAAGCGCTATGCGGGCACCATGATCGTGATCAGCCACGACCGCGAGTTCCTGGACGCCATCACCAACGTCACCCTGCAAATCCAGCAAGGCGAGTTGAACCGCTACGGCGGCAACTACAGCAAGTTTGAAGAGCTGCGCGCCCAGCAGCTCGAACTGCAACAGGCCAGCTTTGCCAAGCAGCAGGAGAAGATGGCCCACCTGCAGAAATTCATCGACCGCTTCAAGGCCAAGGCCAGCAAGGCCAAGCAGGCGCAAAGCCGGGTCAAGCAACTCGAACGCATGGAGAAAATCGGGCCTGTGCTCGCCGAGGCGGACTTCACTTTCGAGTTCAAGGAACCGGCCAACCTGCCCAACCCGATGCTGGCCATCAGCGACGCCTCGTTCGGCTATGTGGACGACGAGGGTACGCCCACCACCATTCTTACGGGCGTCAACCGTTCGGTGCTGGCGGGGCAGCGCATCGGCATCCTGGGCGCCAACGGTCAGGGCAAATCCACGCTGGTCAAGACCATTGCGCGCACCATGAAAGCACTGGGCGGCAGCATCACCGAGGGCAAGGGCCTGAACATTGGCTACTTTGCCCAGCAGGAACTCGACGTGCTGCGCCCCAGCGAACACCCGCTGGAGCACATGATCCGCTTGGCCAAGGAGCTGGGGCCTGATGCCAAGCAACCCAGCCGGGAGCAGGATCTGCGCAGCTACCTGGGCAGCTTCAACTTCACCGGGGACATGGTCAAGCAGGCCGTTGGCACCATGAGCGGCGGTGAAAAAGCGCGCCTGGTGCTGGCCATGATCGTATGGCAGCGCCCCAACCTGCTGCTGCTGGACGAGCCTACCAACCACCTGGACCTGGCCACCCGCGAGGCCCTGGCGATGGCGCTCAACGACTTCGATGGCACTGTGATGCTGGTCAGCCACGACCGCGCCCTGCTGCGCTCGGTCTGCGAGGACTTCTGGATGGTGGGCCGGGGTGTGGTCGGCCCGTTCGACGGCGACCTGGACGACTATCAACGTTACCTGCTCGAAGAGTCCAAGCGCCTGCGCGAAGAAGCACGCCTTGCCGAGCAGGCGCAGGCCTCACAAGCTCCTGCAGCAGCGCCCGCCGCAACACCGGCACCCGTGGTCACGCAGGCCTCCGTTGCCGCGCCAGCACCGGCTCCCGCTCTGTCCCCTTCGCGTGATGGGCGCGAGCAGCGCAAGCTTGACGCTCAAACGCGCCAGCAGCTGGCCGAAAAGACCCGTCCACTCAAAAAAGAGCTGGAACAGATCGATAAACGCTTGACGGCCCTGAGTGCAGAACGCACCCAATTGGAGCAAAAACTGACGGAAGCCTTGCCTCCTGCAGAGATCGCCGAGTGCGGCCGGCGATTGAAAGCCGGAAACGATGAAACGGAAAAACTGGAAGAGCGTTGGCTGGAAATTTCTTCCGAACTCGAAGAAATTTCAGCGGCCTCGGTGGGCTAGAGATGTAAAGTCCTGTAAATTCTTTCCAGAATTTTCCGGACTTTCCATTGACCCATCTCGCTTTTATGCTACCAAATGTGTAGCTATTTTTAGTGTAAATCTACAGGCTATTGCGGTTGCATTTTTTTGCGAAAGGTTGTCAACGGACTGTGGACCGCCCGCGTTGTTGGTACATCACAGGAGTTTTCCACCATGAATAGCACCGCAATCTTGTCCGCTTGGCCCGAAGACGAACGCGACCGTAAGCGCGCACCGGCCCGCTTCTAAAGCGATGCGGCCTTGCCTCTGCTGTGTAGCCACACAGTGCACATCAAGCATAAACCATACCAAGGCATGAGAAATGTGGCTACATTAGCTACATATTTCTCAGGTGGACCATAGCAAGGTCGGAGTTAACCCCCGCAATTCTTGCAAGTCCCAACAAAAAACCCCGCAGATGCGGGGTTTTTTGTTGGTCCAAAAGGACGGAACAGCCTTTAGCCCATGTGCAGGCCGCCATTGACCGAAAAGTCTGCACCGGTGGCGTATCCGCCCTCTTCCGAGGCCAGCCAGGCGATGATCGATGCAATCTCGCTGGGCTCACCCAGGCGTTTGACAGGCACCGTGGCGACAATCTTTTCCAGGACATCCGGGCGAATTGCCTTGACCATGTCAGTGCCGATGTAGCCTGGGCTTACCGTGTTGACGGTGACGCCCTTGGTGGCCAGTTCCTGCGCCAGGGCCATCGAGAAGCCATGCATGCCTGCCTTGGCGGCGGAATAGTTGGTTTGCCCCGCCTGACCTTTTTCGCCGTTGACGGAGCTGATGTTGATGATGCGGCCCCAGCCCTTTTCCACCATGTCAGACACCACCTGTTTGGTGACATTGAACATGCTGTTGAGGTTGGTTTCGATCACGGCGTCCCAGTCTTCGCGCGACATCTTGAGGAACATGCGGTCGCGTGTGATGCCAGCGTTGTTCACCAGCACGTCAATGGTGCCGTGCTCTGCCTTGGTCTTGCCAAAGGCTTCCACGGTGGAATCCCAATCACCCACGTTACCGACCGACGCATAAAACGTATAGCCCAGAGCCTTTTGCTCTGCCAGCCATTTAGCGTGGTCCCGTGTCGGGCCGCAACCAGCGATGACTTTGAAACCTTCCTTGTGCAGGCGCTGGCAAATGGCGGTACCGATGCCTCCCATGCCACCGGTGACATACGCGACTTTCTGGCTCATGTGATTTCTCCTTGTTAGTAATTGGCTCAGGACCCACTCTACCGAAGAAATTGGGCACCGCCGTGAAGGAAAACACTGAAG
>Ga0123390_1003789_pt1 | contig 13820 bp, 9 predicted proteins | sample T3HHNO3metaT_FD_89918 | JGI IMG/M metagenome (GOLD analysis project Ga0123390, IMG submission 89918) | Methane-oxidizing artificial microbial communities from Washington, USA to study methane cycling - T3-HHNO3 metaT (Metagenome... | ecosystem: Engineered > Modeled > Simulated communities... | reverse complement strand
TACTTTTTCGTGCCGCAGGTGGAATTGAAAAACGGTAATTTTCTCTGGTTATCTGCAGCCAAACCGATAGTCGGCGGCAGCGGCCCGTTCACGCCAGACCTGCAATCTTGGATACGCGACGGAAACCTGGACCCGGACTGGCTGAGAATCGGCACCGACATCGTCGGTGGCACCACCTTCAACCAAGCCTTCTCGGTATCCGGCGTTTCCGCGGTACCGCTGCCCGGCGCGACCTGGCTGTTCCTGAGCGGCATGCTGGGGGTAATGGGTTTGGGTAAACGTCGAAAAGCCGCCGCGTAAATCATCCTGCGCTCCCTTCCTTCCTACCTGCCATGCCGTTGGCGATCATCTTGCTGGCGGCATGGTTTTTTTGCCTAGAAAGCTACTCAGCGATGCCAAGAAGACGTTTATTTATTTGCTTGCCACAACGTAAAAAAGCCGGCACTTGGCCGGCTTTCTGATCAGAACCTCTTACTTTACGAAGAAGCCGATCTCAGCGGGTGGTAACGGTTGGGGATTAAGGCTTACCATGTTAAGCCTGCTAACCGCGCTATTGAACAGGTCGGGCAGAGGGCCGGGTTTTGGTCCTTTCCAAAAACCGGGGTAAGTAGTTCCGCACCAACCGCCGGATACGTTTTGCAGTTCTTCAGCATTCAGAACTCTGAAACTTTGATTTAATTGAGCGTTCATTTGACTGGCTCCTTTGAAATATCGAAAAATTACCACCTGTAAAAAGGTGGCTCCAAACCGCGAGTCGAACCGATCAGCCTTGAAACCGACCATTAAGGCAGGATGATTCAACGTGCTATTGCTCGTGACCAGAAAGGTCCATTTTCTGCCCAGAGCCAGAAAGTAAGGCCTATTTCTATCCGACCGGCAACGAACGTCTATCAGTCCTGTCACCAATCCCTGTGATGTCGGCATAGTCACTGTACGACTGCCGCACCCTTAAATCTGTGGAAAAATACCTGCTGCCGCCGGCAATAGTCCCTAGCGTCCCAATTACCCTGCTCTGACCATAATTTCGAAAGCTTTCGGTTCATCGAGTAACATTGATACAGTCGCCCTGAAGCGGTGCTGGCCCCTAAAACACACAGGAGAAAAATATGCAGCAGTTTATTTTCGGTTTATTGATAAGCATTGCAGCAGCCACCGCCAACGCCCTGCCGCCACCGGAGGCGAGATCGTTGCCACTGGAAGAGATAAGCCTGGAGCACATCAATATTCAAGGCCAGATCCAAACCTGGCGTTTACATAAGGTATGTATCGACGGCCAAGCCTATCTGCTAATCACCGGCGCCACTGGTCCGGGCGGTATATCGGCGGCGTATAAGGACGGCAAACCGGAACAATGTCAGATACATCCTGCTGATAAATGACATGTCCATCCTGAGTACAAACTCTGCTAGGCCTGTCCTTACGTCCGCTTACCTACTTCAACCCAGGGCAAGACGAAAACCAATATCGTAGATACGGTAGTCTGGCTGGCGCCTAATACGAATCGCGGAACGCACGAGCCTACCCTGAGAGTACCAACCGCCACCCCGCAACACGCGGTCACGGTCTTGATCCGACAGATCGAACAGCGGATCAGCTACATCGTTCCTGCCCAAATCAGCCAACCCGACATCTTGGCACCATTCCCAGACATTGCCATGCATTTCGTACAGGCCCCACGCGTTGGCAGGCAAGCTTTTCACCTCCACGGTGGTTTGGCGGTATTCGCCTTTTTCGCCGCCGGCGTAGGGAAGGTCGCCGTTATAATTAACTTGCCGCGGGGTAATGTAGTCCCCGAAACTGAATGCTGATTCGGTGCCGGCCCGGCAGGCGTATTCCCATTCAGCTTCGCTCGGCAGACGAGCATGCAATACAGCGGTTTGCCGGCTCAGGGTGTCAATAAATTGCTGAACCTCATACCAACTGACCATTTCAACGGGTTTTTGGGAATCGTCGTTAAAACGGCTGGGATTCTCCCTCATCACAGACTCCCATAAGCCTTGGGTACATGCGGTATCAGCCAGCCAAAAACCCTTGGTCAGGGTAACCAGGTGCCAAGTTTCTTTGCTTTCATTCCAAGGCTCGCGGTCCGGCTCGCCCGGCGGCGAACCCATCCAAAAACTGCCTGGCAAAATCCAACGAAAGCGTTGAACACACCCTTGGTAGTGCAACTCGGCAAACAAGCCAAATGTGTCTTCGCCCCAAGCCCTGGCCCAGGAGGGAGGAAACTTCTCGGGTAGTAGCTTTGGTGAAATCGAAATAAAAGATGAAAGTGCGGGTCTGAATTCGACCGGCAAGTTTTCCTGCTCAATGACTGTGCCGGGAAACAGGATATTCAAACGCTCGCACAAATCACGCAACTCGCGAATATTGCCTGGCCAAGCGTAGTCGCGCAGTAATTTAATCGCCTGATGACTGAGAACCGGTGCTTGCCAATTGTGGAGTTCGGCGAAGTCCGCCAAAAAGTGATCGGCCAGTAGCGGGATGTCTTCCTTCCGTTGGCGTAGCGGCGGTAATTCCAACGGCACGACATTCAAACGGAAATACAAATCTCGGCGAAAAGTGCCGTTGGCGACTTGCTGGTTTAGATCGGTATTGGTGGCGGCAATGACTCTGACATTAACACTGTAGAAGTTGGTGTCGCCCACCGCCAAGCATTCGCCTGTCTCCAAAAAACGCAGCACTTTAGGTTGAATGAATAGCGGTAAAGAATTGATTTCGTCGAAAAACAACGTGCCGCCGTCGGCCGCTTGAATCAGACCCTGCTTATTGCTAATTGCGCCGGTGAATGCGCCCTTAATGTGGCCGAACAGTTCGGACTCCCATTCGACTTCCGTCAGACCTTCCAGCATAGCGGCGCAATTTAGAGTAATGAAAGTTTGGTTGGCGCGGGGGCTTTCTTGCTGAATGGCAGCAGCAAGCAACTCCTTCCCGGTACCGGTTTCACCCTTGATCAAAACAGTGACGTCGGTGGCCGCAACTATACGGGCGCTTCGGATTAATACATGTATTTCCGGCGATTGACCGAGAATGGCGTTAAAGTGACTCATCGATAAAACCTCTCAAAGCGTCATGGTAAGTTCTGCGCGCATAACATTCAGCCATGAGAGTTGGAACCGAAAAACTGATGTTTTCATGATGACTGCCTTCCTGAAAATTTATTGTCACCGTCTCCGGCCTGACCGCCTGCGTTCCACTCCGGCTGTCCGTCCGGAGTTGTGCCTGCCAGAAAGCGCCTTCAACCTAGGGCAAGACGGAAACCGATTTCGACATCACTGTTGCCTGACTGGTACCTGCCACGGAAAGCGGAACGTACTTCCCGGCCGATAGTGATCCAGCTGCCGCCGCGCATCACGCGGTCAAGGTCTAGATCCTGCAAATCAAACAGCGGATCGGTCATTGGCTCGCTGCCCAAAGTCTCCTGCCAACCGTCCTGGCACCATTCCCAGACATTCCCGTGCATTTCGAACAATCCCCAGGCATTGGCCGGCAGGCTTTTCACCGCCATCGTGGTACCACGGTATTCACCTTCTTCGCCGTTGGCATACGGCCGATCACCGTAATAGTTGACTTGCTGCGGGGTAATGTTGACTCCGAAACTGAACGGCGTTTCCGTGCCTGCCCGGCAGGCGTATTCCCATTCGGCTTCTTTCGGCAGGCGAGAGTTCAGCGAGGCCGTTTGCCGATTTAGGACTTCTATGAATTGCTGAACGTCATCCCAGCTAACCGTCTCAACGGGTTTCCGGGGATCGTCGTTAAGACTGCTGGGATTCTCACCCATCACCGTTTGCCAGAAAAGTTGAGTACAAGCCGTATCGGCCAACCAAAATCCCTTTGTCAGCGTCACTGCGTGCTGTACTTCGTCATCATATCTCTCTATCTCCGAAGTAGGTGAACCCATCATAAAACTGCCAGGCTCTATCCAGCGAAAGCGCTGCGTCACAGAGCGAAAGCTCAAATCGGCATACAAGCCAAAGCGATCGACACCCCATTCCTTGGCCCAAGCCGGCGCCACCAGTTGATTCAAACAGATTTGCTGGCGGCCGGTGTGCAGCCAGAGGTCCCCGGCATGCAATTGGCTCAATGGCAAGGCCACAGATTGCAACAGCGGATCGGCCAGCACTGGCTGCTGCAGCCAATGCCAGGGCCGATAATGCAATGTTTGCCCGGCCTTTTGCACCGACCAAAGCAACACCTGCCGATCCAGTTTCAAGGTTAGCAAACGTTGCCAGCCCAGTTCTATTTGAAAATCCGTATGGTCGATAACTAGCGCGCCATCTTGGTGTTGCAACAAGTTGACCGACTGTGGCGGAATATCCGGCTGGCTTTGCAGCCAAGCAGCCCAATCCAGACCAACCGGCAAGGGCTGGGTATCCATAGGCCGGTTGCGGCTGACGGCAACCGACAGCCGATTCAGGTAAGCCTCGCCGGACAGGCTGACGGCGGTATGCTGCAAGTGGTGGTCGGCCATGTTCAGCAGCAAATGCCGGGCGGCGCGATGGTATTGGCCACTGTCGTCTTCTTGCAAGCTTTGGGTCAGTTTATGAAAAAACCCGCGAGCCTCTTGCGCATGGCCGTGTTCCGACTTTGCCAATTCGGGATTCACTCGGCTGGACCACAGCAAGGTTTCTTCATGATGGATCATTTGCGGCAAGCCGGCATGATACCGGCGCAGACAGGCCAACAGCTGTTGCTGCAAAGCGGCATCGAGCGCAGAAAACGCTCGCTGCCATTCGGCCGCCACCGCTTCGTTGACCGCACAGGCGCCGGCTGAGGTGTTCAATCGGGCATCCAGCCAGACCGCACCTTCCAATCCGGCATTATCGGCCTGCATCGGCAAGCTAAGACGCAGAGCCCGCAATAAGGCCGGTTCCGCGCGCGTCGCCATCGCCAGCAGGGTCAGCAACACGCGGTAGGCTAGATCGTCGTCACCGTAGACGTTGGCCTGATGCAAAGGCGACAGTTTAGCCACCGGTCGCAAACTGCTATCCGAACTAAGACGAAGCAACGGCAAGAGGTTGGCCGCTTCCGCCAGCAATTGGCTGTACGCCAACGGTGCGGCCACCAAACAGGGTATACCCTGCCGGCGAAAAGTCTGTAAGCGGTGCTGCCAGATTTGCCGGGCATAGGGCCTGGCGTTATCCAGCATACCCAAGTCGCTGGCTATCAATAGGGTTTGGTGGCTATTTGGCTGCGGCCAGGGCCGAGTTTGCGGCGATGAATAACTATGCAAGGCGGTCGCATCCGACCGATATAGTACCGACACCAGCAGGCGATCTTTGAGCAATTTACTTAGATTGTCTGCCAGCCAATGCCAGTCATCCCAGTAAGGGGTCAGGCGGTCGGAAAAATCCAGAATTAAATGCACTTTAGCTGGCCAGGTTTGCCGGGTCTGCCGGGGCAGTCGCTGAACCCATTTGGCTTGCGCTAATAGCTCGGTGAGCCCCGCGACATCCACGCTGGCTTTATGGCGTTGCGAGACGGTCTGATGCAAACGCGGCCACAGTCGTGTCCAGGGTACCAGCGGCTGAAAGGGTGGAACGCAGGCCGCTTCGTCCCAAGGCAGCTGGTCGTCGTCGCTTAACACGCCGTAGTTGGCCAGAGACGCGGGGTTCTGCCACTGTTCTTCACTGGCGGCGACTTGCAAATATTGCGCATGCAGCGGGCGGAAAAGGCCGCGCGGCAATCTTGGCGTGCCGGTTTGCGATGTAAACCCTGGCAACTGGCTAGTCAACTCGGTCACGCCCTGCTCTGGCTTTAACTGACCAATTTTCGAAGAAAAATCGAAACCAAGGACGTCCGCCAGCGCCATCTGCCTTTCGCTGCCGGCGTCCGCATGATCCACAAGCATTTGCAACAAATGGGCGCGCCCGAGCGCGGCTTTGCTTGAGTTGTCGGAGAGCATCGGGCTAGCCGGTTAACGAGGCGCTCTTACGGTAGGCAAATGCGCATATCCGCTCCAACCAAACTTGCTGTGTATGCGGATCGTCCGGTGCCAGCTGATGCAGGCCGCGCAGTAAATCCAGGTATTCCGCCAATCCCGGTAAATGCGCCTCGCCGCGCAATTGCTGCCGGTCTTCCATCAATATTTTTGCGGCTTGATCGAGGATGGCTTGAGCCATTGCCGGACGACCATCGTCATCCGGCTCAAGTTCGGGATCACGGTAATGACTGCGCGCACGATCTTTGATCCATAGTTGAAAATCATCACCGGCAGCCAAAGGTAAAACCAAACAGCGGCGTATGAAAGCGGCGGGTAGTTCGCGATCTTCGTTGGTGGTGATGATAATTAACGGTTTGCACTGGCTAGCTTTGATTTCGTAAGCTTCGGCACAGGGCAAGCGAAAACCACTGTTGGCCAGTACCTCCAGCAGACTGTTGGGTAATTCGCTGTCCGCCTTGTCGATTTCGTCGAGTAGCAAGACACAACCTTTGGTTTGGGCACGTTGCTGTTGATCGATAGCCTGGCTTTTTTGATCTTGCAGTTTTGCATCTGGACGTTGTGCGTGAACTTTAAAATCATTTTGCCATTGTTCGGCACGTTGCCAATCAATCGCCCACCATAAAGCGCCGGGAACAATATAATGGCGAATGTCTTGGGCACGCTCTTTTTGTTGTGCCTGGGCATCGGCCAGCCTTGCTACGGCATCGAAACGCCACAGTAAATCTTGTGGTTCGCTACGTGCGGTGACAACTTCGTAGACAAACGCCCGCTGCAGAAACTCTGCCGCCGCCCGCGCCAGATCACTTTTACCGGTGCCTGGCAATCCACGCACCAGCAAGGGCCGACCGCTGGCTTGCGCTAACTGAATCGCATCCTGGCAACGACCATCCAGCAAATAATGACTGGCGGGCCAGGTACCGACGGCGGGTAGATAATAGGTGATGGGGTCTGGGTGCTTGATGTTGGTCATAAAATGTCAACTGATCAGGGGAATCAAGAGTTGGCTAAGCTTTTCGATGCTGCCGGCAATGCTGGCAACATTTTTGAAACCTTCCAGCGTTTTTGCAGCGTTGGCAAGGGTCAACTTGTCGGCTTGCGGTTTGGCAATTTCGGTTTTCAGGGTTTCTGTGGCGGCTAGAATCTCCGCATATGGTTTTCTTTCTATGCTTTCATCCTCATCAGCAGCGTTTTTAAGGCGTTCCAGTTGGTCAGCTAGTGATTGCTTGGTGCTGCTTTCGATGGTTTGGGTGATATTGTTTCCAATAGCAGTACCGGGACTATTGTTAACCACATTGACGGTAATCGGCGAAGTGGTTTGATGGCTCATACTGGTTTCCTTTTGTTGAGTTGCGATGGCTTCGTGACCGGTTCGGTAAGGCGCTATGCGCTCAACCAACATGCCGCGAATATCGTCTTCGCTGACGTAAAGATAATCCTTTTCATCACCTGAACCGACGTCGCCGTATACAAATACCGGCAAATAGCGGCCGATTTTGCTGAGAAAATATTCAGCGATTTCGTTGTTTGCCAAAGGATGTTTATCCAAACTGCTTTGGTGGATGCGGATGCCTTTGATGGGTCGATTTTGAGGATTGGTGTCGTAAGCACGCAGGCGACTCGACAACAAAGTCACTGCGTTGTCGCTATCCGCATTTGGATCGGCAAGACTACGTAATAAGTCTTTAGCTATTTCCCGACATACGCGTTCTTTATCCCAATGCCCACTCGGCGGTTGATAATGGCTGTGGTCGTAAATATCCGACTTCTGTCTGCCATTGGTAAATTCATCATTCCCATAATCCGGAATCAGCGCTTGGTTATTGCGACTCGCCGAGAATAAATCCAGAGTTTCCGAATAATTAAACGGTACGCGGTTGATGCGATCAGCGTTGACTTCGTCCTTTCGAATCAATGTGTGTAGCAAATAAGCCAATAAAGTTTCTGCTTCCGACACACTAGATTTATCTTTGATCGCATCAAGTGCGTCCAGCAAAATTAAAACTTGCCGCCTACGCCGCTCATCATCCGCTTGGTTGACTAAATAGGTTGCAAAGTGTTTGTAGTCGGTTTGATGGCTGGAAAAGGCAGTATCGAAATGATCATCAATGAGCTCGACGAATTCGGTAATCAGTGTCAGCAATTCAGGGCGTTGAAACTGAGCAGCCAGATTATTGATTAGTTTTCCCCTGCTTTGTTGACCAATTTCGTTAACTGGTTGATTGGCAGCTGTGATTTGGATCTTTTCAATTGATACCCGATCAATTTCTGCTCTATGGTTGATCGGAGGTAAAACCATCCGCTTACCGATGGGTGGTTTTACAACCTCAGGTTGTTTGGTCAAAACCCGGCAGAGTCTTTCATAATCGGAATTGATTTTATAAGTTGAACCACGTTTTAGGATCAATGGAACATGGTCGATACTGCCGTGTTCCGGAATCACCGGCAGAAACTTGGTATTTTCCAAAAAATCATCGTACAACGTTTGGCTGATCAGTAAACCCTCGAAATTTACGCCCCTTCCGCCCAGTCTATCTTCGCCTTTGAATCGTTGCAGATAACTCTCTGTACAAACCACTAGCACGAATTCAGCCCATTCTATTTGCCGCTCCATCCAGCGAATCCAGCCCTCTGGCGGAGCTCCATTGATAAATTGATCGATCTCACAATCGATGCCGTCGTTACGCAGACGAGAAGCCAAAGCCAGAATGTCAGACTTGTGCTCTGACGTATCGTGGCTATAGCTAATGAACACCTTCGGAAAAATTTGCTGATCCAAGTACAAATCCCTGCTTTGGTTTTATTGGACCCGTGATTTCGCAACGTGAAATAGGTCTGCGACTCAAGACTCCGTCAAGCCAATGGTAACAAAATCCAAAACTAGTCAGTAGCTCAGATTTGATTTTTCATGGGCTCCAAATCTCAGCAATGGCGGCCGCTTGGGCTCCGGGCGTTAAGATGTACCGACAGATCCCCTTGCAACCCTTATCGTTCTGCTTAGTTGTCCTTTAAACCGCATCTTAATTGAGCTTGATAGCCATACAAACACCTTACAAGGTCTGAGATACATTCCGTGCTGCATATCAGACTGGATTAAGGCAGACCACACCCGATAAATATCATGAGGCATAAAAAAACCCGCTAAGCTAGAAAGCTTGCGGGTTTTTTATACTTCTTTGCACTTCCGTGCATCTTCAAATGGTACCGACGGGCGGATTTGAACCGCCACGACTTGCGTCACCACCCCCTCAAGATGGCGTGTCTACCAATTTCACCACGTCGGCTTAATTTGTTACGAGCTTACTTTGCCGCTGGTTTTTCGACTTCTTTGATAGCCGGCGCTTCAGGTAAGGTAAGTTCCTGAATTGGCAAGCTGCCGTCTGCGGGCATGCCCTGAGTTAGCGGCACATCAGACTTAACTGGTTCAGCAGCAGGCGTCGAATCCAATATGACGTCGGTTTTTTTACCTTGATAGCCGCTTAATACTGCCAAGCCTAAGCTGGTAATAAAAAACAAGGTGGCGAAAATAGCAGTGGTTCTGGACAAAAATGAAGCTGAACCTTGGGCACCGAATACTGAACCGGATGCGCCACCGCCGAAAGTCGCGCCGGCATCGGCGCCTTTTCCTTGTTGCATCAGGACTAAGCCCACGATGCCTATACCCAGGAAGATATGAATAATTATTATAATTTGGTACAACATAAAGACCTTAATCGGATGAAACTAAACCGAATGGCAAATTTGCAGGAAGCCTTTTGCATCCAGGGATGCGCCACCCACCAATCCACCATCAATGTCGGGCATAGCAAACAAGCCTTTTGCGTTATCTGGCTTGACGCTACCGCCGTATAAAATTTGTACTTTTTCCGCGATTACCGGATTTCTATCGGCAATCCGTTGACGAATGTACTTGTGTACTTCTTGCGCTTGCTCATCGGTCGCCACTTTACCGGTACCAATAGCCCAAACGGGTTCGTAGGCAATCACAGCTGTTTCGAACGCTTCGATGCCTGCGGCGGCGATCACGGCGTCCAATTGCTCGTCAACCACTTGGAAGGTTCTGTCTTGCTCGCGCTCTTCCAGCGTTTCACCAACGCAAAGCACAGGCACTACACCTTTGCTTAGGGCTTGGCAAAAACGTTTGGCAACCGATTCATTGGTATCGCCATAGTAGCTGCGACGCTCGGAGTGACCCACCAATGCATATTTGCAGCCGACTTCGCTGAGCATTGCCGCTGATACTTCGCCGGTATAAGCACCGGATGCTTGGTCGGCAACATTCTGCGCGCCAAGTGCGATAGGGGATGCAGCCAATACGCTACGAATATCTGACAAATAGACGAATGGAACGCAAACCGCGACTTCTTGCTGAACATTACCAAGACCATCAGCTAAAGCTTGAGCAAGTTTTTGCCCATCTTCCAGCGAGCCGTTCATTTTCCAGTTACCCATAATCAAAGACCGACGCATTACATCCTCCGAGCTAAATAAGACCGCATATAATATCGAGTTAAACCTTTTAGTTCAAGCCGGAATCGCTTTCTTGACATCGGCAGCGAGTTGGTTTGCAAACCTCACAACCTCGTCTTCGTCAACGCCTTCCACCATCACTCGGATCAACGGCTCGGTACCGGACGATCTCAGCAACACCCTGCCCCGCTCTCCCAGTTTTTTCTCTACTGCTTCCACGGCTTTTTTGATGCTGTCGATCTCTTCGATTTTGACTTTTTTATCGATTCTGACGTTAACCAACACTTGCGGATATTTGCTCATGCCGGATTTAAGCTCATTCAGGCTTTTACCGGTGCGTTGCATTTCCGCGAGCACTTGCAGGGCGGAAACGATGCCGTCGCCCGTGGTGGTTTTATCCAGACAGATAATATGTCCGGAGCCTTCGCCACCCAGCATGCCTTTGTGCTCCGTCAACATTTCCATCACATAACGATCGCCTACATTTGCGCGCAACAAGGGCACACCGACGGCTTTCAGCGCATGTTCCATGCCCAGATTCGACATCAGAGTGCCTATTACCGGCCCGAACAGCTTGCCTTCTTCCAGACGTGATTTAGCAATGATGTAAATCAACTCGTCGCCATCGACGATTTCGCCTTTGTGATCGACCATAATAATCCGGTCGCCATCGCCATCCAGTGCTATGCCCAAATCGGCGCGAAACTCCAAGACCTTCGCGGCGAGATTTTCCGGCTTGGTGGCGCCGCACTCGTCGTTGATATTTAAGCCATCGGGATCGGCACCGATGGTAACTACTTCAGCCCCCACTTCACTGAACACGTGCGGAGCAATGTGGTACGTCGCACCGTTGGCACAATCGATGACAATCCGCATCCCTTTAAAGTCCAATTGCGGCGGCACGGTTGCTTTACAAAATTCGATGTAGCGACCGGCAGCATCGCTAACCCGTTTGGCTTTACCTAATTTTGCCGATTCGACAGTGGTCATCGGCGTATCCAGATATTGTTCGATCTGATGTTCTACCTCATCCGGCAATTTGGCGCCGTCCACCGAAAAAAACTTGATACCGTTGTCGTAGTAAGGATTGTGGGAAGCGCTGATCACAATGCCGGCTTTGGCTCTTAAGGTCCTAGTCAAGTATGCGATGCCTGGGGTGGGCATAGGTCCCAACAAGCGGGTATCGACACCAGCCGCCGACAAACCCGCTTCAAGCGCGGACTCGAACATATAGCCGGAAATCCGCGTGTCTTTACCCAACAACACAAAGCCGCTGCCTTCCTTGGCAAACACTCTGCCTGTCGCCCAGCCCAGCTTTAGCATAAAGTCGGCAGTGATGGGGTATTCTCCGACCTTGCCGCGAATACCGTCGGTACCGAAATATTTTTTTGCCATACTCAAAACTCTCTTAACTAAATCCCAAAAAAAAGAGAGGCCGGAGCCTCTCTCGCTTTTGCCGTTAAGGCATCAGCCCTGCTCGGCCGCGCCTCCGATCGACGGGTCGGTATCTTTCTGATCCCAATGATCGCTTTTGATACCGCCGCTGGAAGACGGGGTGTCGTCCCAACCTTTTGGCTCTCTCACCGGCTTTCTTTCCATCAAATCATCGATTTGATATTTATCGATGGTTTCATACTTCATCAAGGCATCTGCCATTGCATGCAGAATATCTTCGTTTTCTTTCAGAATCTTTTCAGCTCTTTCATAATTTCTATCAATGATAGACCGGATTTCTTCGTCGATGGTGTGCGAAGTCTCTTCCGCCACAGATTTATGTTGAGTTACGGAGCGGCCCAAGAAAATCTCGCCTTCTTCTTCGCTGTACGCCAAGGGGCCAAGACGTTGCGACAAGCCCCATTTGGTGACCATGTTTCTGGCCAACTCGGTAGCGCGTTCGATGTCATTGGAAGCACCAGTGGAAACTTGTTCCCAACCGAAAATCAATTCCTCGGCAATCCGACCGCCGTACAAGCTGGAAATCATGCTATCCAGTTTACGTTTGCTGGCACTGTACTGATCGCGTTCCGGCAAGAACATTGTTACACCCAACGCACGGCCGCGCGGCATGATGCTGACTTTGTAGACAGGATCGTGCTCAGGTACCAAGCGACCAACGATAGCGTGACCGGCTTCGTGATATGCGGTCATTTTCTTTTCTTTCTCGTCCATCACCATGGAGCGTCTTTCCGCACCCATGATCAGCTTGTCCTTGGCTTTTTCCAAATCAACCATGCTGACCAAACGCTTGTTATAGCGCGCGGCGAACAAGGCAGCCTCGTTAACCAAGTTGGCTAAATCCGCACCGGAGAATCCTGGCGTACCTTGCGCGATGTATTTTATTTTGACATCGTCCGCCGCCGGTACTTTTTTCAGATGCACATTAAGAATCTGCTCACGCCCCCTAACATCGGGCAATCCGACCACCACTTGACGGTCGAAACGACCTGGGCGCAACAACGCTTTATCCAGTACGTCGGAACGGTTGGTTGCAGCGATAACAATAATACCTTCGTGACCTTCGAAGCCATCCATCTCAACCAGCAACTGGTTCAAAGTTTGTTCACGCTCGTCGTTACCACCGCCTAAACCGGCGCCGCGTGAACGACCAACGGCATCGATCTCGTCAATGAAGATGATGCAAGGTGCGTGTTTTTTAGCTTGTTCGAACATGTCACGCACCCTGGAAGCACCGACACCGACGAACATTTCCACAAAGTCCGAACCGGAAATAGTGAAAAACGGCACTTTTGCTTCGCCGGCAATCGCTCTAGCCAACAAGGTTTTACCGGTACCCGGGGGACCGACCATCAAGGCGCCGCGCGGCACTTTGCCACCCAGCTTTTGGTATTTTGCGGGGTCTTTAAGGAAGTCGACCATTTCTTCGACCTCTTCCTTCGCCTCGTCGCACCCCGCCACATCGGCGAAGGTCACTTTGTTTTGATCCTGATCCAACATCCGCGCTTTGCTTTTACCAAAGCCCATAGCGCCGCCACGACCGCCCACGCCGCCACCCTGCATCTGGCGCATGAAGAATACCCAAACCGCTATCAGCAACAAAATCGGGCCGAATGACACGAATATTTGCATCAGCATCGAAGGTTCTTCGGGAGGCTGAACAGATATTTCCACACCGTTAGCCAACAGATCGTCGATCAAATGCGGATCGTTAGGCATATAAGTCTTAAACTTATCGCCGGAGACCATTTTGCCTTTGACAGTATTATCGGAGATCGCAACCTGCTGAACTTGTCCAGCTTTGACAGCGTCGATCAATTGCGAGTACGAAAAAGTCGCGTCGCTACGAATCGCCCGCGACCCGAAACTGTTGAATACAGCCATCAACACTACGGCGATGACCACCCACAAAATTAAATTTTTAATCATATCGCTCAAGTTACGCGCTCCGGCCTGG
>Ga0123390_1009326_pt1 | contig 13871 bp, 12 predicted proteins | sample T3HHNO3metaT_FD_89918 | JGI IMG/M metagenome (GOLD analysis project Ga0123390, IMG submission 89918) | Methane-oxidizing artificial microbial communities from Washington, USA to study methane cycling - T3-HHNO3 metaT (Metagenome... | ecosystem: Engineered > Modeled > Simulated communities... | reverse complement strand
TTTAATGATCTTAACTAAGTAAAAATACTTATATTTGTAATAAGTATTTTTTGCTTTTAAATATATACCGGTAATGATTAAAGTTGAAGAAGCCATAGCGATTATTGAAGCAAATAGTACTAAAATGCCAACCAAACATATTTCAGTAAGTAAAGCTTTAGGATATGTTTTAGCAGAAAAAGTGATTTCGCCAATCAATATGCCTCCATTTCGCCAATCAGCGATGGATGGATATGCGTTTGCACACAGTATTCGACATCAATATGACGTTGTTGGGATTTCGCAAGCCGGAGATCATTCAAATATAAAATTAAAATCGACCGAAGCTGTTCGAATATTCACAGGCGCTCACGTTCCTGATGATGCCGATACAGTAGTGATGCAGGAGCATGTAATGGCAAACAGCAATTCAATTTTGATTGCTGAAATGCCTCAAAAATTTTCTAATGTGCGTCCAAAAGGAGAACAAATAGCTAAAGATGATGTCGTTTTTGAAGCCAATGCTTTGATTACACCTGCTGCAATTGGTTTTTTAGCATGCTTAGGAATCACAGAAGTTGAGGTTTATAAGAAACCGAAAGTTGCGATTTTAGTGACTGGAAACGAATTAGTACAGCCAGGAAAGAAATTAAAAAAAGGTAAAATTTACGAAAGCAATTCGGTTATGCTTGAAGCGGGACTTCAAACAATCGGAATTGAAAAAACGAAAGTTTACAGAGTAAAAGACAATCTGAAAGCAACAAAAAAAGCGCTGAAAAGCATTTTAAATAAATACGATATTGTTCTTATTTCGGGCGGTATTTCAGTTGGGGATTATGATTTTGTAAAAGAAGCATTATTGCAAAACGACGTAAAAGAGCTTTTCTATAAAATCAATCAGAAACCAGGAAAACCAATGTTTTTTGGTTCTAAAAATGAAACTTTAGTTTTTGCACTTCCGGGAAACCCGGCTTCGTCACTGACTAATTTTTACATTTATGTAGCACCAGCAGTAAAAAACAGAATAGGATTTTCGGAAATTCATAAGCCGAAAGTAGTTCGAAAATTAAATTCGGAAATTAAGAACAACACAGGAAAAACATTGTTTTTAAAAGCTAAATACGACGAAACAAGCGTAACGGTTTTAGACGGACAAAGCTCTGCAATGCTAAATACATTTGCTGTTGCAAACAGTTTATTAATCGTTCCGGAAGAAATTGAGAATTATAAAAAAGGTCAGTTAGTAACATTATTGCCAATTGACTAAATTTTAGATTTTAAGAAAATAGAATAAAGAGCCAAGAAGAAAGATTTTAGTTATTGAAGATGAAAAGCAGTATATAAATAAAAACATATAGCCAAGTCAACTTGAAACTTTAAACCTGAAACAAACAAATACCAAATGAGCATTTTAAGTTCCGAAAACATATTATTATTCAGTTTTGCCTTAATTATAATTGCATTTTTATATTCTAGTGTTGGGCACGGTGGAGCATCGGGATATTTGGCATTGATGAGCATTTTTGCTTTTCCGATTTCGGTGATGAAACCATCGGCATTGCTGCTGAATTTATTTGTTTCGAGTATTTCGTTCTTATTTTATTATCGAAATAATTATTTCAAACCAAAGCTTTTTTATCCGTTTGCGATTGCCTCAATTCCGGCGGCATTTATCGGAGGTTTTATAACTTTAGATAATGCGATTTATAAAATTGTTTTGGGAATCGTACTAGTTTTTGCGGCATTAAGATTGTTCGGAATCTTTAATTTTAAAGAGAAAGAAGAAGTAAAAATCAATCTTCCGTTTGCATTACTAATTGGTTTTGCAATTGGTTTATTATCAGGAATGCTTGGAATTGGCGGAGGAATAATTTTGAGCCCGATTTTATTGTTTTTAGGATGGGCTTCAGTAAAAGAATCGGCAGCGGTTTCGAGTTTATTCATTTTTGTGAATTCATTTGCAGGAATGCTGGGATTCTTTTTAGCAGGAAAAGCAATTCCGATGGAAAGTTTTTATTTGGTTCCAATTGCAGTAGTGGGAGGAATGTTAGGGGGATTTTACGGAAGCGGAAAGTTTTCGAATAGAACTTTAAAAATGGTTTTAGGAACTGTGATTTTGATGGCAAGTGTTAAGTTGATTTTTCCTTAAAAAAGAGAAAATTGAGGTAATTAGACATTTAGATAATTAGATAATGAATCTAAAACCACGAAAAACATAATGATATTATTATAACAAAAGTGCGAAAACACAAAGCACACAAAGCTTTGTATTGATTTAACTTTGAGAACTTTGTGTTTATAAGTTAACAAATGATAAAAATTTTAGCACTCTTTGTGGTAAATAAATCGCAATTTAACCTGACCCAAGGCTGAAAGCCGAACGGACGAAGTAAACAGAAAACAATGGAAACACTAACAGTATTTATTCTTTGCGGAGGAAAAAGTTCCAGAATGCAGTCTGAAAAAGGATTAGTACTGTTTCAGGAAAAACCATTTATTGAACATATAATTAAGGCGATTTTGCCTATTACAAATAATATAAAACTGATTACAGCATCAAAAGAATATGATTATTTGGAGTATGAAAAAATACCCGATTTAATTGCAGATAAAGGACCATTAGGCGGAATTTACACGGCATTATCTCATTCTGAAACCGAATTTAATTTGATTTTAAGCTGCGATATTCCATTGATTTCAACCGAATTATTACAGGAATTAATTTCTAAACATAATACAGAAGCAGAAATTACAGTTTTTGCTTCAGAAAGCAGATTACATCCGTTGATCGGAATTTATTCTAAAAAAATATTGCCTGTTATCAAAGGCGCAATTGATAACGACGATTTGAAAATGATGAATTTGTTTGCTAATATTCCGCATCAAATCATCAATATTGAAGAAAGTGAAAACTTTCCTCTGACTAATATTAATTCGGCTGACGAATTAAATGATCTGAATATCAATTTAAGCTAAAAGATTATGCAAAGTTTTAAAACCCCAAAATTGACGATCGTAGGCGCAGGTCCGGGTGACGTTGAATTGATTACATTAAAAGCAATTAAAGCTTTAGAAAGCGCCGATGTAGTTTTGTATGATGCGTTGGTAAACGAAGAATTATTAGAATATGCATCAAATGCTGAAATTGTTTTTGTTGGAAAACGTTTAGGCTGCCATGCTTACACGCAAGATCAGATCAACGATTTGATAGTCTCAATGGCGAATGTTCATGGACATGTAGTTCGTTTAAAAGGCGGTGATTCTTTTGTTTTTGGAAGAGGAAGCGAAGAGATTGATTATGCCGTAAAATTTGGTTTGGAAACGGCTGTTGTTCCAGGAATTTCGTCTGCTTTGGGTGTTCCGGCTTCGGCAGGAATTAGTCTGACACAGCGTAAAATTGCGGAAAGTTTTTGGGTAATTACAGGAACGACGTCTAATCACGAATTGTCTAAAGACGTTCATTTGGCTGCAAAATCGGCGGCGACTGTTGTTATTTTGATGGGAATGCATAAGTTAGACGAAATCATTTCGATTTATCAGGAAAACAGAAATGATGATCTTCCTATTGCAATAATTCAAAACGGAACGAAAAATTCTGAGCAAAAAGTAATCGGAACTATAAGTACAATTACTAAATTGGTATCCGAAAAAAATATTTCATCGCCGGCGATTATTGTGATTGGCGAAGTAGTGAAAAATACATCAAAACTGACAGAATATTTTCAGGAACATTTTGATGATGAATTCATTTTTCAAAATTTAAATTTATAAAAATGATCGAGGTTAAATATTTTGGAGCTGTTGCTGAAAAAACAAAATGTGAATTCGAAAAATTATCTTTTTCAGAAGAATTGTCATTGCAAAAATTGTTGCAGGATTTAAACGGAAAATATGATTTCGAATCACTGACTTTCACCGTTGCAGTAAATCAAAAAATAGTTTCAAAAGCTTCAAATTACACTTTGCAAACAAGTGATGTTGTAGCTTTGTTACCTCCATTTGCAGGAGGATAATTAAAAATCATGAAAGAATCAGCGAGATACAACCGACAAACAATTCTTCCAGAAATAGGAGAGGAAGGCCAGCAAAAATTATCAAAATCGAAAGTTTTGGTGATTGGTGCAGGTGGTCTGGGTGCCGCAATCTTGCCTTATTTGGCTGGCGCGGGAGTTGGTAAAATCGGAATTGTTGATGATGATATAATTGACGTTTCGAATCTCCATCGCCAGGTTATTTACAAAACTTCGGCTGTTGGAAAATCTAAAGCTGAAGAAGCTAAATTGATGATTTCAGAATTAAATCCGGAAATAAAAGTTAATGCTTTTTCTGAGAAATTATCTGGAAAAAATGCCATTTCATTATTTGAAAAATATGATATTATAGTCGATGCAACAGATAATATTTCGATTAAATATTTAATAAATGATGCTTGCCTGGTAACTAATAAACCAATGGTTTACGGATCTATTTTTAGATTTCAAGGACAAGTTTCGGTATTCAATTATCAAAACGGGCCAACATACAGGTGTTTGTATCCAGATGAAAATTCGAATGCTTTAAATTGTGAAGATGCAGGCGTAATCGGAATTTCGGTTGGAATTATCGGTCTGTTCCAAGCGAATGAAGTCATAAAAATGATTCTTGGAATTGGAAATGTTTTAAGCGGAAAAATATTGGTTTACAATATTTTGAACAACGAACAGCAGAAATATGATTTCGATAAGAGTGATGTTCAAAACATAAGCAGAGAATCATTCGAAGAAAAATACAATAAAGCTGAAATTGAAGAAATAAGTTTTGAATCCGTTTTAGAAGAAATAGATGATGATAACGTTTTATTTTTAGACGTTAGAAATGAAGACGAATTGCCAAAAATCAGTTTAAAAAATCAAATCCAGATTCCGTTAATGCATTTAGAAAGTGAAATTGAAAAATTGGATAAAAACAAAATAATTTATATTTTCTGCCAATCTGGAATTAGAAGTAAAATGGCTGTTGAATTGCTTCAAAATCATCAATTTAAAAATGCAAAAAGCATTGCAGGCGGAGCTTTGGCAATGAAGAATATATTGAAAGAAGAAAAGATATAGCCACGACCCGAGCGATAGCGAACGGGCGAAGCAATTCACGAATTATCACGTAATAATTTGTGTAATCTAAATTTCACGAATTTATTTTTTAAAATCTATTCGTAAAGTATTGGATTAATTCGTGAATTCGTGGCGAAAAAAAAAAATAAATATAATGAGTAAAAATGTATTTGTAGAAGGGCCAATTGCTCCTGAATTTATAGCCGAGTCGATTGCGAAACACCAATCGAAACACACAATTGGTGCGCACAATATTTTTTTAGGACAAGTTCGTGCCGATGTTATTCATGATAATACAGTCGTTGCGATTGATTATTCTGCTTACACCGATATGGCAAATGAAGCGCTGTATGCAATTCGTGAAAAAGCATTTGCCAAATTCGATTTAACCTGCATGCACATTTACCACAGTTTAGGTGTTGTAAAAGCGGGCGAAATCTGTTTGTTTGTTTTTGTTTCGGCAACGCGACGCAAACAAGTTTATGAAGCAACAGAAGCCATCGTAAACTGGATTAAAACTGATGTACCAATTTTTGGCAAAGAAATGTTTGAAAACGATACATTCACTTGGAAACAAAATACCTAAGAAATAAAAATGGTAGATATTACGCATAAAATAAGCACTTTAAGAGTCGCAACCGCAACTGCAATTGTAAAAGTAAGTAAACAAGAAACAATTGATGCTGTTGTCAATAATTTAGTGCCAAAAGGAAACGTGTTTGAAATGGCAAAAACAGCAGGATTATTTGCGGTAAAAAACACGCATTTATCTATTCCGGATTGTCATCCGCTTCCAATTGAATTTACTGCTGTTGAGTATATTATAGAAGGTTTAGAAATTCATATTATTTTCAAAGTAAAAACTGTTTATAAAACCGGAGTTGAGGTTGAAGCGATGCACGGTGCGTCAATTGTTGCATTGACCATGTACGATATGCTGAAACCAATTGATAAGGGAATCGAAATTTCAACAATCAAATTAATCAATAAAGAAGGCGGAAAATCGTCTTTCAAAAATAAATTCCCGAATGTAATCAAAGCAGCCGTTTTTGTTTGTTCCGATTCCATTTTTGCAGGAGATAAAGAAGATCGTTCCGGTAAAACAATTGTAGAAAAACTTGATTCGTACGGAGTTGAAACTTCTCATTACGAAATCATTCCAGATGAATTGGATATTATTCAGGAAAAAACAAAAGCTTTCGCTAAAGAAAATCAGTTGGTGATTTTTACAGGTGGAACTGGATTATCGCCAAGAGATGTTACACCAGAAGCTTTAGAACCATTATTAGAAAGCCGAATTCCAGGAATTGAAGAAGCTATTCGTAGTTACGGTCAACAAAGAATGCCGTATGCGATGCTTTCTAGAAGTGTTGCAGGAACTTTAGGAAAAAGTCTGGTTTTGGCTTTGCCGGGTTCAACAAACGGGGTAAGAGAATCTATGGACGCTGTTTTTCCGCATGTAATGCACGTTTTTCATATTTTAAAAGGTAAAAACCATGACAGCCTCTAACACAATTTTGACGGACGGTTTTGGGCGCAGACATAATTATCTACGCATTTCGTTGCTGGAAAAATGCAATCTGCGTTGTACGTATTGTATGCCGGCGGATGGAATTGCACTTTCTCCAAAAGCCAGTTTAATGACGGCTGAGGAGATTTTTGCCATTGCCCAGACTTTCGTAAAAAATGGTGTTGACAAAATAAGATTGACAGGCGGAGAACCTTTACTAAGAAAAGATTTTCCTGAAATTGTTTCGAAATTATATGATTTAAATGTCTCACTTTCCATAACAACAAACGGGATTTTAATTGATCGTCATATAGATGTTTTAAAACAGTTTAATGTCAAAAAAATCAATTTGAGTTTAGATACTTTGGTTTCGTCAAAATTTCATTCTGTAACGCTTAGAAATCAATTTGAGAAAGTTGTTGATAATTTGCATTTGCTTTTGAATAATGATTTTCAGGTAAAAGTGAATGTAGTTTTGATGAAAGGTTTCAATGATAACGAAATTGTTGATTTTGTAAAACTGACACAGTTCTTGCCAATTTCGGTACGTTTCATTGAATTTATGCCGTTTGCCGGAAATGAGTGGGATAGAAGTAAAATGGTTTCGCAGAAAGAGATTTTATCTTTAGTTGAAACACAATTTTCAGAAGATGAAATTGAAAAGTTAGAAGACGAAAAAAACTTCACTTCAAGAAATTATAAAATTAAAGGTTTTCAAGGCGATTTTGGAATTATAAGTTCGATTACAAATCCGTTTTGTGATAGTTGCAACCGCATCCGCTTAACGGCCGATGGAAAAATAAAAAACTGTCTTTTCTCAAATTCTGAAACCGATTTACTAACTGCTTTTAGAAATGGAGAATCAATCACTGAATTGATTTCAGCATCTATTCAAAATAAAAAGAAAGTTCGCGCCGGAATGGTTACAATTGATGAAATGGATGATCCTGCCAAGCATTTTGATAATCGTAGTATGATTGCGATTGGGGGGTGAAAATTAATTGTTAATTATTAATTGTTAATTGTGAGGCTGAGTGAAGTCGAAGTCTTAACCGCATAGTTTGTCATTCCGAGGAACGAGGAATCTCCGCAAGTAACTCCGTTGCTTAAGGCGCCAATCTTTGTCGAACTACTTGCGGAGATTCCTCGTTCCTCGGAATGACAAAACAACTCGGATAAATGAAAAAAAAGGTTCAACTTTTTTAAAGTCAAACCTTTATTAAATATTATTTTTTCTTTTTAGCTTTTGCCTTTTTTTGAGCTTTGGCTTTCTTTTTAGCAATTTTTTTAGCTTTTGCTTTTTCTTTCGCTTTTTTAGCTTTTTCTTTTTTCTTAGCGGCTGCTTTTTGTTTTGCTTTCTTCGCTTTTTCTTTCTTTTTATCTTTTTTTGCTTTTTCTTTTAGCTTTGCTGCTTTCTTTTTCGCTTTTTCCTTTTCTTTATCTTTCACTTTTTTGGCTTTTTTAGCAGCTTTGTCTTTTTCAGTTTTAACTGCTGGGTTAGTATTTTCTTCTGTTGATTCAGTAACTGCTGCTTTTTCCTCTGGCTTTGCAGCTGGAGTTAATACTTTTTTTGCTGGAGCTCTTCTTGCCGCAGGTTTTGGAGAAATTGCTGCAGCGGTTTTTATAACGGCTTTTGCAGGTGTTTTTGCAGTCGAAGTTGTTGCGGTTTTTGTTACAGTTGCGGCAGGAGCTTTAGCTGCAGCTGGTTTCGCAGCTGTTGTTTTTGGAGCTGCAGGTTTTGTAGCAGCGGTTCTAGCTGGTGCAGTCTTACGTACTGGTGCTTTTGCTGGTGGCGTGCTTGCAGTATTTTCTGTAGCTGGTTTTGGGGTTTCTACTGCTGGAGAATCGATTTTCTCAGGAGTCGTTTCTTCGGTTTTGTTTTCCATATAAATGTACTTTTAGATGAGTATGTTAATAACAATGTAACTAAATTGTTAAGTTTCAGTTAAGTAAAGATAATTATAAAACAAGCATCTCAATGTTAAGCTTTTCTATAAATTCCATATTTAAATGACTGAATATTAAATAATTAGTTTTTTGTCCGAAATTTTAAAGCGAAATCTCTTAACAATTCTACATGAAAAAATAGAAGAAAATGCCTTATAAATAAAGCTTTTTTAGCAATTATTTCTTTTGAAAACGAGTGCCCTAGCCCCGATGGGAGCGGCATCCTTTTGTCGCGCCGCGGCGGACAAAAGATATAGCGGACAGCGGGATTAGCTCCTAATAAATATTCTGTTTCCCTGATTAGTTTTTTACTAATTCCAAAATTCTGAAATTACTTTTTGGGGCTTCGCATAAGGAACAGCAATAGGTATCTGATAAATCGGTAAATAAAATGCCTTTCGGAATTCCCTGGCTTTCATCTCCGTATTCCGGATTATAGAGGGTTAAACATTCCTGGCATTGGTAGATATCCAATTGTGGTTTTTCTTTTTTCTGAGGATTTTCAGTTGTTTCTGATGTTGAATTTCCAAGTTCGTCGAAATATTTTCGGCTTAATTCAATTAAAATTGTTGGTAATTCGAGTTTGTCAATATCTTGCGAGTGCACAATATATTCGCGTGTATTTGGGTCGAAATTGCGGGCGAACAAAACATTATAAGTATCTCTGATTTTAATGGATTCTAAAGCTTGCGGAAGTTCATTTTTTTCGATAACAATCGAAGTGAAATAATGTCCGTCGCGGTTGTATTCAGAAATTCCGAAATTTAATCCGTATGTACTGATGTCAAATTGATCCAATGTTCGAACCAAAAAAGTTTTCAGGTTCAAAGCCCATTCCATTGCAACGGGCAAATGCCAATTCAATTCTAATAAAGAATGGCGAACGTTGATGCCGCGTTTTCCTAAGAATTTTTCCCATTCCAATTTTCGGTCTTTCGGAATTCCTTTGACAATAAATGATTTCCAAGGCGTGATACAGATTTTCCCGATTTTGCATTCAAAACACAAATCGCACATTTCTTTTAGAAAATCTAAATCGTATAAATTATTTCGCCAATACAAGCCTAACCAATATTGATCGATTCCCATCCGGTTCATTCCTTCGTAATACGGAAATGGGTAAAAAGGAATATTCAGCGGTTTGTCGATTGTTCTGTTATTGGTGTCCAAAGCTTCGCTCACTAAGGTGAAAAGCATTTCAATATCAATAGAATCTTCTTCGGATATTTTTTCGATTTCGTAATAAATCTTAGCTAAATCCCAACTGTAAATCAGAACTGGATAGACTTCCATTTTTTCCCATTTTGGAAGACGAATATATAAGTACCAATAATCTTCGTGTTCTGAAGCAATAAAGTTTAAATGTCCTGTAAACAAAGGAACTAATTGCTGTTTCGGATCGGTTAAGTTGACTTTGAGTTTTGGCTGTTCTTTAAATTCTTCCAAAACATACAAAAAACGGTTTCCGGTAAGCCAGTTGGTATTTCTGAAAATATCAGTCGAAACGTATGAAGAAACAATATTATTGCCACTTTTTTGATCAGGATAAACAAAATGATGTTTTCCTAAAGTGGTTTTGTCTAAAGATTTAAAACCTTGCGGAAAAATAATATCCTGTCTTGAACCAAATGAAATGGAATCCAGACCTTCTTCCAAAGCGATGTTTACAACTTCTCTAAGTTCTCCTGGAGAAATAACGCCTCCTTTTACTATTAATCTTGTTAGTTCCATTTTTTCTTTTTGTTTCAAGTTTCACGTTTCACGTTCCAACAAACTTGAAACCTGAAACGTGAAACAAAATAAACTATTTACATTTCGCGAGAATCTCTTTAACTTCTGTTTTACAACTTCCGCAGCCTAAACCTGCGCCTGTGTTTTTGCATAAATCGGTGAAATCGTTGATACCGCTTTTAATCGTTTCTTCGATATTTCCGGCTCCGACTTGACTGCACGAACAGACCAATTTCCCTAAAACAGGTTTTGCGGTTGAGCTTCCTCGGAGTAATAAATTTCGTTTATCTGATAATTCGATTTTGGTTTCGATCATGGTTTTGAATTCGGCAAATTCATTTTTATCGCCCATCAAAATTGCTCCAACCAAAAGATCGTCTTTTACGATGCATTTCTTATAATAACGTTTTTTCAAATCTGAGAAAACAATTTCTTCGTACGAATCATCGTTTTCCGGAATTTCAATATCGCCAATGCTGCAAAGGTTAATGTCTTCTAATTTTAGAATATTCATCAAAATCGAACCTTTATAATAACTGCTGATATCTCCCGCTAAAAAGTTGGCCAAAATATCGGCCTGTTCTTCGGCGGCAGAAGTGATTCCGAATAATTTATTGTTGAATTCGGCTATTTCTCCAATCGCAAAAATATTCGGATTTGAAGTTTGTAAATACTGATTTACTTTTACACCTCGACCGCATGAAAGTCCGCTTTCGCGAGCAATTTCAATATTCGGAATAGTTCCAATCGTGTAAACAATTGCGTTTGCCGTTATGATTTTACCACTCTTTAAAGCGATTTCAATTTCATTTGGATTATCGGTTTCGAAAACCGTGCTAACTTCATTATCAAAATAAATCTGAATATCACGAAGCTGTACTTCCTCGGCTAATAATTTGCTTGAAATTCGGTCTAACTGACGCTCCATCAAACGGGAAGCTCTTTGAACGATAGTCGTTTTTACTTTTTTATGTTTTAAGGCTGCCGCCAATTCTAATCCTAATAATCCACCGCCAATTATGACAACATGTTGTTCTTCTGGCGGAAGATTGGTGCTGTCAAGATGTTTTTTTAAACGATCAGCATCTTCTTTTTTTCTGACTGTAAATCGGCCCGGAAGATGAAGTTGTGCATTTTCCGGAACAAAAGGACGGCTTCCTGTTGCTATAATCAAAGAATCAAAAGTGTGAATTTCGCCTTGACTGTCCAGAATAGTTTTTTTGTTTGGATTTAGTTTTTCAATTGCAACTCCGGCTTTCATGGTGATTTTTAGTTTGCTGAAAGCCTCGCCATCTTTGACCTTTAAAAGTTGTTCCCAGCTAAATTCTCCCGTCATATATTCTGGAAGTAAAACGCGATTGTAAAACGGATTTACTTCATTCGAAAAAACAATAATTTCATCAGTAGTATTGAATTCACGATAGTTTTGAATGAATCGGAAAGAAGCTGCTCCAGCGCCTACAATGGCAATTTTCTGGAATGGTTTTACGTATTTCGTAATCGAAACCGTAGTGTATTTAAAATCAGGTTCTTTCGAAATTGGATCAATAACGTTGTTGGTTAAATTGTTGGTTCTGTTTAAATCATTTTCAAGTTGTTTTCCCCAATGCATCGGTAGGAAAACCACTTTTTCTTTAATCGAATCGGTAACTTTTGCTTTTACACGAACTTCGCCGTTTTTACTAGAAACTACGACTATATCGCCATTTTTAATATCATTTTTAAAAGCATCAATCGGATTGATTTCGAGAACCGGACTCGGAATATGCGTCAATAATCTTGACACTTTTCCGGTTTTTGTCATCGTATGCCATTGGTCGCGAATTCTTCCTGTCGTTAAAATGAAAGGAAATTCGGCATTTGGCTGAACGGAAGTATTTTCGATGGAAACGGGTAAATTAAAAATCGCTTTTCCTGAAGGCGTATAGAATTTTTTATCCGTAAATAATCTGGGAGTTCCCGGATGATTATAATCAGGGACCGGCCATTGAAAAGTGCCTTCGTTTTTTAAACGATTATAGTTTAAGAATGAAATATCAATATTGGTATTTTTGGTAAGCGCGCAATGTTCTTTGTAAATTTCCTCGGCACTGTTGAAATTGAATCCGTTGAAATTCATTTTTTTAGCAAAACGAATTAAGATTTCAATATCCGGAAGCGCTTCGCCCGGCGCGTTGATTCCTTTTGGCAAATAAGAAATACGACGCTCCGAATTGGTCATCGTTCCTTCTTTTTCCAACCAGCCTGCTGCAGGTAATAATAAATCGGCAAATTTGGCTGTATCGGCATTGTGTGAAATATCCTGAACGACAACGAATTTGGCATTTTGAAGTGCTTTTTCTGCTCTTCTAGAATCGGGTAAACTCACTAACGGATTGGTGCAGATTATCCAAACGGCTTTCATTTTTCCAGATTCTAAAGCTTCAAACATTTCTGTCGCCGTTAACCCCGGTTTATCTGAAATCTCGTCAACACCCCAAAAGTCAGCAACTTCTTTTCGATGCGTTGGGTTTGCAATGTCTTTATGTGCGGCTAAAAGTGTCGCCATTCCGCCGACTTCGCGTCCGCCCATTGCGTTAGGTTGACCCGTTAATGAAAATGGTCCAGAACCCGGTTTTCCAACTTGTCCGGTTAATAAAGATAAATTCAGCAAAGCCGTATTTTTATCAACGCCAACAGCACTTTGGTTCAATCCCATTGCCCAAAGCGAAATAAATCCTTTTGCTTTTCCGATAATATCGGCAGCCAGTTTAATATCGTTTACAGAAATTCCGCAAAGTTTAGAAGCTTTTTCAAGAGAGGTACCTAAAACTAAGTCTTTATATTGTTTAAAATTCTCGGCGTGGTTTTTTACAAAATCATGATCTACGTAGCCTTTCTCGATAATTCGTCTCGCAATCGCGTGATATAAAATAATATCCGAACCAGGAATAATTTGCAAGTGTAAATCGGCGAAAGCGGCTGTGTCCGTTCGCCTTGGATCAATACAAATTACTTTTGTTTTCGGATTTTTCTCTTTGTGTTTTTCTAATCGTCTGAATAGAATAGGATGGCACCAAGCCGGATTTGCGCCGGTAATTAAAAAAGTATCGGCCAATTCGATATCATCATAAGCAATTGGCACAGAATCTTCACCAAATGTTTTTTTATAACCCACGACCGCCGAACTCATACAAAGTCTGGAATTGGTATCAATATTATTGGTTTTCAAAAAACCTTTTACCAATTTATTTACTAAGTAATATTCCTCAGTTAAACATTGTCCCGAAATATAAAATCCAACGCTATCTGGGCCATGTTTTTTTATGATAGAAGAAAAAACTGCTGCCGCGCGATCAAGAGCGGTATCCCAACTAACGCGTTCTAACGGATAATTCTTGCTTCCGCGCATTTCCGGATATAAAATTCGGTCTGAAGTATCATTAACTACGTAGTGCAAGTTCATTCCTTTAGAACATAACATTCCTTTATTTACAGGATGATCTTTGTCACCTTCGACCATTACACCATTTTTAGCATCGTTGGTCACGATTATTCCGCAGCCAACGCCACAGTAGGAACAGGTAGTTTTGATCTTGGTATTTTGCATTACAGTTCGGTTTTAAATAAATCAC
>Ga0123390_1077534_pt1 | contig 14002 bp, 14 predicted proteins | sample T3HHNO3metaT_FD_89918 | JGI IMG/M metagenome (GOLD analysis project Ga0123390, IMG submission 89918) | Methane-oxidizing artificial microbial communities from Washington, USA to study methane cycling - T3-HHNO3 metaT (Metagenome... | ecosystem: Engineered > Modeled > Simulated communities... | reverse complement strand
GCGGAACTCGGTTTCGCGCTGGGCGATCCGCGCATCCCGGTGCTTGACCATCCGCTCAACCACAAGCACGGCAGGGCGCCGCAGCTCGCTTTGTGGGGTCTCACAAGCGATGGCAGCCGTGACACGCCCGTCCTGCTGGTGGTGGGCTCGGGCGACGTGCAATTCAAGTCGCTGCTGGAGTACTACCAGCTGCTTTGCAAACAGGTCGGTCCGCTGCCGGCACCGCGCGTGGTCAACGTGGACCATGGCCACCAGCGTTTCCTGCTGTTCGCCCTGCCGGCCGAAAGGCCCGCGGGCGCCTGCACCTTGCCTGCGTTCGCCTGGATCGATACCCCTGAAAGCGAAGCCGGCGCATCGGGCCGGTTCCAGATCTCGGGCTGGGCATTCAAGGACGGCGCCGGCCTGGAAGGCGTCGACATCCTGCTGGATGGGGCCCCGGTGGCCCGCGCGCACTACGGGACACCCAGCCCAGGCACGGCGGCCTACTGGAAGGTTTCGACCGATCCCAACCACCCCAACGTGGGTTTCCGCGCAGAGGTCGACGTGACCTCAGTAGCAGCGGGGCGCCACTGGCTGGGCCTGCGCCTGCATGGCAGTGATGGCAGCGTGGAGGACTGGGCGGAACAGCCGATCGAGGTCCGTTGAACCTCGGGCCGCATCAGGGCAGCGCAAAGCCCACCTGTCGCAGCATGCCGGATAGCGCTATCAGCGGCAGTCCGACCAGCGCGGTGGGGTCGCGCGATTCAATCGCCCCGAACAGGCAGATCCCCAAGCCTTCGCACTTGAAGCTGCCGGCGCAATCGAACGGCTGCTCTGAGTCCACATAGCGATGTATTTCATCGTCCTGCAGGGTGCGGAAGGTCACCAGGGTCATATCTATGGCCTCGAGACAGGTGTCCCCGCGCATCACGCAGACAGCGGTATGGAACTCGACTTTCCGGCCCGACATGGCCCGGAGCTGGGCGATCGCCCGTTCCCGAGTACCCGGCTTACCCAGTGCCAGGCCGGCCAGGGTGGCGACCTGATCTGAACCAATGGTCCAGGCCTCCGGATGCTGGGCGGCGATCACCCGCGCCTTGGCCCGGGCCAGGCGCTGTGCCAGCATGTCCGCACATTCATCGGCGAGGGCAGACTCATCCACGTCTGGCCGGGCGACATGGAAGGGCAGTCCAAGCCGCTCCAGCAGTTCGCGACGGTAGCGGGAGGTGGAGGCCAGAATCAGTGGCATGGGATGCTCCTTGGGCCGGACCGGATTCTGCATAAGCACCGCCCATCCGGCAAATCACGTCCTGATGGGCTGCCCGGGTTTGACAGCACCTGTCGGCATCCTTAAAATTCAGCGGCTTATGCCTGTGAACGTGCCCGAGATGTTGGATGTTTGGCGCATGGTCGCGGCCAGGCGCGGTTTCGAGGGCACCTTTCCGCTGTCCGCTCTGGAGCGCGTAAGGGACCTGCTGATCGACACTCAAGGCGAAGTTTCTTTCTCGCTGCAGTTCGACAGCGATCCGTTGCTCAAATTGGCTTACGTGGAATTGCGGATCGATGCGGAGTTGCCGCTGGAATGCCAGCGCAGCCTGCAGAGGTTCCTGTTCCCGGTGCATATCGTGCAGCGGCTCGGCCTGATCCGTGATGAAGCGGACGAAGCCGCGCTGCCTGCTGAATACGAAGCCCTGCTGGCGCCCGAAGACGGCATGTTGCGGGCGCTGGACCTGGTGGAGGATGAGTTGGTGCTGGCGGTTCCCGCCATCCCGACGGATCCCCGGTCGGACGCGGTGGATCGCGACTGGCCCATTCCGGAAGAGGAATTGGCGAAGGCCAGCCCGTTCGCAGGGTTGGGGTCGCTGAAGAAGAACTGATCAGTAGCATCTTGTACAAGCACACCGGTCGTCGTACTGGCCGGCACATCAACACAACGCAACACCAGCGAAAAAGTTCGGAGCAATACCATGGCAGTGCAGAAATCCCGCGTCACCCCGTCCCGTCGTGGCCAGCGTCGTTCGCACGACAGCCTGACCGCCAAGCAGTTGGCTACCGATCCCACCAGCGGCGAGATCCACCTGCGCCACCACGTGACCGCCGACGGCTACTACCGCGGCAAGAAGGTCATCGCGACCAAGGCCGACTCGGTTTCCGACGAGGATTGATCCCGTTGCGCGCCCGTCGGCGCGCAGTGGTTTGAATTGGTGCGGTGGGTTTCCCGGCCCTGCAGGGGCCAGCAGCAGGAGCGGGCATGAGCGAGCGTGTTTCGAGCGGGCCGTCGCCTGTTGGGCGTATCTATGCGCGCATCGCCGGCACGGGCAGCTACCTGCCCGACAAACTGCTGACCAACGACGACCTGGCCAAGCAGGTCGATACCAGCGACGAATGGATCCGCAGTCGCACCGGTATCCGTGAACGCCACATAGCCGCCGAAGGCCAGACTACCGGCGACCTCGGTTACCACGCCGCGGTTCGCGCGATGGAAGCGGCAGGCGTTGTTGCTTCCGAGATCGACATGATCATCGTGGGCACGACCACCCCCGACCTCATATTTCCGTCCACCGCCTGCCTGATCCAGGCACGGATCGGCGCCAATGGCTGTGCGGCGCTTGACGTAAACGCGGCATGTTCGGGGTTCGTATACGCACTCAGCGTGGCCGACAAGTTCATCCGCTGCGGCGATGCGAGGACGGTGCTGGTCATTGGCGCGGAAACACTCAGCCGCATCGTTGACTGGACCGAACGCACCACCTGCGTGCTGTTCGGCGACGGTGCCGGCGCCGTCGTGCTCAAGGCCGACAGCGAAACCGGCATCCTCAGCACGCACCTGCATGCCGATGGCGCGAAGAAAGAGTTGTTGTGGAACCCGGTGGGTGTCTCGTCGGGCTTCAAGCTGGACCAGCCCAACGGCGGCTCGCGCATCAACATGAAGGGCAACGACGTCTTCAAGTACGCGGTCAAGGCGCTCGATGGCGTGGTCGACGAAACCCTCGAAGCCAATGGCCTGTCCAAGCACGACCTGGACTGGCTGATTCCGCACCAGGCCAACCTGCGCATCATCGAAGCCACGGCCAAGCGCCTGGACATGCCGATGGACCGCGTTGTGGTCACCGTGGACAAGCACGGCAATACTTCCTCGGGCTCGGTGCCGCTGGCGCTGGATGAGGCAGTGCGTTCCGGGCGCGTGCAACGTGGCCAGCTGCTGTTGCTGGAAGCGTTCGGTGGCGGCTTTACCTGGGGTTCGGCGCTGCTGCGCTACTGATTCACATACGCAGTCGTACAGACGCTGGCGCCGATTGGCCCTTATCATCGCCGCTTGTTTTCGAAAGGCGGACTCCGCGTGACCCAGGCGTCAGACATCTCGTCGCAACTCGCTTTCGTGTTCCCCGGCCAGGGTTCGCAATCGGTCGGCATGCTGGCCGAACTCTCCGAATTCCATCCCGTCATCCGCGAGACCTTCGTCGAGGCCTCCGAGGGCGCCGGTGTCGACCTGTGGGCGCTGTCGCAGGGCGGCCCGGAAGAAATGCTCAATCGCACCGAATACACGCAGCCGGCCTTGCTGGCAGCAGGAATCGCGGTGTGGCGTGCGTGGCAGGCACAAGGTGGAGCCATGCCGTCCCTGCTGGCCGGACACAGCCTGGGTGAGTACACCGCGCTGGTAGCCGCAGGCGCGCTGTCGTTGGTGGACGGCGCGCATCTGGTCCGCCTGCGCGGACAGCTGATGCAGGACGCCGCGCCGGCTGGCGTCGGCGCCATGGCCGCCGTGATCGGCGCCGACAATGAGCTGGTCGAGGAAGTCTGCGTGCAGGCGTCCGGCAGCCAGGTCGTGGTGCCAGCCAATTTCAATTCGCCCGGCCAGGTCGTTATTGGTGGCGACGCGGAGGCGGTGGATCGTGCCATCGCGCTGTTCAACGAACGTGGTGTGCGCAAGGTCGTCAAACTGGCGGTGAGCGTGCCCTCGCATACGCCGTTGATGCGCGAAGCCGCCAACAGGTTGGCAGAGGCCATGCGCGGCATGCACTGGAACACGCCCTCGTTGCCTGTGGTGCAGAATGTGGACGCGCAGGTGCAGGCAGGGCTGGACGCGATCCGCGATGCGCTGGTGCGGCAGTTGTACCTGCCGGTGCGCTGGGCCGATTGCACGCTGGCGCTTGCCGCACAGGGCATCACGCGCGTGGCCGAATGTGGGCCGGGCAAGGTGCTCACCGGCCTGGCCAAGCGCATAGACAAATCCCTTGAAGCACGATCACTGGCCACGGCTGGCGATTTCCAGTCCGCATTGGAAGAATGGAAGCAGGCATGAGCGATATCCGGATCCTCGGAGGGGAAGTGGCCCTGGTCACCGGCGCCAGTCGCGGCATCGGCGCCGCCATCGCCGACGAACTGGCTGCGCAGGGCGCAATCGTCATCGGCACGGCGACTTCGGCGTCCGGCGCTGCCGCGATCGGCGAGCGACTTGCCGCGCAGCAGGGGCACGGGCGTGAGTTGGACGTCACCGATGCGGCCGCGGTGGAGGCCTTGATCGATTCCATCGGCAAGGAATTCGGCGGCGTCAGCATTCTCGTCAACAATGCCGGCATCACCCGCGACAACCTGCTTATGCGCATGAAGGAAGATGACTGGCAGGCCATCCTCGACACCAACCTGACCAGCGTCTACCGCACTTCCAAGGCGGTCATGCGCGGCATGATGAAAGCGCGCAAGGGTCGGATCATCAACATCGCCTCGGTCATTGGCGTGACCGGCAACGCGGGGCAATCCAACTATGCCGCCGCCAAGGCCGGCATCATCGCCTTCTCGAAATCACTGGCGAAGGAGATCGGAAGCCGCGGCGTCACCGTGAACGTGGTGGCGCCGGGTTTCATCGATACCGACATGACCCGTGCCATGCCCGAAGACGCCAAGCAGGCGCTGATCGGCCAGATCGCACTCGGCAGACTTGGGGAGGCTACTGACATCGCGCGCGCGGTCGCGTTCCTGGCGGGCCCTTCGGCCACCTACATCACTGGCGAAACCCTGCACGTGAATGGCGGCATGTACATGCCGTAGCATAATTGGTAGTACCTTTGCCATGTAAGTGATTGATTGCAGGGCGGTTGCCAAGGCCTGCACCGAATCGACGGTTTACACTAAACTACTCCCCGTTCACTCAACTCCGTCTGGAGCCAAAACCAATGAGCAGCATCGAAGAACGCGTCAAGAAGATCGTCATAGAACAACTTGGCGTCAAAGAAGAAGAAGTCACCACCAGCGCATCGTTCGTCGATGACCTCGGCGCCGATTCGCTCGACACCGTGGAACTGGTAATGGCGCTGGAAGAAGAGTTCGAGTGCGAAATCCCGGACGAAGACGCCGAGAAGATCACCTCGGTGCAGCAGGCCATCGACTACGTCAAGGCGCACGTCAAGGCCTGAGCAGTACGTTTAGATGAGTCGTGCCGGGGCCGCGCTTGCGGCCCCGTGCATTTGCAGGGTGTCAGTGCGCCGGCGTAGGGTCGGCGCGCACCCACAACAGGATGAGGAATCGCAATGAACCAGCGTCGCGTCGTAGTCACCGGCATGGGCATGATCTCGCCCCTGGGCAATGACCTTGCCAGCAGCTGGGATGGCATCATCAATGGCCGCTCAGGGCTGGGCCCGATTACCTCGTTCGATGCCTCCCTGTTCACCACCCGCATCGCCGGCGAGATCCGCGGCTTCGATCCCACCCTGTACATGTCCCCCAAGGACGTGAAGAAGATGGATGCCTTCATCCATTACGGTGTCGCCGCCTCGCTGATGGCGATGGAGGATTCGGGGCTGGAAGTCACCGAGCAGAACGCAGAGCGGATCGGCGCAATCATCGGCGCCGGCATTGGCGGCATCCTCGGCATCGAGGAACAGACCGCTAAATACATCGAGGGTGGGCCGCGCAAGATTTCGCCGTTCTATATCCCCAGCACCATCATCAACATGCTGCCCGGCCAGTTGAGCATCATGAAGGGCATCAAGGGGCCGAGCTTCTCCGCGGTTTCGGCCTGCGCCACTTCCAACCATTCCATCGGCATGGCCATGCGCATGATCCAGTACGGCGATGCCGACGTGATGATTGCCGGCGGTGCCGAGCGTGGCTCTTCGCCGACTTCGGTGGGCGGCTTCTGCTCGATGAAGGCGATGTCCACGCGCAACGACGATCCGACGGCGGCTTCACGTCCCTGGGACCAGGACCGCGACGGTTTCGTGCTGGGTGACGGCGCCGGCATCCTGGTGATCGAGGAGTACGAACACGCCAAGGCTCGTGGGGCGCGCATCTATTGCGAGCTGGCGGGTTTCGGCGCCAGCTCCGATGCGTTCCACATGACCGCACCCAGCGAGAACGGCGAGGGTCCGGCGCGCTGCATGGCAATGGCCATGAAGGACGCCGGGATCAACGCCGACCAGGTCGGGTACCTCAATGCCCATGGCACCTCCACGCCGCTCGGCGACCTGGCCGAAACCCTGGCCATGAAGCGCGCGCTGGGCGACCACGCCTACAAGACCATGGTCAGCTCCACCAAGTCGATGACCGGCCACCTGCTGGGCGCCGCCGGTGGCGTGGAAGCGATCTTCTCGGTGCTGGCCATAGACAAGGGCATCATTCCGCCGACCATAAACCTGGAAAATCCGGGCGAAGGCTGCGACCTGGACTACGTGCCCAACGTCGCGCGTGAAAAGAAGATCGACGTGGCCATGTCGAACGGCTTTGGCTTCGGCGGCACCAACGGCACGCTGGTGTTCAAGCGCATCTGAGTAGTGCTCGGCCGCTGAAGGCCAGCGCAGCATGGAAATCAGATGCACGGATTCCTCCTTGCCGATGGCTGCCGCTTACAGCGGGCTTCGTCCGACATTCATGCAGTACTGGATTGCGCGGGTCGCCTTTCTTCATGCGGGGGGACAGCCGAAAACAAGGCGGATCCCGGTAATGCCGCGATGAAGAATACCGAATGATCGAATCCCGCTCGCTACCCGCCGATACCGACCTGCTCGGCTTGCATCGCCTGGCCCCGTCGCGCTACCCGCTGCTGCTTGAGTCCGTTGCATCCAGCACGGCGCAGGGCAGGTGGGACCTGCTGCTGGCCACCGACGGCAGCGGGCTGCGCCTGGGCATCGATGGGCTCACTTCAACGCTGGATGGCCAACCGCTTAAAGCGGATTTCCTGGACGCGCTGGACGCCGAATGGCAGTCCCTGCGGATTCCGCGCGAGGAACCGCGATGGCCGTTCCGGGGCGGCTGGGCGCTGTTGCTCAACTACGAACTTGCCGCGCAGGTCGAGCCGGTGCTGGCGCTTCCGGCAGCGCCCGGGGCCGTTCCAGTGGCACTGGCGTTGCGCTGTCCCGCCGCGATCCTGCGCGACCGGCTCACCGGCCAGTGCGTAGCCGTGGCCGAAACCGGATCTACGGCGTTGCTCGCCGCGATAACCGACGACATAGCAGCTTCGCGTTCGGCGCCTGGGCTGGGGCCGTGGCGTGAGCCGGCGGAAATCCTCGAGGAACCACCGCAGCGTTTCATCGACGGAGTCGAACGCATCCTGCGATACCTCGCCGCAGGCGACATCTTCCAAGTGAATCTTTCACGCGCATGGCGCGCCCGCTTCGAGGAAAGCGTGGATCCTGCCGCGCTTTACTCGCGCCTGCGGATCGCAAATCCTGCCCCTTTCGCCGGCTTGTTCTCTGCTGGTGCGTGGGCCGTCGCCAGCTCCTCGCCTGAACGGCTGGTCTCGGTTCGTGGCGAGGTGGTCGAAACGCGGCCCATCGCCGGCACGCGCCCGCGCTTCGAGGGCGACGATGATGCCGCACGCATGCGCGAACTGGTCGGCCATCCCAAGGAGCGTGCCGAGCACGTGATGCTGATCGACCTGGAGCGCAATGACCTGGGGCGCGTCTGCGAGCCCGGCAGCGTGGAAGTGGACGAACTGATGACCGTGGAAAGCTATGCCCACGTGCACCACATCGTCAGCAACGTGCGTGGCCGCCTGCGTCCGGGCACGACGCCGGGCGAAGTGATCCGCGCCACTTTTCCGGGTGGCACCATCACCGGCTGTCCCAAGGTGCGGTGCATGCAGATCATCGCCGAGCTCGAAGGCCAGGCGCGCGGCGCCTATACCGGTGCCTTTGGCTGGCTGAACCGCGATGGCGACCTTGACCTGAACATCCTGATCCGCAGCGCGGAGATATTTCCCGCTGAAGGAGGCGGCAGCAACGTGGTGTTCCGCACCGGTGCCGGCATCGTCGCCGACTCCATTCCCGAGCGTGAACTGGACGAGACCCGGGCCAAGGCGCGCGGCATGCTGAAAGCGCTGGGACCCTTGCAGGCGTCGGGCCGCTGAGCGGCTGGCTGGGAAAGGTCGCTGGTGCTCCAGGGCGTGGGCGCTTCTTAAATTCAACGGGGCGCAAGGTATCCTGCACTCCATGACCCAATCGTCCGAGGAAATCGTGTCCCCAGCTCCCAAGCGCGGTTGCCGTGCGTTCGTCATAGGTTGTCTGGTCCTGCTCGCACTGGCGGCCGCAGGCGGCGCGTGGCTGCTGCAGCGCTACACCGGCTTCAGCGACCGGCCCATTGCAGGGCTGCAGGCAGGAGACAGCGTGGTGGTGGCATCCGGCGATTCGTTCCCGGGCGTGCTGCGCAAGTTGCGCGCGGCGGGCGTTGACCAGGGCCAGGACCTGGAGTGGCGCGCACTGGCTCGCCAACTCGACGTGGCCGGCAGCCTGAAGGTGGGCGAATATGCCTTGGCGCCGGGCCTCACGCCACGCCAGTTGTTGCTGAACATGCGCAACGGCAAGGTCATCAATTACCGCTTCACCATTGTCGAAGGCTGGAACATCCGCCAGTTGCGCGCAGCGATCAATGCGGCCACGCCGCTGCTGCATGAAACCACCGCGCTGGACGATGCCGCGTTGATGACCCTGCTGGGGCATGCGGGGCAACATCCGGAAGGCAGGTTCCTTCCCGAGACCTATGTCTACTCGCGCGGCGACAGCGACGCGGACGTGCTCAGGCGCGCCCATGATGCAATGGAGAAAGTGCTTGCGGAAGCATGGAGCGCGCGCGCCCGGGACGTGCCACTGAAATCGGCGGACGAGGCCTTGATACTGGCCTCCATCATCGAGAAGGAAACCGGGCTGGCCTCCGAGCGCCCGCAGATTGCCGGCGTGTTCGCCCGTCGCCTGAAGCTGGGAATGAAACTGCAGACCGATCCGACCGTGATCTATGGAATCGGCAGCACCTATGACGGGAATATCCGCCGTCGCGACCTGCTCACCGATACGCCCTACAACACCTACACGCGTGCCGGCCTGACTCCCACGCCCATCGCCATGCCGGGCATCGATGCACTGCGCGCGGCTGTGAATCCAGCCCAGGGCGACGCGCTGTTCTTCGTTGCGCTGGGTGATGGCAGTGGCAGCCACGTGTTCTCGCCCACGCTGGACGGGCACAACGCGGCCGTCGCGCGCTACCTGCAGCAGCTGCGACGCCCGGCCTTGCCGCAGGAAGAGCCGCAGCAATGAGCGAAGCCCTGCTGAAGCATCCGCGCCTGATCAGCCTCGAGGGCGGCGAGGGTGCTGGCAAGACCAGTGCCATCGCCGCAATCCGCGAACTGTTGCAGTCTCGCGGCCATGAAGTGGTGCTGACCCGCGAGCCTGGCGGCACGCCGCTGGCCGAGCGCATCCGCGAGCTGTTGTTGAGTTCCCATGAGGAGCCGCTGGCGCCTGAGACCGAACTGCTGCTGATGTTCGCCTCGCGTTCGCAGCATGTACGCGAGGTCATCCGCCCGGCGCTGCAGCGCGGCGCCTACGTGGTTACCGACCGTTTCACCGATTCCAGCTATGCCTATCAGTCCGATGGCCGCGGGCTGGATCGCGCCCTGGTAGAGGAGCTTGAGCGCAGGGTGGTGGGACTGAAACCAGGACTCACCTTGCTGCTGGACCTGGACGTGCGCGAAGGCCGGGCGCGCACCAGCGGCCGCGATCTTTGGCCGGACCGGATCGAAAGCGAGCAGGACGACTTCTTCGAGCGCGTGCGGGAAGGATTCCGCAAGCGGGCCCTTGCCGAGCCCGAGCGGTTCCGGGTGATCGATGCCGGCCAGCCGCCTGCGGCCGTGGGTGCCGCTGTACACGGCGCGGTCACCCGCTGGCTTGAGGCGAACCCGTGAGTCCTTTGCCTCCTCCGCAGGCGGCGAAGCGGCTGCATGTTTCTTGCGGGGGGCGGCATGCGTACTGAATTCTCACCCTGGCAACAGCGTGCCTACGAACAGGCGGTCGTGGCGCTGGAGGCCGGTCGCCTGGGCCATGGCCTGCTGATCTGCGGGCCCAAGGGCCTGGGCAAGCGCGCCGTGGCCGAGCACCTGGCCCAGTACGTGCTTTGCACCGCCCGGGTCGGCCACCAGCCATGCGGAAAGTGCCGGAGTTGCCTGCTCTATCTGTCGCGTTCGCAGCGCGAGAACCTGGAGTTGCGGCCCGACAAATCCCTGGCCCATCCCCACGGGCATCCGGCCCATCCCGATGTGATCTTCCTCGGCCATGCCTGGCGCATGAGCCCTTCGCCGGCGCGCCAACTCACCCAGATCGTGGTGGACCAGGTGCGCGTGTTGTCCGAACGGCTTGCCAAGACACCGCAATACGGCGAGGCACTGGTCACCATCATCGATCCGGCCGAGGCCATGAACGAGAGCGCCAGCAACGCCTTGTTGAAGACCCTCGAGGAGCCCGTGCCCGGACGTTACCTGTGGTTGGTCAGTGCGCAGCCCGCCAGCCTTTCGGCGACCATCCGCAGTCGCTGCCAGAAGCTCGAATTCAAGTTGCCCCCCATGGACGAAGCGCTGGCCTGGCTGGTCAGTTCGGGGCATTCCAGCAATGATGCAGAGGAAGCGCTTGGTGCGGCGCGCGGCCATCCCGGCCTGGCGGATGAGTGGCTGCGGGACGGTGGCATGGCCCTCAGGAAGTCGGTGGCCAGCGACCTGGAGAAGCTGGAGCGTGGCGACATCGGCGTCATTGAAACCGCGCAACGCTGGGCTTCCGATGAGCACGCCGACCTGCGCCTGAGCCACGCGGCCGACCTGGTGCTGGCGCAGGCGGGCACTGGCGGCTTGACCGATCCGGCCCGATTGCACAAGCTGGCAACGTGGTTCGATGCCGCCAACCGTACGCGCGACCTGTTGGGAACGACGGTTCGCGGCGATCTTGCAATAGTGGATTTGCTCTTGGCCTGGCGCGGTGCTGACCGCACCCGGGCCGCCAAAGGAGATAGGGCGTGAATGCAGTAGCGGGTGGTGGACGGCAGGGCATCCTGTCCCTGGCGGTCAAGGACAAGGCGGCGCTGTACAACGCCTACATTCCATACGTGAAGAACGGCGGCATCTTCGTGCCCACGCCCAAACGTTATTTCCTGGGCGACGAGGTGTTCGTACTGCTCACGCTTCCCGACTCCAGCGAGCGCCTGCCGGTCGCCGGCAAGGTGATCTGGGTGACCCCCGTAGGCGCACAGGGCGCACGGGTTGCCGGTATTGGCGTGCAGTTCGCCGATACCAGTGAAGGCGAAGCGGTGAAGAGCAAGATCGAAACGCTGTTGGCCGGCACCCTCAACGCGGACAAGCCCACCAGCACGATGTAGAGCTGGCGGGCCGTCTGGAAGCAATGAAAAAAGCCCGGCATGCCGGGCTTTTTTCATTGCAGGTCATGTTGCTTCAAAGCCCCTTGAACAGATTTCCGGCTATCAATACGGCCAGCCCGCCACACAGTATCCAGAACGCCTGGCCAGCCAGCGCGGGGATATAGCCGAGCTTGGCCGCCACGCCGATGCCGCCCAGCAAGAGTGAAATAAAGAACATGCCCGCGGTGGGAGCACTGAGGTTGAACATTGGGTATGAGTCCGTGTTTGGTTGGGAATGGAGGATAGTCCGTCCTGCCGGGGCAATCAGACGGTCGGTTCGCGCAGCGTTGGCGAGTCCCAGCCGGGGCGCGGCGAGAAACGATCACCGTAGCGCCCCTGCAGCGCCTTGAGCTTCTCGACCAGCGCATCGGCGCCCGCAGCCTTGATGTACTGGATCGGACCCCCGCGGAACGGTGCGAAGCCGGTGCCGAAGATGACGCCGGCGTCCAGCAGGTCCGGATCGCTGACCACGCCGTCGTGCAGGCAGGCCACGGCTTCATTGAGCAGCGGCAGGATCAGGCGATCCTCGAGGTCCGACGGGGCCTGGTAGTCCTTGGCCACCTCAGGCTTGATCGCCTTCCCGTTTTCCCATTTGTACAGCCCCTGGCCATCCTTCTTGCCGCGCTTGCCGGCTTCCGGCGGAGCAGAAAGGGCGGCGGGAATCGGCAGCCCGAGGAACGGCGCAAGCTCCTTGCCTACGCCCGCGGCGACGTCCAGGCCGACTGTGTCGATGAGTTCGATGGGTCCCATCGGCATGCCGAACTTCACGGCGGCCTTGTCGATCACCGGGCCCGGAATGCCTTCCGAATACGCGGTGACCGCTTCCAGCATGTAGGGGAACAGCACCCGGTTTACCAGGAAGCCCGGCGTGCCGGCGACCGGCACGGCCAGCTTGTCGATGGCCTTGCAGAAGCCGGTCAGGCGCTTCTCTGTCTCCGGCGACATGCCGTCATGGCGGATGATTTCCACCAGCGGCATCTGGGCGACCGGGTTGAAGTAATGCAGGCCCGCGAACTGCGCAGGACGCTGGATGTGTTCGCGCAGCTCGGTCAGCGGGATGGACGAGGTGTTGGTGGTGAGCAGGGCATCGGGCTTCAACCGGGGTTCGACCGACTGGTAGAGATCGCGCTTGGCCTCGGGGTTCTCGATGATCGCCTCGATCACCAGGTCGGCAACCCCCACGCCTTCTCCGGCCAGATCGCCCTTCAGGCGGGCGACGACCGCCGGCCGTTTCGAATCATCCTTCACGCGCTTGTTGAACAGCTCCGCGGCCCGGGTAAGTGCGCCGTCGATGAAACGCTGCTCGCGATCCTGCAGGGTTACTTCGAAACCCTTGTAGGCTGACCACGCCGCGATGTCGCCGCCCATGACGCCGGCGCCGACCACGTGTACGTGCTTGATGCCATGTTCCTTGCCGCCTTGACCCTTGAGGCGTTCCTGCAGGAAGAAGATGCGGATCAGGTTGCGTGCGGTGGGCGTCGCCGCCAGCTTCACCACGCCACGGCGTTCGGCATCCAGGCGCGCCTGGATGCTGCTGCCGCCGCTGCGTTTCCAGGTATCGATCAGCGCATACGGGGCAGGGTAGTGTTCCTTGCGTGCCTTGCGCGCAACCTGCTTGGCCATCTGCAGCGCCAGCAACTGCCTGGCCAGCCATGTATTCGTGGCCCAGGCCGTTGCGCGTTGCTTGAACGCGCGTTGCGTTCCCTTCTGCACCAGGGCGACGGCGGCGTCGAGCAAAAGGGCAGGCTCCACTACTTTGTCCACCAGGCCCGTAGCCTTGGCAGCCGATGCCGATAAGGTGCGGCCGGTAAGCATCAGGTCCATCGCCGCGGGGGCACCAATCAGGCGCGGCAAGCGCGCGCTGCCTCCCCACCCGGGGAAAATGCCGAGCATTACTTCCGGCAGGCCAATGCGCGTGGAGGGATCATTGGACGCTACGCGGTAACGGCAGGCCAGCGAGATTTCAGTGCCGCCGCCCATGCAGTGCCCATGTATCGCCGCCACGGTGGGGCAGGGAAGCTCCGAGAGTTTCTGGAAGACGGCCTGGCCGCGGCGGATCGCATCGTTGACCGTGCCCTTGCGATCGAATTCCTGGAATTCCTTCAGGTCGGCGCCGGCAATGAAGCCTGCCGTCTTAGCGGAACGGATCACCACGCCCTTGGGCGGATCGATGGCAATGCGTTCGACCAGGTCGCCCAGTTCGATCAACACATCCTGCGACAGGGCATTGACCGCAGCCCCCTGGCGATCAAGGCTCAGCACGACGATGCCGTCCTCGCGTGACTCCGTTTGCCAATGACTGAATCGGAGCCCATCGAAGCTAGCTGCCATGATCAAAACCATCCGTTCGCGTATGGGG
>Ga0123390_1068902_pt1 | contig 14018 bp, 10 predicted proteins | sample T3HHNO3metaT_FD_89918 | JGI IMG/M metagenome (GOLD analysis project Ga0123390, IMG submission 89918) | Methane-oxidizing artificial microbial communities from Washington, USA to study methane cycling - T3-HHNO3 metaT (Metagenome... | ecosystem: Engineered > Modeled > Simulated communities... | reverse complement strand
TCCACCGCCAGCAGCTCGCCGACCGGCACGTAGGCGATTTCCTCGACCGTGTTGAAGCCTTCGGCGACCAGGATGGCGGCGATTTCCTCGTCCACTTCCAGCTTGTCGACGAACAACTGGCGGGCCACGGCCTGCTCTGCCTCGGACTTGGCCGAGACCTGGTCCTGGGTCATCACGTTCAGCTGCCAACCGGTCAGGCGGCTCGCTAGGCGCACGTTCTGGCCACCCTTGCCGATGGCCTGGGCCAGCCGGTCTTCGGCAACGGCCAGGTCCATGGAATGCTTTTCCTCATCGACGATGATCGACTGCACTTCCGCCGGGGCCATCGCATTGATGACGAAATTGGCGGCGCTGTCGTTCCACAGCACGATGTCCACGCGCTCGCCATTGAGCTCGTTGGAAACGGCCTGCACGCGCGAACCGCGCATGCCGATACAGGCGCCGATCGGGTCGGTGCGGGTGTCGTGCGCCAGCACCGCGATCTTGGCGCGGTCACCGGGATCGCGCGCACAGGCCTTGATCTCGACCAGGCCCTGGCCGACTTCCGGCACTTCCAGCTTGAACAGCTCGATCATGAATTCAGGCGCCGCGCGGCTGATGAACAGCTGCGGGCCACGCGGCTCGGTACGCACGTCGAACAGGTAGCCGCGCACGCGGTCGCCGGCGCGCAGCGTATCGCGCGGGATGCCCTTGTCCTTGGGGATGAAGGCCTCGGCGTTGCCGCCCAGGTCCACGAAGATGTTGCCGCGCTCGGCGCGCTTGACGATACCGGTGACCAGCTCGCCGATGCGATCCTTCCATGCATCCACGACCTGCGCACGCTCGGCTTCGCGCACGCGCTGCACGATGACCTGCTTGGCGGCCTGGGCGGCAATGCGGCCGAAATCGGGGTTCTCGATCTGCTCTTCGATGTAGTCGCCGACTTCGGCGCCTTCGCTCTCGTCCTCGGCATCCATCAGGCGGATCTGGAAGTCGGGCGACTCCATGACCACGTCGTCGGCCACCACTTCCCAGCGGCGGAAGGTTTCGTATTCACCGGTCTTGTGGTCGATGGTCACCCGGGTCAGCACTTCCTGCTCGGGATAGCGCTTCTTGGCAGCTGATGCCAGCGCGGCCTCGATGGCATCGAAGATCACTTCGCGCGGCACGCCTTTCTCGTTGGCCACCGCATCCACTACCAGCAACAATTCCTTACTCATCGTTCACTCCGCGCGCGGCCGCTTGGCCGCCGGTTGGTTGGTTTTTGCCTGGCCCGGTTGCTTGGGGGCCGGTTTCTTGGAAGCCGTTTTTCTGGCTGGTTTTTTCTTTGCAGCTTTTTTCACTGGCACTGTTTTCTTGGGCGCGACCGCTGCCTTAGCCGCCTTGGCCGCGGCAGCGGGCTTCACCGGCCCGGCCTTCTTGGGCTGCGGCGCGAAACCCAGCGCCACCCAGTCGGGCATGATCCGCGCCTTGTCCACGTTCTCGAACGCCACGGTCATTTCCGCGTTGTCGACCAGGAACACGATTTTGCCGCCCTCGATGCGCACGATGGCGCCCTGCAGGCGGCGGCGCCCTTCCTGCGGCAGCCGCAACACCACCTTGGCCGACTCGCCCTGGTGGCGCGCGAACTGCGCCAGCGTGAACAGCGGGCGCTCGATGCCTGGCGAGGAGACTTCCAGCGTGTAGTTGCCGGTGATCGGATCCTCGACGTCGAGCTGGGCCGAGACTTCACGGCTGACCGCTTCGCAGTCCTCGATATTGACCATGCGCGTGGCCAGTTCGGCCTCCACCACGTCGATGTACAACCGCAGCGTGGCGCTGCCTGGCGCGGGCAGGTATTCGGCGCCCAGCAGCTCCAGGCCCAGGGCATGCACCGTGGGGGCCAGCAGGTTCGCGATTTGTTTGCCCTTGTCGCTCACGTAGTGACGGTTCGCCGTTGCTTGAATGAAAAGTGGAGGCCCGGAAACAGCAAAGGGCCCTGGTGGGCCCCTTGTCCGATACTGCTGGATTCCGGTGTGGAGGTGGGAACATTCACCTTCACGAGCCCAGGCCTTGGTCAGCAAAAAAGCCTCTTTCGGGAGGCTTTCCAGTCAAACCGAAAAGCTTGGTAGCGGGGGCAGGATTTGAACCTGCGACCTTCGGGTTATGAGCCCGACGAGCTGCCAGACTGCTCCACCCCGCATCAGAAGCGGAATTATGGTGACTCGGGCTTTTTATTGCAAGCCCGGATCGCAAATGGGTTCATCCAGCGAAGGCGTGCTGGCACCACGCCATGATCGGATTCCAGAAAATTCCGAGCACCAGCAAGGCCAGCGCATTGGCACCGAACACCACGGGCACCACGCGATCCTTGCGCACTGGCGGCAGTTCACCGACAGGCTCGTCGAAGTACATGACCTTGATGACGCGCAGGTAATAGAAGCCACCGATAACAGCGCAGACCACACCCAGGATGGCCAGCCAGACCAGGCCTGCGTCCACTGCCGCGCCCAGCACCACCAGTTTGGCCCAGAAGCCCAGGAACGGCGGCACGCCGGCCAGCGACGCCATCACGCACATCACCAGCGCGGCCTGCCACGGATTGCGCGCATTGAGGCCCTTGAAGTCGTCGATGTTCTCGGCTTCGAAGCCCTGGCGCGACAGCACGATGATGCTGCCGAAAGCCGCCGCCGACATGACCGCGTAGCTGATCGCATAGAACAGGGCAGCGGCATAGCCACGCTCCCCGCCCCCGGCAAGGCCGAGCAACAGGAAGCCGATGTGCGAGACCGTGGAATAGGCCAGCATGCGCTTGAGGTTGGTCTGCGCTATGGCGATCAGGTTGCCGACCACCAGCGAAGCGGCAGCCAGGCCCGCCAGCAGCAGCTGCCATTGCTCGGATATCGGCCCCAGGCCGCCTTCCAGCAGCCGGTAGGCCATGGCGAAGGCAGCGAGCTTGGGGCCGGCGCTGATGAACAGCGTGATCGGCGTGGGCGCGCCCTGGTACACATCCGGCAACCACATGTGGAACGGCGCGGCCCCAAGCTTGAAAGCCAGGCCCGCGACCAGGAACACCACGCCAGTCAGCAGCAGGGTCCGGTCTGCCACGTGCGCCGACGCCGCATGGATGCCGGCCAGGTCAAGCGTGCCGGTGGCGCCATACACCAGCGACATGCCGTACAGCAGCAGGCCGGAGGCCAGTGAACCAAGCACGATGTATTTCATGCCCGCTTCGGCGGAAAGGCCATCATCGCGATTGAGGGCGACCAGCGCGTACGAACACAGCGCCAGCAACTCCAGGCCCAGGTAGACCATCACCAGGTTGCCGGCAGAAACCAGCATCATCATGCCGGCCGTGGCCAGCAGCACCAGCACCGGCACCTCGCCGACGTAAAGTTTGCGTTCGCGCAGGTACGGCCAGGCATACAGCAACGACAGTGCACTGACGGCCAGGATCACCACCTTGCTTACATCGGCCATGACGTCGCGCACGAACATGCCGTTGAATACCGTGCCCTGCCCGCCCACGCCGCAGGCGATCATGGCCAGCACGCCGGCCAGCACTAGCAGCGACAGCATATGGGTCAGCCCGCGGCGCGCGTCGTCTAGGAACAGGTCGAGCATCAGCAGCGCGAAGGCGCCCCCGATCAGCACCAGCTCTGGCAGCAGCGGCATCAGGTCGGCGGTGGTGGACAGCGTAATGGTCATCGTTGTTCCTTACAGCTTGCTGTTGACGAGCTGCATTGCGAGTTGCTGGATCGCCGGCTCCATCAGGTCGGTGAGCGGCTTGGGCCACAGGCCGATGGCGAGCACGCCGATTGCGAATACGCCCAGCACCAGCATTTCGCGGCCATTGATGTCCTTGAGCTCGGCCACATGGCTGTTGGCCACTTCGCCATACATCACCCGCTTTACCAGCCACAGCGTGTATGCGGCACCGATTATCAGCGTGGTCGCGGCTACCAGGGCGATGAAGGGGTGGTCCTGGAAGCTCGCCACGATCACCATGAACTCGCCTACGAAACCGCTGGTTCCGGGCAAGCCCGCGTTGGCCATGGCGAAGAACACGAACAGCACCGCGAACCACGGCATCACGTTGGCGACGCCGCCGTAGTCGCGGATCATGCGCGTGTGCATGCGGTCGTAGAGCACGCCGACGCACGAGAACATCGCGCCAGAGATGAAACCGTGCGAAATCATCTGCACCATCGAACCCTGCAGGCCCAGGCGGGCGCCATCCAGGTTGCCGTCGCGCATCATGCCGAAGGCCACGAAGATACCCAGGGTGACGAAGCCCATGTGCGAGACCGACGAATAGGCGATCAGCTTCTTCATGTCGTCCTGTACCAGTGCCACCAGGCCCACGTAGACCACACCGATAAGCGACAGCACGATGACCAGCCAGGCCCACTCATGTCCGGCGTCCGGCAGGATCGGCAGGGTGAACCGCAGGAAGCCGTAGCCGCCGATCTTCAGCATGATCGCCGCCAGGATCACCGAACCTGCCGTGGGGGCTTCGACGTGGGCATCCGGCAACCAGGTGTGGACCGGGAACATCGGCACCTTGACCGCGAACGCGACCAGGAAGGCGAAGAACAGCCAGGTCTGTTCCTTTGCGTTGAGCGGCAGCTGGTACAGGTCGGCGAACTGGAAGCTGCCACCCTTCAGATACAGGTACACCAGGCCCACCAGCATCAGCACCGAGCCGAGGAAGGTGTACAGGAAGAACTTGATCGAGGCATAGATGCGGCGCGGCCCGCCCCAGACGCCGATGATCAGGAACATCGGGATCAGCATCGCTTCGAAGAACACGTAGAACAGCATCGCGTCGGTGGCGCAGAACACACCGATCATCATGCCTTCAAGGAACAGGAACGCCGCCACGTACTGGCTGACGCGCTTCTCTATCACCGTCCACGCGCCAATCAGCGCCAGCGCGGTGGTCAACGTGGTCAACACGATCAGCGCGATGGAAATACCATCCGCGCCCAGGTTGTAGCCGATCTTGTAGGAAGGCACCCAGGCGTGCTGCTCGACGAACTGCATGGCGGGATTGGCCGCATCCATCCCGGTCAACAAGCCGATGCTGGCGACGAACGTCGCCAACGCCACGCCCAACGCCGTCCAGCGCGCCGCGGATGCGCGGTTGTTGCCTAGGGCAAGCACCAGCGCGCCGCCCAGCATGGGCAACCAGATCAATACACTAAGCAAAGGCCAGTTCGACACGTATTGGTAATCCATCAGTTGAGCGTTACAGCGTTCATTGCCAGAAACGCATGAGCACGGCCAGCAGTGCAATCAGGCCAAGGATCATTGCGAAGGCGTAGTGGTAGAGCAGACCCGATTGGGTACGCCGCAGCAGGCTGGCGGCCAGGTCGACAAGCCTGGCACTGCCATTGACCGCCGCACCATCGATCACCGTCCGGTCGACCGTGCTGGACAGCTTGCCCAACGCCAGGCCACCGCCGGCAAGGCCGCCGATCCACAGCGAATCCATCCAGTACTTCTGTTCCAGGATGTTGGCCAGGAACGCGCCGACACGGCTGTTGCGCATGCGCGCCGGCCATTCGGGCGACAGCAGGACATACAGGACCGTCGCCAGTGCAAAGCCGGCCAGCGCCAGCCAGAATGGCGCCGCCTTCATGCCGTGTATCGCGAATGCGATCGGGCCGTGGAACTCCTGCTTCAAGGCCATCACCGTGTCGCGGATGGAGAACGGCGCGTTCGGATCGGTGTTTATGAAGTCGATGGCGCCCAGGAAGAACGGCACCTGCGCGTGGTGCCCGCTCCAGTCGGTACCGAACAGCATCGGCCCGATGGTGAAGAAGCCGATCGCGATCGACGGAATCGCCAGCAGGATCAACGGCACTGTCACTACCCAGGGCGATTCATGTGGCTCATGCGCGCCGTGGTGGCCGTGATCGTCATGGCCATTCCCCTCAACGGCGTGCTCCTCAACGGCATGCCCATCAACGGCATGCGCATGCTGCGCACCGGCGTGCACGTCGTGGCCATGGCCGCTGTCGGCGTGGTGCGCATCGCGGAAGCGCTCCTTGCCATGGAAGGTCAGGTACAGCAGGCGGAAGCTGTAGAAGCTGGTGATGAACACACCCAGCAGCACGGCCCAGTAACCATAGTTCGCTATCCAGGTACTGGGGCCGTGGACGTCCTGCGGCGCCATCGCGCCCAGCTCGGCCAGCTTGTGCGCGAATTCACCCGCCGCTTCCTGGTGGTGCTTGGCCGCCTCGATGATGGTGTCCTTGGAATAGAACCCCGAGAAGAACGGCGTGCCGACCAGCGCCAGGGTGCCGATCCACATGGTCGCGAAGGTGATCGGCATGTACTTGCGCAGGCCACCCATCTTGCGCATGTCCTGCTCGTGATGCATGGCGATGATCACCGAGCCGGCGCCGAGGAACAGCAAGGCCTTGAAGAACGCATGGGTCATCAGGTGGAACACCGCCGCCGAATAGGCCGACACACCCAGCGCCACGGTCATGTAACCGAGCTGCGACAGCGTCGAATAGGCCACGACGCGCTTGATGTCGTTCTGGACGATGCCTATCAGGCCGGTGAACAAGGCCGTGGTCGCGCCGATGAAGAGCACGAAGTCCAGGGCGGTCTGCGACAGCTCGAACAGCGGCGACATGCGCGCCACCATGAAGATGCCTGCCGTGACCATGGTCGCGGCGTGGATCAGCGCCGAGATGGGCGTCGGGCCTTCCATCGAATCAGGCAGCCACACGTGCAACGGCACCTGCGCAGACTTGCCCATGGCACCGATGAACAGGCAGATGCAGATGACGGTGACGATGGACCAGACGAGCGGCTGGTCCAGGACCTGCCAGGTGGACCCGAACAGCGATATCGCGCCCGACCACACCTGCACCATCCTGCCACCCAGCAGTGGCGCATTGGCAAACACTTCGGCGTAGTCCAGCGTGCCGAACATCGCCAGCACGCCGGCGATGCCGAGCAGGAAGCCGAAGTCACCGACCCGGTTGACCAGGAAGGCCTTTAGGTTGGCGAAGATCGCACTGGGCCGCTTGAACCAGAAACCGATCAGCAGGTACGACACCAGGCCCACCGCTTCCCAGCCGAAGAACAGCTGCAGGAAGTTGTTGCTCATCACCAGCATGAGCATGGAGAAGGTGAACAGCGAGATGTAGCTGAAGAAGCGCTGGTAGCCCGGATCCTCGGCCATGTAGCCGATGGTGTAGACGTGGACCAGCAGCGACACGAAGGTCACCACCACCATCATCATCGCGGTCAGCTTGTCGATCATGAAGCCGACATGCGCATCGAAATTGCCGACCTGGAAGAACGTGTAGACGTTCTGGTTGAACGGCGAGGCACCCTGCGCCACCAGCTGGTACAGCACCCACGACGACAGCGCGCAACTGGCCGCAACGCCCAGGATGGTGATCCAGTGCGCGCCGGCGCGGCCCACCTGGCGCCCGAACAGGCCGGCCACGATGCTGCCGACCAGAGGCGCCAGCACGATGGCCAGCAGCACATTCTTGGAGAGGAGGATTTCCAGACCCGTCATCGGTGCATCAGCCTTTCAAGGTATCTACTTCGGCCACGTTGATCGTGCGCCGGGTGCGGAACAGGGTGACCAGGATCGCCAGGCCGATCGCGGCCTCGGCGGCGGCCACGGTCAGGATGAAGAACACGAAGATCTGCCCGTCGGGGTCGCCGAACTGGCGCGAGAAGGCGATGAAGTTGATGTTCACCGCAAGCAGCATCAGCTCGATGGACATCAGCAGCACGATGATGTTCTTGCGATTGAGGAAGATGCCGGCAACGCTGATGCAGAACAGCACCGCGCCCAGCGCAAGCAGGTGGCCGAGCGCGATCATGGCCTGGCCTCCGTCTCGTCGGTCGCCGGCGGAACGATGAGGGTCTCGCGCACCGGATTCTCCACCGCGACATCGACCATGCGCAGGCGATCAGAGGCCTTGACGCGGGACTGCTCGGCCGGATCCTGCTTCTTGATGCCCGTGCGCTTGCGCAGGGTGAGCATCACCGCGGCAACCACCGCCACGGTCAAGATCACCGCGGCAAATTCGAAGGGCAGCAGGAACTTGGTGAACAGGGTGCGTGCCAGCCAGGCCGTATTGGAAACATCGGCCGCCTCGGAAGCGGCATTGACCGCATACGGCGTCGCCAGCTTCGCCTTGAAGCCGATCAGGGTCAGGATCTCCACCAGCATCACCACCGCCACCAGCAGGCCCACCGGCAGGTAGCGGACCCAGCCCTCGCGCAGCTTGACCACGTCGATGTCCAGCATCATCACCACGAACAGGAACAGCACCATGACCGCGCCCACGTAGACCACAACCAGCGCCACGGCGAGGAACTCGGCCCCGACCAGCAGCCAGACGCAGGCCATGGAGAAGAACGTGAGGATCAGGCACAGCACCGCATGCACGGGGTTGCGCACGCTGATGACACCACCGGCGGCGACGACCGCGACCGTGGCGAACAGATAAAAGAAGGCAAGCAGCAGATCCATCATGACCTCAGCGGAAGGCGGCGTCGGCGGCGCGGCGCTCGGCGATCTCGGCTTCCAGCCGGTCCCCGATCGCCAGCAACTGCGGCTTGGTGACGATGTTCTCGCCACGGTTCTCGAAGTGGTATTCCAGGATGTGGGTTTCCACGATGGAATCCACCGGGCAGCTTTCCTCGCAGAAACCGCAGTAGATGCACTTGAACAGGTCGATGTCATAGCGCGTGGTGCGGCGCGTGCCGTCCTCGCGCTTTTCCGAATCGATGGTGATCGCCAGCGCCGGGCACACCGCCTCGCACAACTTGCAGGCGATGCAGCGTTCCTCGCCGTTCGGGTAGCGGCGCAGCGCGTGCAGGCCGCGGAAACGCGGCGACTGCGGGAACTTCTCCATCGGGTACATCACCGTGTACTTCGGCTTGAACGTGTACTTGAAGGTCAGCCACAGGCCGCCGAGCAGTTCCAGCAGCATCAGGCTCTTGAGGTAATGGGTAAACCTGTTCATCACTCGGACGCCCTTTTCGAACACGACACCGCCCGGAGCTGCATTGGCAGCATCAGGCTCTCGAAGCAATGGGACACTTTATTGATCACTCAGACGCCCTTCTCGAACACGCCAAAAAACACCATCAACGCGGTGACCGCGATCCAGAGGATGGTCAGTGGAATGAACACCTTCCAGCCCAGGCGCATGATCTGGTCGTAGCGGTAGCGCGGGAAACTTGCACGGAACCAGATGAAGCAGCTGGCGAAGAAACCCACCTTCAGCAACAGCCAGGGCCAGCCGCCGGTCCAGATCCAGTTGATCCAGGGCGAAACGTCGGCGGTGATCCAGCCCTGCAACGGGCTCAGCCAGCCGCCCATGAAGAACAGCGAGACCAGGAAGCTGACCAGGATCATGTTGGCGTATTCGGCCAGGAAGAACAGCGAGAACGCCGCGCCCGAATACTCGACCATGTGTCCGGCCACGATTTCCGACTCGCCTTCGGTGACGTCGAACGGGGCGCGGTTGGTTTCGGCCACGCCCGACACCCAGTACACGATGAAGAGCGGGAACAGCGGCAGCCAGAACCACTCGAACGGACCGTTGTTGCCGGCCTGCGCCATCACGATCTCGCTCAGATTCATGCTGCCGGCGGCAATCAGCACGCCAACCAGGGCAAAGCCCATCGCGATCTCGTAACTGACCACCTGCGCGGCCGAACGCATCGCGCCAAGGAAGGCGTACTTCGAGTTGGAGGCCCAGCCGGCGATGATGATGCCGTACACGCCCAGCGAGGTCATCGCCAGCAGGTACAGCAGGCCCGCGTTGGCATTGGACAGCACCAGCTGCGCATCGAACGGCACCACCGCCCATGCCGCGAACGCCGGCGCCAGGGCAATCAACGGCCCAAGGATGTACATGGTCTTCTGAGCCTTGGCAGGCATCAGGACTTCCTTGAACAGCAGCTTGAACACGTCGGCGAAGGCCTGGAAGATGCCCATGCCGACGTACATCGGCCCGTGCCGCACGTGCATCCAGCCGATCAGCTTGCGCTCCCAGACCACATAGAAGGCAACGGCGACAATCACCGGAACGGCGATCGCCAGGATCTTGAGGACGATCCACAGCACCACGCCAATGTTGCCCAGGCCTAGGAACCAGTCCCGCAGCGGGTCGATGGCATTCAGCAGCAATTCGTTCATGCGCCCACCACCGTCACGCGTCCGGCGCCCAGCGGCGCGGTCGCGCCATGGCCGCTTTCGATCCACGCCGAACCCTTGGCCACGCACGCATCCACGAACAGCGGCAAGGTCGCCGTGCCGTCGGGTGCGCCCACTTTCACCACCTGTCCATGGGTCAGGCCTGATGCTTCGGCATCGACGGGATTCAAGGTGATGCGTGGCGAGGCGTTGAGCGGATGCTCCTGCAGGGCGCGCGCACGGCGCACGACGCCATCGGTGCGATAGATAGCGGCGGACGCGGCCACTTCCAGCCCCGCATCGGCTACGGCCAGCGCGGGAGAGGTCGCAATGCGGTCGGGTGCCACAACCTTGCCTGCAGCTTTCGCGCCTGCCAGGTCAATGAATTCGAACGCGGACAGCTGAAGTTCTCCACCCAGTGCGCGCAACACTTTCCAGCCTTCGCGCGCCTCGCCCGGCAACTTGCCGCCAGCCTGGGTGCGCTGTTCGATGCCATCAAGATTGGTCAATACCGCGTCGATCTCGGGCAGCGCGCCAATCGGCAGGATCACATCGGCCACGTTGCGCGTGGACTTGCAGGCGAAATGGCTGAAGGCAAGCACCTTGGCAGCCTTCAGCGCCTTCTGCGCCACGGCGCCTTCGGCGAAATCCAGGCCCGGCTCGATGCCGTAGATGACATACGCCGCGCGAGGCTCGGCGAACATGCCCGCGACGTCGCGCTTGCTCGGCAGGACGCCGTTGCGCGCCAGGCCCAGCGCGTTGGCGCCTTGCGGAATGCGGCACAGCGCAGCACCGGTTGCCTCAGCGAACGCCTTGGCGGCAGCACGCAGTGCAGCGGCCTGCGGGTGGTTCTCGGCCAGCGCGCCGACGATCAATACCGGGCGGCTGGCGCCCTTCACTGCATCGATCAGCGCGGCGTCGTTCAAGGCCCCTGCCAGCTGCGACGGCGCGACGATCTGCTTAGCTGCAAGCGAGAATGCAAAGTCGAAGTCCACCGGGTTGACTGCGTAGACCTTGGCGTTGCGATGGGTGTTGGCCTTGCGGATGCGCTGGTGCAGCAACGGCAGCTCATGGCGGATGTTGGTGCCGAACAGGACGATGGCGTCGGCCTGTTCGATCTCGGCCAGCGGCATGGCGAAAGGTTCGGCCACGGCGCCATCGGAGAAGTCCCGATTGAAGATGCGATGGTCCAGGTTTCCACTACCCAGCGCATCTGCCAGACGGGCCAGCAGGCTGCCTTCGTCGTTAGAGGTGGCGGGATGCGCGAGCACACCCAGCTCATCGCCGCCGTGGGCGCGCAACAATCCGGCGGCAGCGGCCAGGCCTTCGGCCCAGGACACTTCCTTCCAGTCGTTATCGGTACCGCTCTCGCCCACCTTCAGCAGCGGCTTGACCGCGCGGTCTTCGGCGTACAGGCCCTGGTGCGAGTAACGATCACGATCGGACAGCCAGCACTCGTTGACCGCTTCGTTGTCGCGCGGCACGGTACGCAGCACTTCGCCACGGCGCACGTGCGTGAACAGGTTCGAACCCATCGCATCGTGGTAGCCGACCGATTCGCGCGCGACCAGTTCCCACGGACGCGCGCGGAACTGGAACACCTTGTTGGTCAGCGCGCCGACCGGGCACACGTCGACGACATTGCCGGACAGTTCGGTGGTCAACGGCTTGCCGTCATACGTGCCGATCTGCAGATTCTCGCCGCGATACATGCCGCCCAGCTCATAGGTGCCGGCGATGTCCGCAGTGAAGCGCACGCAGCGCGTGCACTGGATGCAGCGGGTCATCTCGGTAGCGACCAGTGGACCGATATCCTCGTCGGGCACCACGCGCTTGCGTTCCTGGAAGCGGCTGACCGAACGGCCATAGCCCAGGGACAGATCCTGCAGTTCGCATTCGCCGCCCTGGTCGCAGATCGGGCAGTCCAGCGGATGGTTGATGAGCAGGAATTCCATCACGTTGCGCTGCGACTTCAATGCCTTCTCGCTGCGCGTCGCGATCTTCATGCCATCCATGACCGGCGTGGCGCAAGCCGGCGCGGGTTTCGGCATTTTCTCCACTTCGACCAGGCACATGCGGCAGTTGGCGGCAATGGCCAGCTTGTCGTGGTAGCAGAAACGCGGGATCGGGATACCGGCCTTGTCGGCAGCCTGGATGATCATCGAGCCCTTGGGCGCGGCCATTTCCACGCCATCGATGAACACGGTGACGTGATCGGGCGGCAGGTTCGGATTCACCGGCTGGGCGCTCATGCGGCGCGCTCCTGCGCCACGCGATCAACCTTCTGGTCGACGATGGAGTGGCCGTTGAGGATGTAGTACTCGAACTCGTTCCAGTAATGACGCAGGAAGCCCTGCACCGGCCAGGCCGCCGCTTCGCCAAAGGCGCAGATGGTGTGGCCTTCGATCTGTCCTGCCGAAGCCTTGAGCGTATTGAGGTCCTCCAACGTGGCCTTGCCCTCCACCACGCGGGTGATCATGCGGTACATCCAGCCAGTGCCTTCGCGGCACGGGGTGCACTGGCCGCAGCTCTCCTTGAAATAGAAGCGCGCGATACGCTGGCAGGCACGCACCATGCAGGTGGTTTCGTCCATCACGATCACCGCACCCGAGCCCAGGCCGGAACCGGCCTTCTGGATGCTGTCGTAATCCATGGTCAGGCCCATCATGGTTTCGCCCGGCAGCACCGGCATCGAGGAACCACCGGGAATCACCGCTTTGAGCTTGTGCCCGTTGCGCACGCCGCCCGCCATTTCCAGCAGGTCGGCGAACGAGGTACCCAGGCGGATTTCGTAGTTGCCGGGGCGTGCCACGTGGCCGGAAACCGAGAAGATCTTCGGCCCGCCATTGTTGGGCTTGCCCAGGTTGAGGAACCACTCGCCGCCGTTGCGGATGATCGCCGGCACCGAAGCATAGGTCTCGGTGTTGTTGATCGTGGTGGGCTTGCCGTACAGGCCGAAGTTGGCGGGAAACGGCGGCTTGAAGCGCGGCTGGCCCTTCTTGCCTTCCAGCGATTCCATCAACGCGGTTTCTTCGCCGCAGATGTAGGCACCCGCACCCAGTGCGTTGTAGATGTCGATGTCGATGCCGGAACCCAGCACGTTCTGGCCCAGCCAGCCATGCTTGTAGGCCTCGGCGGTGGCTTCTTCCAGGTGCTCGAAGGGTTCGTGGTGGAACTCACCGCGCAGGTAGTTGTAGGCCTTGCTCGAACCGGTGGCGTAGCAGGCAATGGCCATGCCCTCGATCACCGCATGCGGATTGAAGCGCAGGATGTCGCGGTCCTTGCAGGTACCGGGCTCGGATTCATCGGAGTTGCAGAGGATGTATTTCTGCATGTCGCCCTTGGGCATGAAGCTCCACTTCAGGCCGGTGGGGAACCCTGCGCCGCCACGGCCGCGCAGGCCGGACTGCTTGACCATCTCGACCACGTCCGCAGGCGCGATCTTCTCTTCGATGATCTTGCGCAGCGCACTGTAGCCACCGGTCTTGAGGTAGTTCTCGTACGACCAGGGCTTGTCGAAATGCAGCGTGGTGTAGACCACCTGGTGCTCTTTCGGCGCCGGGCCGACGGGACCCGTCGGCTTTGAATCGGAATGTCCGTGGTGTGCCATTGCTTATTCCAACCCGTCCAGCAGCTCATCCACCTTCGCGGGGGTGAGGTTCTCGTGGTAGTGGCCGTTGATGACCATCATCGGCGCGCCGGCGCACGCGGCCAGGCACTCTTCTTCGCGCTTCATGAAGACCCGGCCGTCGGCGGTGGATTCGCCCAGCTTGCAGCCGAGCTTCTTCTCGGCATGCGCGACCAGGTCTTCGGCGCCGTTGAGCCAGCAACTGATGTTGGTGCAGAAGGCCACGTTGTTGCGGCCGAC
>Ga0123390_1123956_pt1 | contig 14030 bp, 14 predicted proteins | sample T3HHNO3metaT_FD_89918 | JGI IMG/M metagenome (GOLD analysis project Ga0123390, IMG submission 89918) | Methane-oxidizing artificial microbial communities from Washington, USA to study methane cycling - T3-HHNO3 metaT (Metagenome... | ecosystem: Engineered > Modeled > Simulated communities... | reverse complement strand
TGGCTTTACTAACCTTTAGATTTAGTGTTTTAACTGTCGAGATTTAAATATGTTGCTGATACCCGCAATTGACTTGAAGGAAGGAAAATGTGTCCGTTTGCGCCAGGGTCGTATGGAAGACGACACCGTATTCTCGGACGATCCGGTGGCTGTGGCCGGGCGTTGGGTAGAGGCAGGGGCAAAACGATTGCACCTAGTCGATTTAGACGGCGCCTTCGCCGGTAAACCGAAAAATGCCCAGGTTATTAACGCCATCGTCCAGGCTTATCCCGATGTGCCGGTGCAAATCGGCGGCGGCATCCGTGACGAAGACACCATCCAGGCCTATTTAGAGGCCGGTGTGCAATATGTCATTATCGGCACCAAGGCCGTCAGCGAACCGCATTTTGTCCGCGACGTGTCGATTGAGTTTCCCGGCCACATCATCATCGGTCTGGACGCCAGAGACGGCAAAGTAGCGATAGATGGCTGGTCGAAACTGTCTCGCCACGATGTGATCGACCTGGCGCAAAAATTTGAGTCCAACGGCGTCGCCGCCATTATCTACACCGATATTTCCCGCGACGGCATGATGCAAGGCGTCAACGTGGAGGCCACTGCCAAATTGGCGCGTTCGGTGCATATTCCGGTCATCGCCTCCGGCGGCATTACCAATTTGGACGACATTCGCGCCCTCGGCGAGGTAGCGCACGAAGGTATCATGGGCGCTATTACCGGGCGGGCCATCTACGAAGGTACGCTGGATTTTGCCGAAGGGGAAAAGCTCGCCGAGTCTTTCGGCGGAGCCGATGTCTGAGCTATTAGCCGGTAAATCGTAAACAATGAGCTTAGCCAAACGTATTATTCCCTGCCTGGATGTCGATAACGGCCGCGTCGTTAAAGGCGTTAAGTTCGTCGATATCCGCGATGCTGGTGACCCGGTGGAGATTGCCCGTCGCTATGACCGGGAAGGCGCGGACGAAATCACCTTTCTGGACATCACAGCTACCCACGACAACCGCGACACCATCGTCCATGTGGTCGAGCAAGTGGCCAGCGAAGTGTTTATTCCGCTGACCGTGGGCGGCGGCATCCGGGTGTTGGAGGATATTCGCCGCATGCTCAATGCCGGTGCGGACAAAGTGGGTATCAACAGCGCCGCAGTGTTTAGACCGGAATTCGTCAAGGAAGCCGCCGAAAAATTCGGCTCGCAATGTATCGTGGTTGCCATCGATGCCAAAAAAGTTAGTGGCGATGGCGAGGAAGACCGTTGGGAAATCTTTACCCACGGCGGCCGTAAGCCAACCGGTATCAATGCTGTCGAATGGGCCGTGAGAATGAAAGACTACGGGGCCGGCGAAATTTTGTTGACCAGTATGGACCGCGATGGTACCAAATCCGGCTTTGACTTGGCTTTGACCCGCGCCATCAGCGAAGCGGTCAGCATTCCGGTCATCGCCTCCGGCGGCGTCGGCAATCTCGATCATTTAGCTGACGGCATCATCGAAGGCAAAGCGGACGCAGTGCTGGCCGCCAGCATTTTTCACTTTGCCGAATATACGATAGAGCAGGCCAAAAAACATATGCAATCCAGAGGCATAGAGGTGCGTTTATGAGCGCGGCATGGCTGGAAGAAATCCAGTGGACCGCAGACGGCTTGGTGCCGGTCATCGCGCAACTGCACGATAGCGGCCGCGTGGTAATGTTTGCCTGGATGAATCGCGAGTCACTGGCCTTAACGGTTGCCGAAGGTTATGCGGTATATTGGTCTCGTTCGCGTAATCGCTTGTGGCGCAAGGGCGAAGAGTCCGGTCATCGGCAAAAGGTTATCGATATACAATTGGATTGTGATGCCGACGTAATATTGCTTAAAATTGAGCAGGAAGGCGGTATCGCCTGCCATACCGGCCGGGAAAGCTGTTTTTTTCGTAGCCTGGCAGACGGCGAATGGCACACCACCGAGCCTGTGCTGAAAGACCCCAAAGCCATCTACAAATAGATAATCATACGCCGGCATAGCTCAGCAGGTAGAGCAGCGCACTCGTAACGCGAAGGTCGTAGGTTCGATTCCTATTGCCGGCACCATTAATATCAACCCATTACCCTTTTTAAAAATTGCCTCGTTACACTCACGTGCAAAGTGCCGGGAAGTTTGAGAAAGCAGGCAAAAATACGGATGGTGTATAGACTTATGCCATCTTGCCCGGCCAGTCAATTTGTCCAAGCCTCGGCTGGTTTTTAGCACCGTCCGGAGCCTTCCAATCCTGACTTTTTTATCCGAAGGAATCCAACATCCTTCCCTTGCACTTTACAGAGACAACACATTTTGAGTTTAAATAGTTACCAGTCGGTTGATCGCGAGCAATTAGCCAAAGACATCAGTCAAATCCACAAACAAGCGTTAGCGGATATTGGTCCCGCAGATTTCGACCACTTAAAAAAGGTGGAACGTTGGGGAAAAGTTTGTTCGCTCATCGGTTACGCTACTGCCTGGATTTTCCCCAATCCGATTTCAGCGTTGTTGATCAGTCAAGGTAGTTTTTCCCGCTGGACCGGGGTAGGCCATCCCATCGTGCATAAAGCCTTCGATAAAATGCAGGACGTGGATAAAAATTACACCAGCAAGAAGTTTGCAAAGGGTTGGCGGCGGTTTTTGGATTGGCCGGATTGGATGACTCCCGCCGGCTGGCATCACGAACATGATTTATTGCATCATTACAACTTGGGTGAAGAAACCGACCCCAACAATGCCCAACACAACATGGAATGGTTGCGGCAATCCAAACTGCCCATTTGGCAACGCTATGTCATCGTGGCGTTTTTTTCCGGTATCTGGAAAATCATTTATTACACGCCGCGCACGCATAAAGAATTAGTTTTGAATGCCGCCCGCTTGCAAGGTAAGCCCAAGCCGGAAACCACGCGTATCGGCGCCTGGAGTCTGTTTACGCCCCAAGGTAAGGCGTTGTGGCTGCAAAGCGTGTTGCCTTATACGGCGTATCGGTTTGTGTTGTTACCGTTACTGTTCTTACCGCTGGGCGGCTTTGCCGTTGTCAGTGTATTGATAAACTCCATTCTGGCGGAAATTCTCACCAATATGCACAGCTTTCTGGTGATGATTCCCAATCATGCCGGCGACGACGTGATGATGTTCGATGAAAAATCGCATAGCAAGGGAGAGTTTTATTTGCGGCAGATTTTGGGTTCGGTCAATTATCCAACCGGGTCTAATTTGAATGACTTTTTCTACGGCTGGTTGAATTACCAAATTGAGCACCATTTATGGCCGGATTTGCCGCTAAGCCAATACCAAAAATTGCAGCCGCAAGTGAAAGCCCTGTGCGAAAAGCATAATATTCCTTACTGCCAGGAATCGGTATTTAAACGCATGCTGAAAGCAGCGGATATTATGGTTGGCAAAACCTCAATGCTGAAGCCCGCGGTTGTTTAATCCGTCCAGCGCGACTTGCTCAAATAACTACTGAATCAAACTTAACGTATTAGGCAATTAGCCTCTTCGATTCCCGGTTACTGGCGATACGCGTTAATTTATGTCAATGCAGTTAATCTGCCCACACACGAGTGTAATCAACGAAAATACTATGAGCGACATCAGAGATACCAAACCCGAACCCATCGCAGCAAAACCAAACTGGAATTACGACTCGTATTTTCTAGCTCAGCTTGAACGCATCAATCAGCAGTCAGCTAGTAAGCAGCCGAAAAAGCGCGTTGTCGAGCAGGCCCCGAAAGACGACGCAGACGCAGTCGACGAAGAATAAATAGTTTATCCGCGTAAACCGCGCAATACGGTTTAGTCTGCTTATGCCGCCTATTAGCGGACAGGACTACCAGCCGTTTTTTGTAAACTAATTTAGGCAAGGTTTCACCTAATTTTTCTGAATCTACCGTCTCGTGCAAAGTGGCGACAAACTTGCTGAGGTTGTATGTTCTCTATTTGCCGGGATTTGTTGGGTTACCGGTGTGCAGCGCCAGGATGGTAGCCAGGCAGCATTGCCAACGGCTTTGTCCCTATCGTCAAAGCGGCTAAACGAAACTGAATGAAAATGTGCGAACGGCCTACACATTTTTCTATATCGCAGTAATATCGTTACTTAAAAATTCTGTCGGAGAGCGAAATGTATTGCCCAAATTGTGGAAAGCAAAATCCGGATAATGCGAATTTCTGCCTTGAGTGTGGCGCAGCCATGCAATCGAATAACGGCTATCGCGGGCCAGTAACTAACGGACGGGACATGACGTTTACCGAATCGGTGTCCGGTTGTTTTGCAAAGGCATTTGTTTTTACAGGTAGAGCCTCGAGAGCCGAATACTGGTGGTTCGCGCTTTTCACACTATTGGTATCGATGATAGCGGGGATCATAGATCAATCGGCCTACGGCGAGCCGGCAACCGTCACGGCAATCACCAACTTGGTTATTCTATTTCCTTCGCTGGCTGTTAATATCCGCCGATTACACGATACCGGGCATAGCGGCTGGTGGTATCTGATTATTCTGACCATCATCGGCATCATCCCGTATGTCATCTGGATGGTGTCAAAAGGCGATGACCGTGCAAACGAATACGGGGCGCCTGTTTAACGCCCCCATCATTTTAAATTTCGTCGAGCAATCAATTAGCCGGGCTGATGACCAATATTGCGTTGTTCGCATCGCTAATATTGAACATTATTTTGGTCGGGCTTCTTGTCTTCAATGCCAGAAATACTCGACGCAAACATCAAAATCAAAAACAGCCCACCCTTAGAACGCCTGCCAATGTAAGGACAATTTCCTGTCCATCCTGCGCGCAGCACATCAAATTTACCTTGCCCATCGACGGTAACAAAGCGCGTTGCCGAAAGTGCCATGCACAATTCAAATTGGACATCGACGAACATCGCAATGTGTATATAACCGAAATAAAACTGCCTGAAGACGAGCAACACATCAAATCTTTGGCGGATTGTTATTTAATTCTTGGCCTGACGGCTGAAGCCCTACCGATAGACATCAAAGCGGCATACAAAAAGAAAATATCCGAATACCACCCGGACCGCGTCGGCGTGTTTGGTGCAAAAATCAAACAACTCGCCGAGGAAGAAACTCGACAAATAAACGCCGCCTACGCCATGCTGCAAGAGCAGGGCATGGTGTGACATTGTCAAACCGAGTTCAGGTTTATTGGTGCTGACAACCGCTAAACGATTTTGAGTGGCTTAACATTGGCGTGTAAACATAACCAGCGGTACAGCGATTAACAAACGCCGAAATCATCCTATGCCGAGTCTATTCATTGTTGATGAATGCGTGCGAGCGAATACACTAGCTGGCGGCGTAGCATATCTGTCAGATATGGATTTCAATCAAATCAGGGAATGAGCGTGACAGCATCGTATTTCCACTATTGGGGTAAAGCCAAGCCAGAAGCCGATGACGGTCCGGCTTACCATTGTGTGGATGTGGTGGTCGAGTGGAAATTGTTTAAGTTACTGACCGGCAACGATGGTTCACTGAAGTTGCGTATTTCGACCCTTCTGAGACATTCACCATCTAATCAACCGAGCGACCGGTTCTGGACCTAAAGCCGCTTATCAGCAACAATGCATCTCTTTGTGTACAGTTAGTCTGGGTCATTTTAAAAGCAATTCGTACCTAGTGCTTGCCAGTACATAAACCCAATTTTGATAGAGTCGCTTTTCTTATGCATATCCTGATTGTCGATGATTCTCGCTCGATTGCGTTGCCGGTAATTGCCTTTCTAGAGCAACATGGTAATCGAGTTTCCTACGCACAAAACGGCCAGGAGGCAATCCAATCCTATCGTCGCGAAGAGCCAAATCTGATCTTAATGGACATCATTATGCCTGTAATGGATGGCATCGAGGCTACGCGTCAAATCAAGGCGATGAGCAAAGCTCGGTGGGTGCCAATATTGCTGATGAGCGGACTATCAGAGAAAAAGGATGTGATCCATGGATTAGATGCCGGGGCCGATGACTATCTGGTTAAGCCGATAGACTTTGATGTGTTAGAAGCCCGTTTGCGTTCTTTTCACCGGATTACACTGATTCAGGATAGCTTGTTTAGTGTGCTGGATAATGTCTACGAGGCGATTCTGACGATTAATGAACAAGGTATGGTTCAAAGCTATAACCATGCCGCAGAACGTATTTTTGGCTATATAGCTGACGAGGTGATTGGGCAAAATGTCACCATGCTAATGCCGTCGCCTTACCGTGATGAACATGACCACTACTTGGGACGCTATTTGAAGGAGCGTATCCCTCATGTGATCGGTATCGGCAGGAAAGTCGCCGGACTTCGCAAAAATGGCCAAACCTTTCCCATGCGTTTATCTGTAACCGAAGTGCGGCGTAATAATGAAAGTTTATTCATTGGCTTGGTCAGCGATATTACCGAAGAAGAAATCGCACGTCAGCACATTGAATTTCTGGCTTTGCACGATCCGCTCACCGGGCTTCCCAACCGAACTCACTTCAATCAGACTCTCGAAGCTGTATTCTTGAATCGTGGCGATAGCAGTTTCGCGCTTTTGTTTATCGATCTTGATGGTTTCAAGTTGATCAACGACGCCATGGGTCATGATGCTGGAGACACTGCGCTCAAAGCTGCGGCCAGCCGTTTGCGGCATAGTCTTGCGGCAGATGATTTTATCGCCCGTCTCGGTGGTGACGAGTTTGTAGCCATTATTCGCAATGTGGCCGATGCAGACGTTGTCCTGATTATTGCCAATCGTATACTCGAATCGGTATCCCAACCCATGGAGTTACTTGGCAAACCGGCTAGTATGGGTGCCAGCATTGGTGTTGCTATGGTACCGCAGCATGGGACAGTGGCCAGTGAAGTATTGTCTGCTGCAGATAATGCTATGTATGTTGCCAAAGGATCCGGCAAGGGACGGGTAGTTTTGGTCGGTAGCACGACATAACTTATCAAGTTTGAAAATAGTCTATTTGGTGCTTACTGGGTGATCACCCAAATGTTTTTTCGATCTAGGTCAGCTACTATTAATAGAGATGCCTGCCTATTGCGCCAGTATCCAAAATCAGTTCGAGATTGGATCCTTTAGGAATAAGCGGCCTTACAATTTGCCAAGAGCAGCTTACAAGGATTTTTGTATGGCCCAAAAAATTATTCCGACACAACGGGAAATCGTGATGCGCGATGATGCCTTCATCGTGACCAAAACCGATAGGACCGGCAAAATCACCTACGCCAATCCGATCTTCATTGAATTTTCCGGATTTACTGAAAGCGAACTCTTAGGCAAGCAGCACAATATTGTGCGGCATCCCGATATGCCTCGCACTATATTTAACATGCTGTGGAACACCGTCAAAGCAGGCGAAGAGTTTTTCGGTTATGTCAAAAACCTCAGCAAAGACGGCTCGTTCTATTGGGTGCACGCCACTGTCACCCCGAGTTATGCGGACAATAATGGCGATGGATCTGAAATCATCGGTTTCTTTTCGGTCCGTCGTAAGCCGAACAAAGACAAATTGACCATCATTCAGGATTTCTACCGCGATATATTGACTGCTGAAAAACGTCAAGATCGCAGTGACGCGATTTCTGCTGGCACCGAGGTATTAAACAAAACACTGCAATCATCTGGGAAAAGCTACCATGAATTCATCCTTACGCTTTAACGGTTCTACCAGCGTAGCCTGGATGCTCGTATTGATGAGTGTCACCACCACGGAGTCTTTACTGATGGCGGGTATTGAATGGATTAATCTGATTCCCAATGCCTTTGGTTTTCTGATCTTCTATCTGTACCGCCAAAACGCTCGAGAAGAGAAACAAATTCTTACGGCGCTGAAAATAATGGCTCATCAAATAGAGCAAGGTAAGCTCGAATATCGCATTACGCAAATTTCGGAGCGGGCGGAACTGGCACCTGTGGCTTGGCAATTCAACAGCGCCTTGGACCAGGTGGAGACTTACATGAGAGAAGTGGCGGGGTGTTTCAACTCCGCCAAAAAGCAGCAGTTTTATCGACAGCCCAACCCTGTGGGCATTCAAGGCGCGTTTAGCCGCAGTTTGGTAAGCATTCAAACCTCGTTGGATATGATGCAGGCGAATTACCTGAACAATCTACGGGAATCGCTGTTTTCACACCTGGGACAAATGAAAACCAAAAACCTGTTATCCAGTTTGCAGCGGAGTCAGTCCGATTTATCGACGATCACCGAGCAGATGCGGCAAGTAGAAAATATTTCCAGTAAAGCGTCAAATATCGCCGCCGATAGCCGGGCTTCATTGGGAAATGTAATCGAAAAATTGACGAGCATCATCCAGAAAATTGAAGTCATGAAAGACTCATCGCTGGAGTTGAGTGAAAGTAGTAAGGAAATCACCGCTGTCACCTCGTTAATTGCTAGTATCGCTGACCAAACTAATTTGTTGGCGCTCAATGCAGCGATCGAAGCGGCTCGCGCGGGTGAGCATGGCCGCGGCTTTGCGGTAGTGGCGGATGAAGTGCGGAAATTAGCTGAAAACACCAAAAACGCTACTCAAAAAATCAACACGACAATTAAAAAGTTCACTCATGCCACCACGGTCATCGTGGGGGACACTGATAGTATGGCCAGCATGACCGACGAATCGAAAGCGGCGATTGCGCAGTTTGAACATAACATTACGGAGGTTAGCGATATTTCCATGGAAACCTACGGCAAAGTCAGTTTTACCCAAATGGTCGGTGAAATTGCCTTGGCCAAAGTCAATCAATTGATTTATATCCAAAATGGCTATCGTGCAGTGGAAACAGGATTAAACTCCGACGAAGCCAGAGCGGTGATGGCTAACCATCATGAATGTAATTTTGGAAAATGGTTTCATTTTGGTACAGGTGCAAGCAACTATAGCCATTTGCCATCCTATTCAAAAATTGATCAGCCGCATGAACAGTCTCACGCGTGTATGCACCAAGCCATGCACAATCTAGCTGAAAATTGGCAAACGTCTCCGGTCATTCAGCAGAAAATCGTTACTAATTTCGATGCCATCGAACACTTTGGTTTGGAAATAGCAGGCTTCCTTGACTCGATAGTTGCCGAAAAGCAGCGGTATGAGGGCGGCATTTCGAAGAGTCATGGTGAAGTGAATTTGTTTTAGGCCCGTGAAACATTTGAGCCGCCTTAAGAGTCGAGTCAACTTTAACCAGAGAATAACGTCTCTCAACTAAGCCCACGTTCCGTAACAATCGCGATGTTATTTAGGTGTGCCGGTCAGAACCCTTGTTACATCAGGTAAAGCTTGTTCAGATACCCCAAGTTTTAGCCGTCTGCTGTTTGGCATATACGAGTCTTTCAGGCGTTTGATTTTTCAATCTGCTGGCAGGCCGCTATTGGCCGGTCGGCGACGTTGATGGGTTTCGATTGGAATGCGATTGTTGGTTTCGACATTGGAATCGGTGGCGGATTTCATCGGAATACTCAAGCTGCAAAAACTCATGCTTTGCATGGTTTACAGAAAAAAGCCGCCCAAAATGGCGGAAAAATCCGGCTTCAGCTCCGTCAATTTCACAGGGGAACTGCAAATCACCGACCCTGATAAATTCCGTTAAACCTTTTTGGCGACCTGGGTTGGGCCAAGGCCTCAGATTACGGCTGGCTGATAGTAATACAACCGGGCAACGGGTAGTTTTTGGGGGGGTGTTCCAACGCTTTGTGGGGGCTTACAGAGGGTTTGTCGGTGCGCACAAGCGTTTCGGAGGTGCCGACGCGCGTTCTGTGGATGCCCCCAAACGGTCTGTGCGTGCGTCCAGACCTGCCGGGAGTGCCGCCAAACGTTTCGGGCGTAAATCCGAGCCTGCCGTGCGTACGCTAGAATGCTTCGTAGGTACGCTCGAACCTTCTGTGGTTGCCCATGAAGGCTTCGGAAGTGTCGCTGTTTCCGGATCGATTTTGCTCGTACCGTGAATAAGAAATGAACTTAAACCGGCGATAGGCGCTTTTTTACCGGAGGGGTATGCGATTTGGATGGCCGACGCAACCAGCAAACCCCTGTCTAGCGATTGATTGGCGCCGACTACTTACTTTGTCACTTGAAGAAAGACTGTTCGACAGGCTCCCACGGATATTATTCAGTCTAAGCTGCTATTTCTGAGCGGCTTGCGGGCAGGTAAATTGCTAAAATGGCGCGTTGGCGGGCAGAAGTGGTCGAGCCCTGCTTTAACCTGGATCCCTTATTCATACCTGGAGTCGGTCACGCAACGGGGGTATCGAATGGTGATGCGGTGTGGTATTTGTTAGTGGTATCTTGATTGAGTGCATCCGTATCAGGTGGCGTATTGGTGCCGGTATTTGTTGATTCGGTTTGTATTGGCTCGGTTCCCCGGGATTAGAAGAGGAATTTATATGATGATGTTGCAGCAAGGCTCCGCCGAAGTTAACAGGGTCGATGCGCCGGAGATGATGGCCTTAAGCGGCCGCAAATGCCGCGGATTTGCTGTTGTCATTAACTTGATATGAACAATATTCCACCCAAACGCGGTCTGGGCCGCGGGCTTGAAGCTTTATTAACCGATATGCCGGCTAAACCGGTAACGGATAAACAAAGGATTAAGGCTGATGCAGTGCCGGTGCGAGCGGTCCGCCAAGAAAATAGCCATGTGCTTCAAGAAGCCGAAGCTTTAAAGACCCTGTTGGAGGAGCTTGAAAACGTGTTGAGTGACTTCAATCCGGATTCGCCTACTTATTAGTCTTTAAATATCGCCGCGCCCACGACGGCCGGAGCCCCGCGGCTATAGTGGATTTCCGCGTTCGCGGGGATGACGACTCCAGAGAATTAAGGGCCGGGCTAATATTATTCACCCGGCCCTATTTATCCCAGGCGCCCCGTTCGGGCTGAGCTCGTCTAAGCCTGAGGTTGTTGGCCCTTCGATAGACTCCGTACCCTCAAGGTCATTAATGCGAACGGTATTTAAGGGCCATGTTAATAAACGCCCACTGAATCAGTGTCACGGAAGCGGGTTTGCCGGGAATGGCAAAAGAGTATTTGGTACTGGAGCTTTCTAGGCACCATGATACGCAGGGTCAAGGTACGGTAGGAAACATCAAATGGCGCGCCCGAGAGGATTCGAACCTCTGGCCTCAGCCTCCGGAGGGCTGCGCTCTATCCAGCTGAGCTACGGGCGCAATGTGATTTGCGGTCAAGCGGTGTAGGCTTTTTACCTTAATCCTGAAAACCTAAGAGGATTTACTTTCAGGATATATAACGGCTACTGGGCCGTATCGGGTAAGCGCGCCATTATAAGATTAAATGCCGTTAAAGTCATCGCCAATCCGGGTTTAAACGGCGGATTTTCCTTTATTGAGTTTTGCCAGCAGTTGTTTTTGCCGATTCAGCCGTTCGGATTTTTCCGCTTCCGCTCTGGCTTGGCGCCGGTTTTTGGCTTGGTGGCGCTGTCTGGACTGGTCCGCATTAGCGGTGGTCCATTCGCTGATTGCAGGGATCATGCTGATGCAGTTGACCGGGCAGGGGGCGATGCATAATTCGCAGCCGGTACACAAGGCGGCGATGATGGTATGCATATGCTTGGACGCACCGAGGATGGCGTCGGTGGGGCAAGGCGGCAGGCATTTGGTGCAGCCTATGCAGGCGGCCTCGTCTATCACGGCTACGTGTAGCGGGCGCTGGACACCGAATGCCGGATTCAAAGGCTTGGCGGGTACTTTTAATAAATCGGCCAGCAACTGGATGCCTTGGTCGCCGCCCGGTGGGCACTGGTCTATGTCCGCTAGACCGTTACTGATGGCTTCCGCATAAGGCCGGCAACCCTGATAGCCGCATTTGCGGCATTGGGTTTGCGGTAGTAGTGCGTCGATTTGGTCGGCTAGCGATGTCTCGTTTAGCGCGCTCATTGCCAATTAATCAATCTCCACGGCTTTGCGTTATTTAACCCGCATGCCCGGCTGTGCGCCTTGGTCCGGCGATAGCACCCAGATGTCTTTGCCGCCGGGGCCGGCCGCCAGCACCATGCCTTCCGAGGTGCCAAAGCGCATTTTGCGCGGCTTTAGATTTGCCACTACCACGGTCAATTTGCCTTCCAGCTCTTCCGGTGCGTAAGCCGATTTGATGCCGGCGAAAATATTGCGGGTTTCGCTGCCCAGATCGACGGTCAGTTGCAGCAGTTTTTCGGCGCCTTCCACCGATTCGGCTTTGACGATCCGGCCGATACGCAAATCTATTTTGGCGAAATCTTCGATCTCTATCGCTTCGGCAATCGGTTCGGCTATCGCTTTTGCCACTTGCTCGGGATTGGGTTCTACAGCGGCAGTTTGTTTGACCGGTTTGGCTGACACCGATGGCGTTTTTTCCAGATTTTCCTTGGAAGCTTCCACAATCGCGGCAATCTTGTCAGGCTCTACTCGAGTCATCAACGGTATGAAGCTGTTGATTTTATGGCCGAGCAGCGGTTGCACTTCGTCCGGCCAGCTTTGCGCCGGGATGTTTAAAAAGCTTTCGGCATTGCTTGCCAGCGTCGGAATGACCGGGCGTAGATAAACGACCAGCAGCCGAAATAGATTCACGCCCATGCTGCATACCGCATGCAGCTCGGCGTCTTTGCCTTCTTCCTTGGCGATTAGCCAGGGCTTTTTCTCGTCGATGTACTGATTAGCTTTGTCGGCCAGCGCCATGATTTCCCGCATCGCTTTACCGAACTCACGGCTTTCGTAAAGATCGGCGATGGTGCTGTTGGCGTCGACAAACTGTTGGAATAAGGCCGGTTCCGTGCATTCAGCGGAAAGTACGCCGTCGAAGCGCTTGGCGATGAAACCGGAACAGCGGCTGGCGATGTTGACCACTTTACCGACCAGGTCCGAGTTAACCCGTTGGCTGAAGTCGTCGAAGTTTAAATCAATGTCATCCACGCCGGCGCTGAGTTTGGCGGCGAAGTAATAACGCAAATATTCCGGATTCAGATGGTCCAGGTAAGTGCGGGCCTTGATGAAGGTACCGCGGGATTTGGACATTTTTTCGCCGTTCACGGTCAAGAAGCCGTGGGCGAAAATTGCGCTCGGGGTGCGGAAGTCGGCGCCGTGTAGCATGGCCGGCCAGAACAGGGCGTGGAAATAAATGATGTCCTTGCCGATGAAGTGATACAGCTCGGCGGTGCTGTCTTTTTGCCAAAAGCTGTCGAAGTCCAGGCTTTGGCGGTCGCAGAAGTGTTTGAAGCTGGCCATGTAGCCGATGGGCGCATCCAGCCAGACGTAAAAATACTTGCCCGGTGCGTCTGGGATCTCGAAGCCGAAATACGGCGCATCGCGGGAGATGTCCCATTGCTGCAAGCCGTTTTCCAGCCATTCTGCCATCTTGTTACTCACTTCCGGTTGCAAGTGGCCGGCAGTGGTCCAGTCGCGTAACATCTCGGCGAAATGGCCCAGTTCGAAGAAATAATGCTCGGAATCTTTTTCGATGGGGCGTTCGCCGGAGATTGCGGAGACGGCATTTTTTAATTCGGTAGGTGAATAGGTGGCGCCGCAGGCTTCGCAGCTGTCGCCGTATTGGTCGGCCGCGCCGCATTTCGGGCATTCGCCTTTGATGAAGCGGTCCGGCAGGAACATATTTTTGACCGGATCGTAAGCCTGGGTGATGCTACGTTGGCTGATGTGGCCGCCGTCGCGCAGGCGCTTGTAGATCAGCGCCGAGTATTCTTTGTTTTCCGGGGAATGGGTGCTGTGGTATTGATCGAAGGCAACGCCGAACTCCTGGAAGTCGGCGCGGTGCTGCTTTTCCACATCCGCAATTAATTGTTCCGGAGTAATGCCTTCCTTGTCGGCGCGTAGCATGATCGGCGTACCGTGGGTGTCGTCGGCGCAAACGTAATAGCAATTGTGCCCGCGCTGTTTCTGGAACCGCACCCAGATGTCGGTTTGGATGTATTCGACGAGATGGCCCAAGTGGATAGGGCCGTTGGCATACGGTAAGGCGCTGGTAACAAGGATTTTTCGGTTAGACATGGGGTTAAAACAGCCTGGGAAAATGAGGGCGGATTATGGCATAAATCGCCAGGGC
>Ga0123390_1017457_pt1 | contig 14657 bp, 13 predicted proteins | sample T3HHNO3metaT_FD_89918 | JGI IMG/M metagenome (GOLD analysis project Ga0123390, IMG submission 89918) | Methane-oxidizing artificial microbial communities from Washington, USA to study methane cycling - T3-HHNO3 metaT (Metagenome... | ecosystem: Engineered > Modeled > Simulated communities... | reverse complement strand
CGACATCAAGGCGTCGAGTAGGTCATCCGGTATGGCTTTTGATGATACGGTCATGGTTTCCTCCTTGTCAGGATCGGTAGTTTCCTACCTCAGGGCCGTTTACACAAAAATTCTTACACCCTCCGCCCAAGGCTAAAGCGATAACCGAATGGCTGCGAGGGTAGAAAGAATCGATTAAGTCTGGCCGGGCTGTTTGCCGCCCGATATAGGCGGCATGCGGCTTTAGCCGTTGAGGATGCGGTAAACGAAGTAAAAGCTATGTTTCCCGCAAATAGCAAAGGTTTGGAAACTCACTATATCCTAAGCCTGCTTTCGGCTGCACATTTACCGGTTATAGTCGAAACCTAAATGATAAGAACATGGCTGAGCTAATAACGCCCGGCATTGGGGAGCGGCAAAACCGGCGATGTTAACGAGCGGCATCGAGCACTCCACGGGTGAGCTAGTTCTTACTCAGCGTTCCCTGCAAATATTGATTGATCTGCTCCAAGTCCTGTTCATTCAGGCTGCCGGCCGCTTCTTTGAGTTTGATGCCGTTAATCAGATAGTCGTAACGGCTTCTGGCGTGATCGCTTTTGGCTCTAAAAAGGTTGCGTTGTTCAGCGAGCACATCCACCATGGTGCGGGTGCCCACTTCAAAACCGGCTTCGGCGGCTTCCACTGCCATTGCAGCGGATTTGCTGGTGGCTTCCAGCGCTTTGACTCTGCTGATGCTGGAAACTACGCCCCGAAACGCGTCTTTAACGCCACGATTGATGCTGCGTTTTACTTTAGTCAAATCTTCCTTGGCGGCTTCATACTCGTAAGCTGCCTGGCGGCTGCGGGAAGAGGTGCCGCCGCCTTCGTATAAAGGCAGGTTTAGTTGCAATCCGAAGCTTTCATTGTCGCCGCGCAAACCGTATTGGTTGCCTGTGTCCATTTCGCTGTATTGAGCAACGATGTCAAGGGTTGGCAGATGCTTGGATTGTTGCAACTCGACGTTTTTGCGGACATATTCGGCTTGATTGATCTGAGCGACAATAGAGAAATTGTTGTTCTCGGCGGTATTCGCCCAGGACGACAGATCTTCCGGTGCCGGCGGGCTGAGTGGGATTTGCGGTTGCAAACTGTTCAGTTCGGCGGCGTTTTCGCCTATGATTTCCCGCAGCGCTTCCTTGCTGTTATCCAAAAGGTTTCCCGCTTCGATCTCGCTTGCCAGGGCCCTGTCATAGCCGGCTTGGGCTTCATAAACGTCAGTAATAGCAATGATACCGACGTCGAAACGCTGTTTGGCCTGCTCTAATTGCTTTTCGATGGATTTTTTTTCCGAGTTGGCAAATTCCAGATTGTCTTGCGCGGCCAATATGTTGAAATAAGCCTCGGCGGTTCTGCGCATCAAGCTTTGTTGTTTGGCTTGGAATTGTGCTTCCGCCTGAGCAATTTTGTTATCAGCCTGATCGAGCTGTACCCAATGGTCCCAATGAAACACCGGTTGTTTCAAATTGATGCCCAATTTGCTGTCCCAATAATGCTGCAATGTGGTTCCCAAAAAGCTGGTACTTTCCAGACGATTGCGGCTGCTGTTGGCACTAAAGGAAAGATTCGGCAACATCTGTGCGATGCTTTGCGACTTGATTTCGGCGGTGGCTAATTTATTGATGTCCGAACTTTTAAACTCCGGGTCATTTGCTTTCGCCAGCTGATAGGTTTCCAGCAAATCCTGGCAAAAAGCGGGGCTTCCCCATATCAGAGCTACCAAAAACGTGAGTAACAGTTTTGTCATTGAGAAATCTTGCGAGGAGAGTTGAAAATAAACTTTAATTATCGCCTAAAATAACTAGCGTGCCGCGATAATTTAAGACTGACGTCAGCTTGTGTGCGCAGACTTGATTAGCTAACAGTCAATTTTAACCTTAGGGTACCTCTAATAATAATCCAATAATAATTGTTTGCGAGGTTTAAAACGGCCTCAAAAGCCAACTTTTCCAAACAATCATCTTCCCATAGGAGCCTTTTCGGCCCCTAGGGGCGGCATCAAGACGCAGCTACCCTGCGAATAGCGCAAAAACGCCTCATGTTGTAAACCAAGTTCATGAAACCGATACGCACTTCGGAGCGAGCCAGGCCGATGCAACGGACTGACTTTCCGCTCCATTGCACCATCCAGGCAAACACGTGTTCGACCCGGCAACGGGTTTTGGAGCGGATGCTGTGACGAAGCTGCCGACGATCAGTTGACCTTTGCGGGCGATCAGACCGGCGCGATCCAATTGGCGGTTGAATTCGTTGAATAAGGCCTCGGTGAGTTTCAGATCTTTGAGTGACTCAAGAAACTGCCAGAAACTGTTGCGATTCGGGGCATGCTTGGCATCCGACAAACCGATAAAACGCTGGAAACTGCGCCGGTCTTCGATTTGAAATTCCAGGTGCTCGTCGCTACAGATTGTAGAGGCTGGCGATGACCAACGCTTTGAACATCAACACCCCATCCCAAGGCTTACCAGGTTGGTGAAAAACCATATTCTGGACACTAATTCAGCTGGAAGAGATCTTTATTTCGTATCAAAGCCAACCTGGTGGTGCTAAATATAGGCTCGATTTGTTGTAAAAAAGAGTTTTTCACCAACCTGTTACGCCCGGCGGACGATTTGCGGAACTTGTAGTGGACTTGATCCAGCAGCGGCCGGAACGCGTCCCAATCCACATGGGCTTCAAATTCCAACAACGGATTGCCCAGCCGATCGATCCGACGATCTCGGTGCTCGAACAGGGAACCGAAAAGGTCGTCTTGTGCTGTCCTCATCTTTGTTCTCCAAAGGACTTGAGTCCAGTCTGATTTTACTCGCAGGGCGCAATTTTTAGAGATTCACAAATGCCAATAAAAACAATAGCCTATGATTTTTTGTAACAAAAGCATATTGTGTTACTTAGTGTCCTGGTGTCGTTGCATATGCATTCTTGAGAAAAGTCAGCATTAGATTGGCAGGAACTGGCTGATTGTGTTGAAAATGGCTATTGTTGGAAAATTGGGTTAAAGCAGAAAAGTAATTAAGAAGAAAAGCAATAACTTACAATTTGCTTAAACTGCAAAATTAGTTGGAATTCGAGAAAAGTAGGTTTTTTCAACACAATCGACCATAAGCAGTCATTTATGATATAGAATTTTTGTGTAGCTCCAAAGCCGATGCATTGTTGCCATATGAATCTAATGATGAATTATGCCGAACGCTACTCATACGGGAATCAATCGGATATCAGTGTTTTTCTAAAGTGGGGATGATTTTGGTAAAGACTACGGAGTAGCTCGGATATCACACCACAATCCCCACTGTGGGCAGATCAATGCCCTTTTCGGCGGCAAGAAGCTTTCTATGATCATGGCGGGTATCAGTAGCATTGGGTTGCCGCTTTTTTCCCATCGGATGGTTTTTTCGAGGTGGCCAAATGTAGCCGTACTTTTGGCGTTTAATTGTATAGATACATATAACAAAATTTACAACATCAAAAATTATAACATGATGCTATCAAACAACGATTTACAGCAAATTAGCGAAAAATGTATTTCAGAATCACAAATTGTTCATCAGCTTAAAAGTTTTGAAACTGGTTTCCCGTTTTTGAAAATTATTAATGCGGCATCACCAGGGCAGGGTATTACCATTGCTTCGGATGCACAAATTAATGATTTGTTGGAAACATGGGATGCTTATTTGAAAAGCAATGCTTCAATACTCAAATTTGTTCCGGCATCGGGTGCGGCCAGTCGTATGTTTAAAGATTTATATGAGTTTTTGGATGCCGATTATGCCGAACCAACAAAACCTGCTGAAATTAAATTTATTACTGAAATTAAAAACTTCGCTTTTTACAATGCTTTGAACGAATGTTGTTTGAAAAATAATAATAAAAGTATTGATGATTTGATTAAAAATGGAGAAACAAAAGCTATTGTATCCAATTTATTAAATAGTGATGGCTTGAATTATGGTGCGTTGCCCAAAGGCTTGCTTTTATTTCACACATATAACAATGAAAAACGTACTTCGCTACAGGAGCATTTGGTGGAAGGGGGATTGTATGCTTCTAATGCATCGAATGAAGTAAATATTCATTTCACAGTTTCAACTGAACACCGTCAGCTGTTTGAAAATCATGTAAATGATACACTTTCTGAATACGAAAATGTACTGGGCAAAAAATTCAACATCAGTTTCTCAGAACAAAAAACATCGACTGACACTATAGCTGTCGACGAACAAAATCAACCATTTCGCGAAAATGGAAAATTAGTTTTTCGCCCCGGAGGACATGGTGCTCTTATTGAAAATCTGAACGATTTGAATGCAGATGTTATTTTTATTAAAAATATTGATAACGTGGTTCCTGATTCACTTAAAAATCAAACAGTTAAATACAAGAAAGCTATTGCGGGTTTATTGATTAAGCTTCAACAAAAAGCGTTTGAAAATCTTCAATTATTGGAGAAAGATAATATCTCTATTTCAAGCTTACATGAAATTGCTCTGTTTTGCGAAAAGGAACTTAATAACATTCATCCTGACATTAATAAATTGGATAAAAGTGATTTAAAACAGTATCTTAAATCAAAACTAGATCGTCCGATTAGGGTTTGTGGTATGGTTAAAAACACCGGAGAGCCTGGTGGCGGTCCTTTTCTTACTGTAAATGCAGACGGAACCGTGTCTACTCAAATTCTCGAAAGTTCGCAAATTGATTTATCAAATCCGACAGAAAAAGCAAAAATGATGAATTCAACACATTTTAATCCTGTGGATTTGGTATGTGGAGTGAAGAACTATAAAGGCGAAAAATTTAATCTTTTACAATACGTTGATAAGCAAACCGGATTTATTTCATCGAAATCGAAGGGTGGTAAAGAATTGAAAGCTTTAGAGTTGCCCGGACTTTGGAATGGCGCCATGAGCGATTGGAATACAATTTTTGTTGAAGTTCCTATGGAAACATTCAATCCGGTAAAAACAGTGAACGATTTGCTTCGTCCTGAGCATCAGCAAATAAGATAATTTGTTTATAATTAAAGACAGCTGCTATTTTTGAAAAAATCGAAAACACCGGGAGCGGCGCAGGCGGTGAAATTCAGTTGACCGATGCGATTGCCGCATTGATGAAAGACGAAGAAGTGTTGTCTTACGAATTTGCAGGCAACCGTTACGACTGCGGATCAAAATTCGGTTTCTTGTTGGCTAACGTTGAGTACGGTTTGCTGCATCCGGAAATTAAAGCCGATTTCGCCGCGTATTTGCAGCAACGCGTCAGCAAAATTTAGTTCTCAGACGGCGCGGAATGGCGATTACCCGCCATTCCGTTGTTGCCGGCGATTGACGATTTCGTAAATCAACAGCGCGCACATAATCAGCGCGGTGCCCGCCATGGTTTTCAGCGTCAATGGCTCATGATTTACCGTGTAGCCAAGCAGCAACGACATGATCGGCGTCATCAGATTCATCATCGCCACGTTGGTGGCTTGCATATTGTTCAATATAAAATAATACAAAGCAAAACCCAACGTTGTCGCAACGATGCCAAGGTAGGCTATCGAATACAGGGTTTGCTCCGGAATGGTTTCAGGCAATATGCCGTCATCCAGCCAATACCAAGTGCCGAAATACAATGGGACCGAGATTAACAATCCCCCCGTGACTAATTGTAAAGCCGACAAGCGCGCGTCAATTTGTTTGACCCACACCGCACTGGCCGCGTGTATAAAGGTTGCCACCAGTACGCCGATCACGCCTTGTAGAGCCAACTCATCCAATTCCAGCGCCGAGCTGAACATCACCACTAAACCGCCCACCCCCAAGCTATAAGCGAATAACTTACCCCAGCCCAGGCTGCGTTCTTTCAGATAGGCGGCGGCCATGAAGGCGGTCATAAAAGGGCTTAAACCGAAAATCACCGAAATCCAGCCGGACGGTACGAATTGCGCCGACCAATAGGTAATCAGCATACTGCCGTAAAGCTGTACCGCCACCGCCAGGTAAGTCATCAAAGCGGGGCGGTTGAGCGGCAAACGCCGGCGCAACAGTAACAATAACAACAGCAGGCAGGCCAAGCCCGTGGTCATCCGTGCCATGGCGCCGAATACGTAACTGACGCCAATACTGCTCCATTTTATTGCCAGCGGTGTCGTGGTCCAGACCAACACTACGCCAAGGTATGCTAAGGCAAGTCGAATTTTCACCTTAAGGCAGTTTGAGACGGTTGGCGATCAATTGCTCGACCACCGAAGGATCAGCAAGCGTTGAGGTATCGCCGAGATCGTGGAATTCGTTGGCGGCGATTTTACGCAAGATGCGGCGCATGATCTTGCCGGAGCGAGTTTTCGGCAGGCCCGGCGCCCATTGAATCAGGTCGGGCAGGGCGATGGCGCTGATTTCTTCGCGCACCAAGTCCTTCAATTCGCCTTTCAGGCTGCTGTTACCTTCAATGCCGACGTTTAAAGTCACATAAGCATAAATCCCCTGGCCTTTAATCGGATGCGGAAAACCGACTACCGCAGCCTCGGCAACCAGGTCGTGCAATACCAATGCGCTTTCGATTTCTGCGGTACCCAAACGGTGGCCGCAAACGTTCAATACATCGTCGATGCGCCCGGTAATCCAGTAATAGCCGTCTTTGTCGCGGCGGGCACCGTCGCCGGCGAAATAATAGCCGGGGAATTTGGCGAAATAGGTATCGATAAAACGCGCATGGTCGCCATAAACCGTGCGGGCCTGGCCAGGCCATGGGTAAGTTAGTACCAAGACGCCTTCAGCTTCACCTTCCAAAACATTGCCATCCGGGTCGAGTATCGCCGGTTTTACCCCGAAAAACGGCAGCGTCGCCGAACCGGGTTTTAACGGCGTTGCGCCAGGTAAGGGCGTAATTAGAATGCCGCCGGTTTCGGTTTGCCACCAAGTATCCACAATAGGGCAGCGTTTGTTGCCGACCACCTCGTAATACCATTCCCAGGCTTCCGGATTAATCGGTTCGCCGACGCTGCCCAGAATGCGTAACGAGCTGCGCTTGGTGCGGGTAACAAAATCGTCGCCTTGCGCCATCAGTGCGCGGATTGCAGTCGGCGCTGTGTAAAAAATATTGACCTGATGTTTGTCGATTACTTGCCAGAAGCGGTCTGGATGCGGATAAGTCGGCACCCCTTCGAACATCAAGCTCGTGGCACCATTGCACAGCGGGCCGTAAAGTACGTAGGAATGGCCGGTGATCCAACCAATGTCGGCGGTACACCAGTAAACATCGCCTTCCTGGTAATCGAACACATATTTGTGGGTCATTGCCGCGTACAGCAAATAACCGCCTGTAGTGTGCAGCACGCCTTTGGGTTGTCCGGTGGATCCGGAGGTGTAGAGGATAAACAAGGGATCTTCGGCATCCATCATCACCGGCTCGCAGTCGGTCGATGCGGTTTGCATGGCTTCGTGGTAGCAAATGTCGCGGCCCGCGGTCCAGGGGATGTCGTGACCGGTGTGTTTGATCACTATCACGGTATTCAAATTAGGACATTGATTGGCGGCCTTATCGACATTCAATTTCGAATGCACAATTTTGCCGCCACGATAGCTTTCGTCCGCACAGATCAACACTTTGCAATCGGCATCGATGACCCGATCGCGCAATGCGTCTGCGGAAAAACCGCCGAATACGATGGAATGCACCGCACCGATCCGTGCGCAGGCCAAAATTACCACCGCCGCTTCCGCGATCATAGGCAGATAGATGCAGACTCTGTCGCCTTTTTGCACGCCATTGGCTTTCAGGACATTCGCGAATTGGCAGACTTGGGCGTGCAGTTCGCGGTAGGTCAGTTTACGATCATGCGCCGGGTCGTCGCCTTCCCAAATAATCGCCACCTGGTCAGCGCGCTTTTCCAGGTGTCTGTCCAGGCAGTTGACGGTGACATTGAGTTTGCCGCCCAGAAACCATTGTATTTCGCCCTTGGGGTAGTCGTATTGCAGTACTTGTTGCCAAGGCTGGTGCCAGTCCAAAAATTCGGCGGCCTGTTCAGCCCAAAAAGCTTCCGGTTCGGTTATCGATTGTTGGTAGAGACGCTGATAAGCAGCGCTATCGATATGGGCGCTGGCGGCAATCTGCGGATTAACCGGATAAATTTTTTGGTCTGACATAACGTAACCTCCTTCTTTGAACGTTATTAATTGTGTTGTAAGGCTGAGACGGCCTGGGTGTTTGTCAAGCGTTCGGCTTGCCAATGTTCGACGGCCCATTCCAGAATACTGTCGATTGCAGCCAGCCGCAAATCGGGCGGTGGATTTTGCTTGAGTAAGGTTAGCAGCTGAAACAAGGTTGGTCCGGCTTGATGTGAATTGACGGCTTCGGCGCGGGTTTGCTTACTGAGCTTATTGCCTCTGTGATCGACAATCAACGGAATATGCATGTATTGCAGTGATGGGTAACCCAGCAAATACTGTAAATACTGCTGTTTGGGGGTCGAATCCAATAAATCGTAACCTCTTACCACCCGATTGACCTTTTGCCGCTGGTCGTCGACAACACACGCCAGTTGGTAAGCGACGATGCCGTCCTTTCGTTTGACGATAAAATCGCCGTGCTCAGTAGCCAGGTTTTGGCTGACATCACCCTGCAGTTCGTCAACAAAGCGCATGGATACATCCGCGGTTTTTACGCGCAGCGCATGTGGCGATTGAATTGATTGTTCCTTGATGCGGCAATAGCCTGGATAAATCAAAGGAGAGTTTGCCAATAAACTGCGGCTACAGGTGCAAGGATATAGCTCATGCCGGTTTTGCAGTTTGACAATGGCTTCTTCATACTGATTGAGTTGTTGGCTTTGGTAATACACCTCGCCGTCCCAATGCAAACCAAAGCTTTGCAGGCAATTCAGGATTTCCTCGCTGGCTCCAGGCATATTGCGCGGCGTATCGAGATCGTCGATGCGCAATAGCCATAGACCTTTATGCTGACGGGCATCCAGATAGCTGGCGAGAGCGGTGTATAAAGAACCAAGATGAAGCGGGCCGGTAGGCGAGGGCGCAAACCGGCCGATATACGGTGCGGAATTGGGCAGAATTAACCCAATTGCTTTTCCCTGATTTCATCGAGCGTTTTGCAATCGATGCACAGGTTGGCGGTGGGACGTGCTTCCAGACGGCGAATGCCAATCTCGATACCGCACGTTTCGCAATAGCCGTAATTGCCCGACTCAATTTCCTTCAAGGATTCGTCGATCTTCTTGATCAATTTGCGTTCGCGGTCGCGGGTGCGCAGTTCCAGGCTGAACTCTGATTCCTGCGTGGCCCGGTCGTTCGGATCGGGAAAGTTGGCCGCTTCGTCCTGCATGTGGTGGACGGTACGATCCACTTCCATCATTAGTTCGGATTTCCATTTATTTAAGATGGCGGAAAAATGGCTCAACTGCGCCTCGTTCATGTACTCTTCGCCTTCTTTTTCCTCATAAGGCTTAAAAGTAAATTCCGATGCGGCAGGGTTTGTATTGTTCATCCAATGACTCCTGGCGGTCTATAAAAAAATCGGGGCTTTTTAACAGAATAGCCGGGGCCAAGCAAGAAGTTTGTTATGATGAAGTCGCTTTTGACTAACGGAATTTGCACATGAAACACCACGTCGCCGAGCGAATGCGCGGCATCAGCTCATTTTATGTGATGGAATTATTACAGCGCGCGAAGCAGCTTGAACAGCAAGGTCGCGACATCATTCACATGGAAATTGGCGAGCCGGATTTCGAGACACCACCGGCAATATTGGCCGCTGGAAATGCGTTCATGCAAGGTAGGGAGGTCAAATACACCGCTGCGGCCGGATTGCCGGAATTGCGACGCAGCATTGCCGATTATTACCAGGCGCAATACGGCGTAGATCTGGACCCAAAACGGGTTTTCATTACACCCGGCGCGTCCGGCGCGTTTTTGCTGGCGTTTGGGATTAGTTTAAATCCGGGCGAGCAAATCTTGATGGCTGATCCGTGTTATCCCTGTAACGACAACTTCGTGCAGCTTTTCGACGGTAAAACTCGTTTTGTGAATGTAGGTGCCGAAACGGCGTATCAACTCAACGCCGAGTTGATACGCCAGCACTGGCAGCCGGCCAGCAAAGGCGTATTAATTGCTTCGCCGTCCAACCCTACCGGTACCATCATTGGCAACGATGCGCTGCGCGATGCGATTCAACAGACGCATGCCTTAGGGGGCTGCTTTTATTCGGACGAGATTTACCATGGTCTGGTTTACGGCGAAACAGTCAGCAGTGCTTTGGAGTTCAGCGACGATGTATTTGTCATCAACAGTTTTTCCAAATTCTTTGGCATGACCGGTTGGCGTATCGGCTGGTTGATCGTGCCGGAAGATTTTATCGACGCCGTGGAAAAACTGGCGCAAAACATTTTTATTTCTACGCCTACCCACTCTCAATACGCTGCGTTGGCCTGTTTCAGCACTGAAAATATGGCCGAATTGTATCGACGCCGCGACGAATTTGAAAAGCGGCGGGATTTTCTTTACGACAACTTGTTAAGGTTGGGATTTAAAATAGCCTGTAAACCCCAAGGGGCGTTTTATATTTATGCCGATTGCAGTGCGTTTACCGACGACAGTTTTGAGTTTGCCAAACAGCTACTCGAACAAGAAGGCGTAGCGGTAACACCCGGCAAAGACTTTGGTCAATACTTGGCCAATCAACACATTCGATTTGCATATACCGCTTCAACCGATAGAATGGCCGCCGCGCTTCAGAGACTGGAAAGATTCATATGCCAATAAATCAATACACGCCACAACAGCTACAACAACATTTACAGGACGACCCATCGGTATTTTTACTGGACGTCAGGGAGCCCCACGAGTTTGCCTACGCCAAGATTGCCGGTAGCGTATTGATACCGCTGCAGCAAATCCCCGCGCGCTTCGCCGAAGTGCCTGCAGACCGTGACGTGGTGGTGATTTGTCATCATGGTATGCGTAGCCAGCAAGCTTGCAATTTTTTGCAGCATTCCGGTCTGCAAAGATTGTTCAATTTGAAGGGCGGCATCGACGCCTGGTCTCAGGTTTGCGATCCGTCCGTCCCACGTTACTAAATAATTAATAAAGCTATGTTTTTAAAAGAATACTATGACATTCAGGAGGGCAGTGTCGCTATCAGCGCCGCGCAGGCCAGCATGTTTGCCAAAGAAGTTGCCCATGACTTCAACCCCTTGCATGACGAAGACGCAAAACGTTTTTGCGTACCGGGCGATTTATTATTCTCGCTAGTGTTGGACAAATACGGTCTTAGCCAGAATATGCACTTCATCTTTTCCGGAATGGTTGGTCACGGTGTATTGCTGAACTTTCCTGATGATGATGCCGAAAAAATCGATGTCACCGACAATCAAGGTAAAACCTATTTGCAGATCGAACGTTCCGGCGATGTGATTCGCGACCCTGCCTTAATCGAGGCGTTGATTCGCGATTATGTGGCTTTTTCCGGGCAGAACTTTCCGTATGTGTTGGTGCCTTTGTTGGCCAAAGAGCAAGTCATGTTCAATATAGACCGGCCTTTGGTGATCTATGAGAGCATGACCTTGACATTGAACCGGATGGATTTTCACGAACCGCGGCTGGAAATGCTGGAACCGAAAATGGAAGTCAACGGCAAGCGCGCCACCGCTTATCTTTATTTCCAAATCAAATGCGGTGAAGACGTGGTTGGTTCCGGCTTTAAAAAGCTGGCGGTCAGCGGGTTGCGTGATTATGAAGCCGAACCGATGCAAGCATTTGTAGACGAATATCTGGCCAGAAAACATGGATATCTAGGGAATCTTGCGGAAGCAGCTGCGTAATTAGACATTCTGCCGTTCGTTTGCAGGGACTGGCAGCCTGTTTGTGTTTCGTGTTTTCCAACCGGTTGGCCAAGAATACACCGGTTGGTGAGAAGGCTAGTAAGCTGTCTGTAACGTCGAAGAGAAGGGCTCTACTGTCACCATTTCCCCAACATCTACACCTGTACTGTCTGCATCCAGCACAATAAAACAATTGGACTGACTGGCCACTTTCAGTTGATGAGAATCTTGTTGACCGGCGAGACGGACGGCTAATTCGCCGTCGTCCTGCTGGTACAGAATGCCACGTTGATATTCCTGCCGCCCGGGTGATTTTTTTAGCCTGCTGTCGCAACGAACACGTAACCGCAATGCTTGCGTGGGTGGCGCGCCGGCGAGCTGTTCCAAAGCTGGTTTTACGAATTTCTCGTAAGTGACCAGGACGGCAACCGGATTGCCGGGTAAACCGAAAAACCAGCACTTGCCGATCTTGCCAAAAGCCAGGGGTTTACCGGGTTTGATCGCCAGTTTCCAGAAGTTCACCTGTCCGCATTTTTCCAGCGTTTGTTTGACAAAATCCGCATCACCAACCGACGCACCGCCGGTGGAAATGAGGACGTCATGTTGCTGGGCTGCGTTCTTGAAAGTTTGTTCGAGTTTCAGTTGATCGTCTGCGACGATGCCCAAGTCCGAGACCGTGTGATTAGGGTCGGATAATAGCCCGGCTAATAGGTAGCGGTTGCTGTCATAGATTTGGCCGATAGCTAGCGGTTCTCCCAGTGGTACCAATTCGTCGCCAGTCGAGAAAAAGCCAATTCTAAGTTTGCGTTTCACGCTGATTTGTTCGACACCTGCCGCAGCCAGTAGGCTGAGGTCGCGAGCGGAGAGCTTTTTCGATGCGGTAACTAACTCATCATGCTGTTTAACATCGCTACCAGCCGCGCGAATATTTTTATACGGTTGCCAGTCCTGGGGAAGTGATACAGTGTCTCCATTTAGTTCGGTTTGTTCTTGGGCGATAACGCTGTCCGCAAACTCAGGGACCACAGCCCCTGTAAATATTCTGACGCATTGGCCGGGCGACTGTAGCTCTGAAAATGGTTTTCCGGCCCAAGAGGTGCCGATTGCTCGTAGTTTAGCCTGCTGCCCCGCAGCTATATCGCCAGCAGCAAACGCGTAACCATCCATTGCTGCCGTACGTTGCGGAGGGACGTCGATGGGTGAGCTCACGCTATCGGCTAGTGTTCTACCAAGGGCCTGGGTCAACGCGATTAGCTCTTGTTCGGGGATGGCCTTGATGGCTTTGCGGATTTCCGATAGAGCCTGTTCGACGCTTAATAAATCGTGTTTGTTGGGGTAGCAGATGTTAGTCACGTTGGCGCTTCAAAAAGATTTCGATAACGAATTTGGCTATGGCCTCTGCATCGTTTAGATCAAGGCAAGGTAAGCCGGGTGGTGTTAAGACGGTTTCATCGCTTGCTATCGCGATAATAGACGGGTCTTCAGGGTAAAGCAGCGGTTTGCCTAGGCTTGGTCTGCACAGCTCTATTTTGGGGTAGCTCTCGTGCCTGAATCCTTCCACTAAAATCAAATCCAGGCCTGCATTGGGAAACAAGGCTAGTTGTTCAGTCAGCGAAATATCGTTATCTGCGGACAATTCGCTGATTACCGCACGCCGGTGTCGGGAAACCAGCATAACCGGTGTGGCGCCCGCTTCGCGCAGCCGAAAGCTATCTTTACCGGGTTGATCAATCTCGAAGTCGTGATGACTGTGTTTGATAACACCTATTTCCAGATTATGTGCTTTCAGCATCGGGATAAGTTTTGTCAGTAAACTGGTTTTACCGGTGCCGCTGGCGGCCGCGAAGCCGAGGACTGATGGGCTGAACATGGACTTCTCTACATTTGTCGAACTGACCGTATTCTAAGTTATTATGACGTTCGTAGGTTGAAGCGTTTGGAGTCTGGGTGATACGAATAGTGATATTGTTGGCATTGGTATTGGCAATTTTGATGCTATCGGGATTTATGAAGGTACCAGCCGAATTGCGCAGCAAGCGACTTAAACAACTAGTCTGGGTTGCGGTTGCGCTGATTTTGCTTGTACTGATGCTGAGTGGAAAACTTAGCGGTCTGCTGGCGATATTCGGCGTAATATTTGCGTTTCTAGTACGCTCGATGCCTCTGATATTAAGATACGCGCCACAACTTCATGGTATTTGGTTGCGATTCAAAGCCGGCAATCCGCAATATGGTAAGCCGGGTCCTGGTTCATCTCGACAAGCCGGCATGACAACAACGGAGGCTTTTGAAGTTTTGGGGCTTATGCCTGGCGCAACGGAAGAAGAAATTATTCAGGCCCACCGTAAACTCATTTCGCGCTTTCATCCTGATCGAGGAGGGTCGGATTATTTGGCGGCCCAAATTAATCAAGCAAAAAAAACATTGCTGGGCCGTTGAAAAAACACATCCAGAAAATTCCTTTCAGAATTGTCTGTTTTTGCAGTTCTTTTGAATATATGTGATACGCATCACTTTCTTATTTTCATAATTTAGAAGTGGTTCGAATTTTAGTTTGATCTTGCTGATTTTAGTTACCAAAAAGGCCTAAGAGGCTGCTGTGAATAAAAATCAAAAAAGAGATGTGGACCACAAAAATATCAGTAAATTCAATTTATAAGACAAATCTTTTAAAGTTATACTGGCACTCGCCGTTAAGGTTAGTGCCTTCGATTAGATCAGATCGGAAATACAAGAAGAGGCGTGATGTCGTTAAGATTGGCCTATTGACTTAAGTGGTTTTGACAGTGAGCAATATCGGTTCCGTTGTTGGGTTTCAATCTTATCT
>Ga0123390_1071180_pt1 | contig 14722 bp, 10 predicted proteins | sample T3HHNO3metaT_FD_89918 | JGI IMG/M metagenome (GOLD analysis project Ga0123390, IMG submission 89918) | Methane-oxidizing artificial microbial communities from Washington, USA to study methane cycling - T3-HHNO3 metaT (Metagenome... | ecosystem: Engineered > Modeled > Simulated communities... | reverse complement strand
TGCAAATCTTCAAATGATGACAACAAAACGTAAACCAATAGTTTTAATCCCTGCGGATGTTAAACCGCTGGGTGAACAACCATTTCATGTGGTGGGTCATAAATATTTAGTGGCGGTTGCAGAGGCTGCTGGCGCTTTGCCTTTAGTGGTGCCTGCCATTGGTGATTTATTAGAGATTGAAGCTTTGCTATCCATTGCCGATGGCATATTGCTGACAGGGTCAGTTTCAAATGTACATCCCTCACACTTCGACCAAGAAGTACTCAATCCAGCATTACCATTAGACCCTGCGCGTGATGCGCTTACCTTAAAGCTCGTGCAAGCAGCTATTAAAGCCGAAGTGCCTTTGTTGGCTATTTGTCGCGGTTTTCAAGAAGTGAATGTTGCGTTTGGCGGTAGTTTGCATCAAGCGGTACATGAAATATCTGGCTTGAATGATCATAGAGAAACTAAAGATGTTCCAATCGATATTCAGTATGCGCAGGCGCATCTGATTGATTTAGTAGCTGATGGCAAGCTAGCTAAAATCGTTGGTGCAAAACAGATGATGGTGAACTCCTTACATGGTCAAGGTGTAGATAGACTTGGTGATGGCTTAGTTGCAGAGGCCTTCGCGCCAGACGGTTTAGTAGAAGCCATACGCGTAGAAAAAGCAAAAGCCTTTACGTTGGCTGTGCAGTGGCACCCAGAGTGGAAAGTAATGGAAAACCCACAGTATTTGGCTATTTTCAGGGCATTTGGTGATGCCTGTAGATTTAGATTGAGAAGGCACGAGCCACCAGATTAACGCTTAAAAGATGCAAAAAGAAAAATACATGAATAAAAATACGTCAATAAGTAGTTAATAAAGCAGTACAGGAGAATAAAAATGACAGAACAAGTAGCAATGAACCATGTAGACATGGATAAGTGGTTGACGGAAAACAACATTACCGAAATTGAGTGCTTAGTACCAGATTTAACAGGTGTAGCACGCGGCAAAATTTTACCTCGCGAGAAATTTTCTACAGACCGCGCTATGCGCCTACCAGAAGCGGTGTTTGGCATGACGGTAACGGGCGAGTCACCAGATGGTAATGAAGGTTATGACCGCGTATTTGGTGTCACTGATAAGGACATGGTGCTTATTCCAGACCCAACCACCCTTAGATTGGTGCCTTGGGCGGTAGACCCGACGGCACAGGTGATTATGGATTGCGTAGACCATAACGGTAAGTCAATTGATTTTGCGCCTAGAAACGTACTTCGCCGCGTGACTAATTTATACAAAGATTTAGGTTGGACGCCGATTGTAGCGCCAGAGCTGGAGTTTTACTTGCTAGAGCGTAACCCTGATCCTGATATCGCATTAAGCCCACCAGTAGGTCGCAGTGGCCGTAAAGAAACCAGCCGCCAGTTATACAGTATTGATGCGGTGAATGAGTTTGACCCGCTATTTGAGGATATTTACGATTATTCAGCACTCATGGGTTTGGAGTTGGATACGCTGATTCATGAGTTTGGCGCAGGGCAGATGGAGATTAACTTTTTGCATGATGAGCCGATGATTCTGGCGGATAAATCATTCTTCTTTAAACGTTTATTGCGTGAAGCGGCGATGCGTCACGGCATGTACGCTACTTTTATGGCTAAGCCTATGCAACATGAGCCGGGTTCGGCGATGCATATTCACCAAAGCGTGATTGATACTCAAACTCAAAAGAATATCTTTAGCAATCCTGACGGCACAGCTTCCCCAATATTTTTCCACTACATTGCCGGTTTGCAAAAATACTTGCCTGCCGCCATGGTGTTGTTAGCGCCTTATGTAAACTCATATCGCCGTATCGTACGCAATGGTGCGGCGCCAATTAACATTGAGTGGGGTTACGATAACCGCACTGTGGGCATTCGTGTGCCGATTTCCGAGCCAGCAGGTCGCCGCATAGAGAATCGGGTGGTGGGCGCTGATGCTAATCCTTACTTAGCAATGGCAGTGACCTTGGCTTGTGGTTACTTGGGCATCAAAGAAAAGCTGAAACCAACTGAGGTTACAACAGGTAGTGCTTATGCCTCTGACTATCAATTGCCACGAGGTTTGTCTGAAGCTATACGCGAGTTGGAGAACTCTCAAGCCTTACAGGATGTGCTAGGCAAAGATTTCGTGGATGTGTATTTAGCCGTAAAAGATGCTGAGCATGATGAGTTTATGCGCGTCATTAGCCCATGGGAGCGTGAGCATCTTTTAATGCATGTTTAAAAGCATTTAATAGTTAAAAAGTAGGTCGGGGTTTAACCCTGCAGTCGGACGTTAAGACCGAACTACAAAAACATTCATTATCTGAATTGAGAAAGTCATGATCAATACTAAAGAAATTCAAGCAATAGATTCAGCGCATTACATGCATCCTTTTACCGATCATAAAAGCTTGTCGGATAAAGGCTCACGTATTATCACTAAGGCCGATGGTATCTATATTTGGGATTCCACAGGTGAAAAAATCTTAGATGCGATGTCTGGTTTGTGGTGCGTGAATGTTGGCTATGGGCGTAAAGAGTTAGTAGATGCAGCCGCTAAGCAAATGTTAGAGCTTCCTTACTACAATAGTTTTTTTCAAACGACCAATGTTCCTGCAGTTAAACTTGCTGAAAAAATCATCAAGCTGGCAGGTGATGATTATAGTCATGTATTTTTTAGTAGTTCTGGTTCTGAGTCTAATGATACCAATGTGCGTATGGTGCGCCATTATTGGGCTACGCTAGGTCAGCCAGAACGCACGGTGATTATCAGCCGCAACAACGCTTATCATGGCTCAACGCTAGTTGGGTCATCTTTAGGTGGCATGGGCGGTATGCATGCGCAAGGCGGCATGATTTCAGGCATCGAACACATCGAACAGCCATACCATTACGGCATGGCACCAAATCAGGATAGAGATGCATTTGGCATTGAAGCTGCGGGTTGGTTAGAGAAAAAGATACTGGAAGTCGGTGCAGATAAAGTAGCGGCATTCATCGGTGAGCCTGTGCAAGGTGCGGGCGGCGTGATTATTCCACCTAAAACTTATTGGCCAGAGATTCAACGTATCTGCGATAAATACGGCATTTTGTTGATTTGCGACGAAGTGATTTGCGGTTTTGGACGTCTTGGTAAATGGTTTGGCTCGCAATTATTAGGCTGCAAACCCGATTTAATGACGTTTGCTAAAGGCGTGACTTCTGGCTACATTCCTTTAGGTGGCGTAGTGGTGGGCAAGCGCGTGGCTAAAGTGTTGATTGAGCAGGGTGGCGAGTTTAATCATGGCTATACCTACTCAGGGCATCCTACAGCATGTGCTGTGGCTTTAGCGAATATTGAAATTATGGAGCGCGAAGGCTTAGTCGATAAAGTGCTCAATGAAACAGGCCCATATTTAGCACAAAAATACGCAGAGCTAGCTAAACATCCGTTGGTAGGCGGAGCGGAAACACTAGGGTTGGTCGCCGGCTTCGTGCTGATGAAAGACAAATCAAACCACGTACATTTTGATGAAGAAGTAGGTGTAGGCATGATTTGTCGAGGTCATTGCTTTGCCAATGGCTTGATTATGCGAGCGGTAGGTGACCGTATGATTATTGCGCCGCCGCTAGTGATTACTAAAGTGCAAATTGATGAAATGGTCGCGTTGATTCAAAAATGTTTAGATGCGACCCTAGCTGACTTGAAAAAGCAGGGAATTATGTAATTAAGCCACGTAATTAAATGTGGTTGTAGTTGAAGACATATTGTAAGATTACTTTGAATCTATTTGGTCAGCATAAGGGGTTTTATGGCGCAAAAGATGGTACTAATTTTTAGCAAAACTTTCTCAGTCACTCACTAATTTAAAGGGGTTAATGAATATGAATTTATCTTATAGTAAATACTTGCTAGGTATGGCGATAATTACCGGTCTAGCTACGGTTTCTTGTAGTAAGTCTGACAACACTACTGCTGAAACTGCTAAGCCAACAGTTGCAGCGGCTAGCGAGCCAGAGGAAAAAATCCTCAATATTTACAACTGGTCGGACTATATTGCGCCAGATACGATAGCCAATTTCGAGAAAGAAACGGGCATTAAAGTACGTTACGATGTGTTTGATAGTAACGAAATTTTGCATGCAAAATTAATCGCTAAGAACACTGGCTACGACATTGTAGTACCTTCATCTAACTGGGCTAAGTTACAGATTGATGGCGGTTTATATCAAAAACTTGATAAAACCAAGCTACCTAATATGAAAAATCTAGATCCAGGCATTATGAAGAAGTTAGCCGATCTGGATCCTGGTAATGAACATCTAATTGACTGGATGTGGAGCTATAACACTGTAGGTATCAATGTAGACAAAGTTAAAGCTGCACTTGGTGATACGCCTATGCCAGACAATGCTTGGGATTTAGTGTTTAACCCAACTTACACCAGCAAATTAAAATCATGTGGTATTACCTTCTTAGATACACCAGCTGATGTGTTCCAAGCTGCTTTACATTATTTAGGTAAACCTGTTTTCACAGGTACACCAGATGATTACCAAGCTGCTTTTGATATGTTGATGAAAGTGCGCCCAGACATCAAAAAATTCAATTCTGGTGGTCAAATCGATGACTTGGCGAGCGGCAATATTTGTGTGGCTTATGGTTGGGCTGGCGATTTTAACTTAGCGCATAAACGCTCTATCGAGAATAAAGCAGAGCAACATATCGAAGCATTAGTACCAAAAACAGGCGGCTTGATGTTTATGGATACTATGGCGATTCCTGCTGATGCCAAACATCCAAATAATGCACATCTCTGGATGAATTACATCATGCAGCCAAAAGTGACTGCAGCCATCACTAACACTGTGACCTATGCCAATCCTAACAAAGCTGCAACCGAGTTTGTTGATCCAGAAATTAAAAACAACAAATCGATTTTCTTATCTGATGAAGATATTGCCAAGTTAGTGCCACCAGGTGTTGAGGATGCACAAACTAAACGCAACATGACGCGCCTGTATACCAAATTTAAAACAGGCGTTTAATCGTTATTTTATTTGTAGGGGCGCCATTGATGGCGTCCCTACAAAATTCTAATGTACCTAAATTTTTTAATATCATAGTTTTTAATACCATAGTTTTTAATATTTTAGTTTTCTGACTTTTTCTGTATCTTGATTTTCAATATCTTAGATAAGGGTTTTTATGGCAACGGCTCCTAAAGAAACGAATAAAGCTGCGCAAGAGGTTTTACTGCGTGTTGAAAATGTCACCAAAGTTTACGATGGTACGGTCAAAGCCGTGGATGATGTTTCTCTAACAGTTATGAAGGGTGAAATCTTCGCGCTGCTTGGCGGTTCAGGTTGTGGGAAATCTACGTTATTGCGCATGATGGCTGGCTTTGAAACGCCCACAAAAGGGAAGATATTCCTAGCTAATCAAGATATTACCAATCTTCCGCCGTTTCAACGTCCAATCAATATGATGTTTCAGTCATATGCGCTCTTTCCTCATTTAAGCGTTTGGGAAAATGTAGCCTTTGGTTTGAAGCGTGATGGCATGCCTAAAGATGAAATTGCTGATCGTGTTGAAAAAATGCTGAGTTTGGCGCAACTCAATAAATATGCGAAACGTAAACCGCATCAACTCTCTGGTGGTCAGCAACAGCGTGTAGCCTTGGTGCGTAGCTTGGCAAAACGTCCTCAATTATTGCTTTTAGATGAGCCTCTCGGTGCTTTAGATAAAAAATTACGAGAAACTACGCAGCTTGAACTGGTGAATATCATTGAAGAAGTCGGCGTGACCTGCGTACTTGTAACGCACGATCAAGAAGAAGCCATGACCATGGCATCACGCATTGCCGTGATGAGTGAAGGTTATTTCTTGCAAGTCGGCGCGCCAGATGCCGTGTATGAAATGCCAAACAGCCGCAAAGTGGCTGACTTCATTGGCAATGTGAATATATTCGAAGGCAAAATTGAAGAAGATGAGCCTGATCATGTAACCGTGCGTTGCCCAGAGTGTGTGCATTATGTAGGTCATGGCGTTAGCGGACATCCAGGTATGGATGTAGGAGTGGCTTTACGACCTGAAAAAATCATGTTGTCTAAGGATAAACCAAATGGCGACTATAACTGGTGCGCTGGTGAAGTCATTGAAATCGTTTACTTTGGTGCTCATACAACTTATCACCTTAAACTTGATAGCGGTAAGATAATCAAGGCGCAAGAGCTTAACAATACGCGCGATTTGAGTTGCGGTTTAACTTGGGGTGACCGTGCTTATGCAAGTTGGAATAATTTAGCAATGGTGGTGTTAACGCAATAAAGGTTAACTAAATGGCACCTCTATTAATTAAGTTTTCGTCGTTATGTAGCGTTGCTCAAAAAAATTATTCCTTATATATCAAATATATACTGCGTCATAATTTTTTATTCGCACCTTGCCTAACTTAGAAACTTGAATAAATAGAAATGCCCAAAACTTTAATTTCATTAAGAGTTTATTAAGGAAAATTGCTATGGCTAAAACACAGAGTTTCTTTACCAGCCTTTCAGCTGGTCGCCTTGCGGTTATTGGTGTTCCATATTTCTGGTTTGTATTGCTGGCGGCTATCCCGCTGCTCATTGTGCTTAAAATTAGCTTGTCGGAAATGGAGTCAACCAGCATTTCAAATATGATCGATTGGAGTCACGGCTGGCCAAGGCTCACTTTAAACTTTGCCAGCTATCAGTTTCTTGCCACCGATTCGCTCTATTTAAAAACTTATATATCCTCTATTGAATATGCTCTGATTACCACTCTGTTGTGTTTAGCCATTGGCTATCCATTTGCTTACTACATGGCGCGCTCGCCAAAACATATGCAGCCAACCTTGTTGATGCTCATTATGTTGCCGTTCTGGACATCATTTTTACTACGCATCTATGCTTGGAAGACGCTGTTAGTCAGTAATGGTGTGATTAACAATATACTCATCAGTTTGCATATCATTGATACACCAATCGCGATGATGAACAATTCTTTCTCATTGCTGCTAGGTATGGTGTATTCATACTTGCCGTTTATGATTTTACCGCTATATGCCAACCTATCTAAGATGGATATGCGCTATTTAGAGGCCGCTGCAGACCTTGGCACCAGTCCATTTAAAGCCTTTTGGCTGATTACCGTCCCACTTTCAAAAGCGGGCATTATTGCTGGTTCAATGTTGGTATTTATTCCTGCGGTGGGTGAATATGTGATTCCTGAATTATTAGGTGGTTCAAGCACCTTGATGATAGGTCGCGTACTATGGGATGAGTTCTTCAGTAATAATGATTGGCCAATGGCGTCGGCCGTGGCCGTCGTGATGATACTGCTGATTTTGGTGCCGATGGGTGTTTACAATAAAGCACAAGCTGAGCAAATGGAGGGTAAGTGATGAGCAACGCTTCAAATAAAATATTCGCTAAAGCTTGGATGGTTATTGTCTATTTATTTTTATATTTGCCAATAGTCACACTGGTTGTATTTTCTTTTAACGATTCAAAACTGGTTACTGTCTGGTCTCACGCCAGCTTCCGTTGGTACACCGCATTAGCACAAGATTCAGATTTGATTTCGGCCGTGCTGTTATCACTAGAAATAGCAGGTCTGTCTGCGTTAATGTCAGTGTTTTTTGGCACATTCACCGCCTTCGCTTTAAATCGGTATAAGCGCTTTCAAGGGCGTACGCTGCTTAACTCTATGTCTAGCATGCCTTTGGTGATGCCCGATGTGATTGTAGGATTGTCATTATTGTTAATGATAGTTTCCGTGCAAAATTGGCTGGGTTTCCCAGAGCGAGGCTTGTTCACTATTTTGCTAGGTCATGCATTATTGGGTACTGCTTATGCCGCGGTAGTTGTCACTTCACGCTTGCGTGAAATGGACAGCAAATTAGATGAAGCCGCAATGGACTTGGGTTGTAAGCCTTTGCAGGTATTTACTTTAATTACTTTCCCTTTGTTAGTACCAGCGTTGGTTTCTGCATTTTTGCTGACATTTACACTGTCGTTTGATGATGTTGTATTGTCTTCATTCTTGTCTGGACCAGGCTATTCAACGATGCCTATGGTGATTTTCTCTCGCGCCAGATTAGGTTTAAATCCAACTATTAACGCCGTTGCAACTGTGACGATTGCCGTGGTGACGATTGCGGTGATTGCTTCAAGCTTTTACACCTCGCACCAAGAACGTAAACGTAAACGCGAAGAGGCACAGGCCTATAGCGATACTAATAAGTAGTATTTTAAGTAGAGGCGACATCTCGTCGCTTCTACACCAAACCAAATCAAGCAGAAAATCATGTCAATTCAATTAAAGCATTCCGTATTACTCAAAAATAATCTTACATTGCTCGCTGGGCAGTGGGTGAGTGCAGATTCAGGTGAAACGATAAGCGTCACTAATCCCGCTACAGGCTTAGAGGTGGCTAAAGTGCCGCTCATGGGTAGTGATGAGGCTGAACGAGCAATTATCGCTGCTGAGGCTGCGCAAAAGTCATGGAAAACGCTCACAGCAGCCGCACGTGCTGCCATACTCAAGCGCTGGTTTGATTTGATTATTCTTCACAGAGAAGATTTGGCGCAATTATTAACCGCTGAGCAAGGCAAGCCGCTAGCCGAAGCGCGTGGCGAAGTGAATTATGGTGCAAGCTTTATTGAATGGTTTGCCGAAGAAGCTAAACGTGTCTACGGCGAAACCATTCCTGCACCTATGGGTGACCGTCGTTTATTAGTGTTAAAACAGCCAATAGGTGTCACCGCAGCCATTACACCATGGAATTTCCCAATCGCGATGATTACGCGTAAAGCTGGGCCGGCACTTGCTGCTGGTTGCAGTATGATTATTAAGCCAGCTGAACAAACCCCTTTATGCGCCCTTGCTTTAGCTGTATTGGCTGAAGAGGCTGGCGTGCCAAGTGGCGTGTTGCAAGTGATTACCGGCGATGCACGCCAAATTGGTGCAGTTTTATGTGAAAGCCCCGTTGTCGCGAAACTTTCATTCACAGGTTCAACGGAAGTCGGACGTATCTTAATGCGCCAGTGTGCTGATACCATTAAAAAACTATCTCTCGAATTGGGCGGCAATGCGCCATTTATCGTGTTTAACGATGCGGATTTAGATGCGGCAGTTGAAGGTGCCATGATTAGTAAATATCGCAACGCAGGGCAGACGTGTGTATGTTCAAACCGCTTGTTTGTTCAAGAGGGCGTGTACGATGAGTTCGCCAAAAAACTTGCAGTCAAAGTGGCTCAACTTAAAGTGGGTGTGGGTACTGAGGATGGTGTCACACAAGGCCCATTGATTGATGATGCCGCAATCGAAAAAGTGGAGTTTCATGTGGCAGACGCCATCGCCAAAGGCGCAACGCTTTTGCAAGGCGGCAAGCGCCATAATTTAGGCGGTACATTCTTTGAGCCTACAGTATTAGCTAATGTGAGTGATGATGCTTTGATTTTCAGTGAAGAGACTTTTGGTCCTGTGGCGCCATTATTCCGCTTCAAAACAGATGAAGAAGTCATCTCACTGGCTAACCGTACAGAGTTTGGTTTAGCTTCATATTTCTACAGCCGAGATATAGGCCGAATCTGGCGCGTAGCAGAAGCGCTTGAGTATGGCATGGTAGGTGTTAATACTGGCATGATTTCAAATGAGGTAGCGCCTTTTGGAGGTATTAAGCAATCAGGTCTGGGTCGCGAAGGTTCGCATCACGGCATTGATGAATACCTAGAACTGAAATATGTATGTATGGCGGGGTTATAACATGGCAGAGATTAAAATTGATTGGCATGAAAGAGCGAAAGATTTAAGAATCGATGGACGTGCTTTCATTGATGGCGAACGTGTAGATGCACTTGATGGCAGTACCTTTGAATGCTTTTCACCGATTGACGGTCGTAAATTAGCCGATGTGGTTAATAGTAAAGCTGCGGATGTGGACCGCGCGGTAGTTGCGGCACGTTCTGCTTTTAAAGATAGACGTTGGGCTGGTTTATCGCCTCGCGAACGCAAGCAAACGATGATACGTTTTGCAGATTTGGTGTTAGCGCACAAAGCAGAGTTGGCATTGTTAGAAACGCTGGATATGGGCAAGCCTATTTCTGCAAGCTTGAGTGTAGATGTCAACTCCGCAGCAAATAGTTTGCGCTGGTTTGGTGAATCGATTGATAAAGTCTACGATGAGATTGCGCCAACGGCAGACCATACACTTGCAATGATTACACGCGAGCCTATCGGCGTAGTTGGCGCTATCGTGCCATGGAATTACCCGATTTTAATGGCTTGTTGGAAGATCGCACCTGCCTTAGCTACCGGTAATAGCATCGTACTGAAACCTTCTGAAAAATCGCCATTAACAGCCTTAAGGCTTGGAGATTTGGCGATAGAAGCGGGTATACCAAAAGGTGTGCTAAATGTAGTACCAGGCTTTGGCCCAGAGGCAGGTACGCCGCTTGCGATGCATCTGGATGTGGATTGCATCGCCTTTACAGGCTCAACAGGTGTGGGTAAAAAAATCCAAATCATGGCAGGGCAAAGTAACCTCAAGCGCGCATGGTGCGAGCTAGGTGGCAAGTCACCTAATATCGTATTTGCAGATTGCAAGGATTTGGATAAAGCAGCAGCGGCTTCTATTGGCTCAATTTTTTATAATCAAGGAGAAAGCTGCAATGCGCCTTCGCGCTTACTGGTTGAGCGCTCAATCAAAGATGAGTTCGTCAAAAAACTACTAACTCATTTACCTGATTATCAGCCTGGTGATCCGTTAGATGCGAATACCACCATGGGCGCAATCGTGGATTGCGGGCAGATGGAAAATGTACTGAAATACATTGAAAGCGGTAAATCGCAAGGTGCAAAATTGCGCGCTGGTGGTGAGCGCGTATTAACTGAAACAGGTGGTTTTTACATTAGCCCAACTGTATTTGATGACGTGACCAATGATATGAAAATTGCCGCTGAAGAGATTTTTGGCCCAGTACTTTCTATCATTGCTTTTGATACAGAACAAGAAGCAATAGCGATTGCCAATGACACAGAGTATGGTCTTGCCGCAGCAGTTTGGACGCAAGACCTGACGCGCGCGCACATGGTGTCACGCGCCTTGCGTGCAGGTACGGTACATGTGAATAGCTATGATGAAGACGATATCACCGTGCCTTTTGGTGGTTATAAACAATCAGGTAATGGTCGCGATAAATCCCTACATGCTTTGGAAAAATATACTGAGCTTAAAACGACTTGGATACGATTAATTTAATACGATAAAACTATAGTTATAAAAACCTACAGTTACAAAAAACTAGATGTAAGGACGAGAACATGAGCAACGCAGCAATCACCAATCAAGATTTACACAACAGACGTTTGGCTGCCACGCCTCGTGGCATTGGCGTGATGGCTAACTTCTTTATTGAACGTGCACTGAACTCTGAAGTATGGGATGTTGAAGGTAAGCGTTATATCGACTTTGCAGGTGGTATTGCCGTATTAAATACCGGGCACAGACACCCAAAGATAGTGGCTGCTATTGAAGCGCAATTGCAACAGTTTACGCACACATGCTACCAAGTGCTGCCTTATGAAAGTTATGTTACCTTGGCTGAGCGTATTAACGCCTTAACGCCAGGTAAACACGCTAAGAAAACCTGTTTTTTCTCAAGCGGAGCAGAAGCCCTAGAAAATGCTATTAAAATCGCACGTGCAAGTACTGGCCGCCCAGGTGTTGTTGCCTTTGCTGGTGCGTTTCATGGCCGTACGATTATGACTAGCGCGATGACAGGCAAGGTTTCACCTTATAAAATCGGTTTTGGACCATTCCCTGCTGAGATATATCACATACCATTTCCAATTGATTTGCATGGCGTCAGTGTTGAAGACTCTATCAATGCGTTGCACTTGTTGTTCAAGGCAGATATTGATCCTAAACGCGTTGCCGCAATTGTGATTGAGCCCGTGCAAGGTGAGGGCGGTTTTTATGCAGCGCCACCAGCTTTAATGCAAGCGCTTCGCAAAGAATGCGATGAGCATGGCATTCTGCTGATTTATGATGAAGTACAGACGGGTTTTGGCCGTACTGGTAAATTATTTGCGGCAGAGCATTATGACGTGATACCAGATATCATCACGATGGCAAAAAGCTTAGCGGGCGGCACTACGTTATCAGCGGTTTGCGGCAAAGCTGAAGTGATGGATGGCCCCGCACCGGGTGGCTTAGGCGGAACTTACGCAGGTAATCCATTAGCTATTGCTGCTTCACATGCCGTGCTGGATATTATTGAAGAAGAAAAGTTAGTTGAGCGGGCAAATGTGTTGGGTGCAAAACTCACAGCACGCCTTAAAGCGGCGCAAGCTAAAGTGCCTGCAATTAAAGATGTGCGTGGCTTGGGCTCTATGATTGCTGCTGAGTTTTTTGATCCCGCTACCAATGAACCCTCTATGGATGCAGTCAAACGCGTACAGCAAGCCGCATTAGCTGAAGGCTTGATATTACTGACTTGCGGCGTTTATGGTAATGCGATTCGCTTTCTGTATCCATTGACAATTCAAGACGAAATATTTGATGAGGCGCTTGATATTATTGATAGAGCATTGGCTAAAGCTTAATTTCACCATGCTAATTTTATGAATTAGTGAGTACGCTACTCCAAAGAAGCAACGTACTCGCTATAATAGAGTTCACATCAGCATCAATTTTTACTGAGTTAATTTTATTGTATTAACTTTTACTAAAGTATTCTAGGTTTCTCACATGCAAATCCAAACCATTAAAACCACTGCTTTTAACGATCAAAAACCTGGTACTTCAGGCTTACGCAAGAAAGTAAAAGTATTTCAGCAAACTGGCTATTTAGAGAATTTTGTACAGAGTATTTTTGATACGCTTGATGTGCCAGATAACGCCACATTGGCGCTTGGTGGGGACGGCCGATATTTTAATCGCCAAGCGATTCAGATTATTGTTCGAATGGCAGCAGCTAATGGCTTTGCTCGAGTGCTTGTTGGTCAAGCGGGTATTTTATCTACGCCAGCTTGCTCACACATTATTCGTAAATACAAAACATTTGGTGGCATCGTCTTGTCAGCCAGTCATAACCAAGGTGGTATCAATGGTGACTTTGGCATTAAATATAACATCAGCAATGGCGGCCCTGCACCTGAAAAAATCACTGACTCAATTTTTGATTTAAGTAAAAAAATCACAGAATATAAAATCGCCGATTTGCCTGAAGTTGACGTCGATACATTAGGTCAATCGATATTCAACGATGGAAAATTTACGGTAGAAGTCATTGATGCGGTTCAAGACTACGCAGATCTGATGCAAGAGCTATTTGATTTTTCAGCTATCAAAAAGTTACTTTCAAGTGGCTTTAAAATGCAGTTTGACGCCATGCACGCTGTGACTGGTCCTTATGCGCAAGAGATTTTTGTTAATCGATTAGGTGCTTCAGAGTCTAGTTTAATGAATTGCATTCCTTCAGAAGATTTTGGAGGCGGTCACCCAGACCCCAATCTAACCTATGCTGAAGATTTAGTGAAAATCATGTTCGCAGGTGAAAGCTCACCAGACTTTGGAGCGGCCTCAGACGGTGATGGCGACCGTAATATGATTCTAGGTAAAAACTTTTTTGTTACACCTTCTGATAGTCTCGCGGTTCTCGCCGCGAATGCAACCCTAGTGCCAGCTTATGCTAATGGCATTGCTGGCGTGGCACGCTCAATGCCTACAAGTGGCGCAGTTGACCGAGTTGCGGCTAAGTTAAACATCCCATGCTATGAAACGCCAACAGGATGGAAGTTTTTTGGCAATTTAATGGATGCAGGCAAAGTCACTTTATGTGGTGAAGAAAGCTTTGGCACCAGCTCTAGTCATGTACGCGAAAAAGATGGTTTATGGGCAGTATTGTTTTGGCTGAATGTATTGGCGAAAAAAGGCATGTCAGTTGAGCAAATTCTGATGTCGCATTGGGCAGAATTTGGCCGCAATGTGTATTCACGTCATGACTACGAGGCCATCCCAACGGATGCTGCCAATACTGTAATTGCACATATTAAATCGCAATTTCCTAGCTTGCCTGGCCAGTCATTTGGCGGATACAAAGTGAAAACCTGCGATGATTTTAGCTACCACGATTCAATCGATGGCTCTATCAGTCACAATCAAGGTATTCGTATATTATTTGAAGACGGCTCACGCATCGTATTCAGGCTTTCTGGCACCGGTACGGAAGGCGCAACGATTCGCATTTATTTAGAAGCTTTTGACCCAGAGGTAAAAAATCATCATTTAGATGCACAAGTCGCATTGGCAGAGATGATACAAATCGCTTTGAAGATTTCTGAATTGAAGGAACGAACTGGCCGCGATACGCCTACGGTGATTACTTGATTTTATTGCTCCAGGGGTGTTTTTAGGGCGGCGATTCGTCGCCCTAAAAAAATCAATCTACCTGCTTAATTGTCATTTCGCCTTTATAAAGTCTAACATCCATGCGGTTTAGAAAAGACATGCCGAGTAGCACGTCGCCATCAAGCCCAGGTGCAATCATTGCTGATACATCCTGGGCATCCACGCCGCCTAGTTTGACGGAATGCAAACGCACCATATAGCCAACGCTGTCGCCATTAGCAGTATTGGTGCGGATTGCGTCTATGCTGCTCAGTTTAAGTTTATCTGCAATATTCTGTGAAATTGCAACACCAGTTGCGCCAGTA
>Ga0123390_1069236_pt1 | contig 14785 bp, 10 predicted proteins | sample T3HHNO3metaT_FD_89918 | JGI IMG/M metagenome (GOLD analysis project Ga0123390, IMG submission 89918) | Methane-oxidizing artificial microbial communities from Washington, USA to study methane cycling - T3-HHNO3 metaT (Metagenome... | ecosystem: Engineered > Modeled > Simulated communities... | reverse complement strand
TGACAATCCCAGCTTGGCGCGATAGTGCCCAATCCGCGCCGGCATCCGACTTGCCGGCAGCCCCCAAGCGCTGTTAGAGTTGACCGGAAGCCATAAATCCACCGACATCAACTAAGCACATGAATGGACTAACAACCCTGGAACAGGCCTTTGCCGGCGCAGCGGATCGCATCGAGGGAATCGATAAATTAGCCGGGGATTTAAATCGCTGGTATTTGCAACAGCCGTTAGACCGCAACTTCCTGCATCCCTGCTTAATCGGCGGCAAACCGGCTTTGGTATGTCAAGCTGGCCTGAGCCACGATGCCACCGCTGCATATGCCGAGTTGGCTGAAATCGCCCGGCGCTACGGTATTTATCTAAAAGAAGACAGCCGGCAGCGCGACGATAGCTCCATTCTGCATAACCGCCGCCGTGAAGTCAGTTTGGTGCTAAGTTTTTGCATAAGCATGATGGGCTCTTCGCGCATCGTAACCGCCAACGATTTGCAGCCGGTCAACGCCGTGCATGCAGTCGCCAGCCAACTGGCCGAGCCGGTCAATGCGATGCAGGCCAAGCTGTCGGTCGATCAGGACGGCACAGCGACGATACGCTTACGCCTGCGGAAACCGCCGAGCGCCGCAGAGGTGATGGCCGCTTACAGCCAAAAGCAGGCCACATTGAACAGCGATCCGCTGGCAAAAGCGGAAATGGCCAATTTCCTCAGCGCTAGCTATCAGGCCGAGTCCAGCGATCCGGCCAATATCAGCGCAGACTTGGCAGTCATGGCCGACTATTTTTCGCATTACCCGCAAGTCGTGAATTTGCTCAGCGAACTGCGCGGCCAAAAACTCATCCTCAAATACCGGCAAAATACCTGGCAAACTCAGGCCTTTGGCAATCAATTTGGGGTGGATAGCGTGACGATTTACTTCGACACCCGTTTGGGCGCGCAATTGCTGAACGATCCGGGCTGCGACAGCACACCCGCATGCAGCATCTCGCCCGCCGACGCCTTACTGCATGAATTGCTGCATGCCAAATTGATGTTGCTGGATAGCCAGCATTTTATTGACGGCGGCGGCATGGCCCAAACCTTATACCCATTCGAGCACGAACGCGAAGTGATCAATCACGAAAACCGGCTTTACCAAGATATGAACCAATTGGATGGCCGTGCCCGTCCTTTAAGGCATAGACATAGCGGCGAGTTATTGCAAGTCTCCTGCCCGGCCTGCAACCCAACAAAGCAAGTTGCGTCAAGCGACCCAAGTCTGTAAAACTAGCGAAATTTCGTGATAGACATAACAAAAACTACTCAACTCAGGAGACACACAATGACGCCCATATCCAGCCGTAATGTTGCCGAAAAATGGCGGTTTGCCAGACTCGGCGGTTTCGATCAGGTTGAATTGAAACGCGGTAGCGATTTAATCGGACTGCCGGAACTGGATCAGAAATTATGGGCGGCACTGAGTTGCCCGACGCACGGATTGTTCTTCGACAACCAAACATTGGTGCTGCTGGATACCGATAACGATGGCCGCATCCGAGCCAATGAGGTAATCGAGGCGGTGCGTTGGGTAAGTAAGGTACTGAAAAACCCGGCCGATTTGATCCAACAGAAGACCACCCTACCGCTGGCGGCGATAAACGATCAAGATGAAGAAGGTCAACAGCTACTGGCCTCCGCCGTCGAGATCTTAAAAAATCTGGGCAAGGCGGATGCGACCGAAATAACCACCGACGATCTGGCCGACATGACTAAGGTCTTCGCCAACACTCAATTTAACGGTGACGGTATTATCCCGGTTAAAGCCGCCGGCGACGAAGCCGGCCAGCAAGCCATCACCGACATCATCGCCTGCTTGGGCGAGGTTGAGGATCGCTGCGGCGAGCCGGGTATTAATCTGGAAAAAATCGAGCAGTTTTTTAAAGATGCCGGCGCATACTTCGATTGGTGGCAACAGAGCGATGCCGAAGCCGTGCGGATTCGCAATCAAATCGCCGACACCGAAGCGGCGGCGGCTTTATTGGCCCAAATAAAACCGAAAATCGACGATTTTTTTACCCGCTGCCAATTGGCGGAATTCGACACCGGCGCGACAGAGTTGTTGAACCCAGCCGACAGCCGCTACGAAGAACTGGCCGGCATCGACTTGTCGGCAAGCAACGAAGAACTGGCTAAATTGCCGCTGGCCGCTATCGCCGCCGGCGCTAACTTGCCGTTAAATGCCGGCTTGAATCCGGCTTGGCGGTCTGCGATAGAACAGTTAAAAACCCTGGTGCTGACACCGCTGCTGGGCGCTTTGGACAGCTTGTCCGACGCACAATGGCAAAGCGTGATCGGTCAGTTTGCTGATTACCAGGCCTGGTTGCAGAAAAAGCCCGCCAATGCCGTCGAAAGCTTGGGGCTGGAGCGCATCAAAACCCTGTTGCAAAGCGATGCGCAAGCCAAATTGACCGGCTTGATCGAACAGGATCTGGCCTTGGAACCGCAAGCCACCGCCATCGACTCGGTCGTGCGCTTGCTGCATTACTACCGCGATCTTTACACCTTATTAAATAACTTCGTGTCGTTTCGCGATTTTTACAGTGCCGAACCGCACGCTATTTTCCAGGCCGGTACCTTGTATCTGGACGGCAGAAGTTGTCAATTGTGCGTAAAAGTGGATGACGTGGACAGCCACAGCAAACTGGCCGAACTGAGCAAAATCTTTCTGGCCTACTGCGTATGCCGTCGGCAAGGCAGTAACGAAACGCTGACCATCGCCGCAGCGGTTACCGGCGGCGACAGCGACAATTTGCGCGTCGGCCGCAACGGCGTGTTTTACGACCGCAATGGCCTGGATTGGGACGCGACCATCGTCAAAATTATCGAAAATCCGATCAGTATCAAAGAAGCCTTCTGGTCGCCGTACAAACGCGTCGCGCGGATGATTAACGAACAACTGGAAAAAAGTGCAGCGGCCCGCGACAAAGCGGCTAACGCCAATGCTTTTAAAGGCATTTCCGAAGCCGGCGCCAATGCCGGACAAGGCAAGGAACCGCCGGCCCCGTTCGATGTCGGTAAATTCGCCGGGATTTTCGCTGCCATCGGTTTGGCAATCGGCGCCATCGGTACCGCGCTGGCCGCCGTGATGAGTAGCTTCATGGGCTTGGTTTGGTGGCAAATGCCGCTGGCCATCGTGGGTGTGATGCTGGCGATTTCCGGCCCGTCCATGTTCATCGCTTACTTGAAACTGCGCCAACGCAATCTGGCGCCGGTCCTGGATGCCTGCGGCTGGGCGGTGAATGCCAAGGCCTTTATCAACATCCCGTTCGGTCGCTTGTTGACCGGCGTCGCCAAATTACCGAAAGACGCGGAAATGCAAATGGTCGATCCGTTCGGCGAAAAGCAAAGCCATTGGCAAAGCTACGTGTTCTTGCTGATCCTGCTGGCCGGCGCCGCCTACGCCTGGCAAAAAGGCTATATCGGACCTAAGCCAGAACCGGAAAAAGCAGCCCAGGTTGAGGAAAAAGCGGCGGTGGCTAAAGTTGATGCTCCGGCAGCGGCCCCGGCTAAACCTGCGGAACCGGCTAAGTAAGTCTTTCCTTATAGAAAGTTCGGAGCCGGAGCAATTACTTTATCAAGTAGTTGCTCCGGTCCGGCATCATTTTAGAAGTGTAGGGTGGATAAGCTCAGCGTCATCCACCTATTTAAGTTTCAATGGCGGATGACGCTACGTTTATCCGCCCTACGGGCTAAGTAAGTCTTTTATTGCAATAGGACTGGGACCGGGGTAATTACGTTATCAAGTGGTTGCTCCGGTCCCGCTTAATGCTAGAACTGTAGGGTAGATGACGCTTCGCTTATCACCAGGTTATCCAATGCACGAATGAGGATTCCATCTCTCCGGCCATTTTTAGTCATCAATACTCGCCAAACTGATTAGTTCTACAATAATACGAGCACTTACGAAATGGACCATTGAACTTTCCGCTGTCCCGCGCAGGAGCATTCCCACCAGCATGGGAAACTGTAAATCTTGCGCACCGTTACTTGATGGTCGCATATAAAAGACTGGGCTGCCGCTGAGCCCGTCAAAGCTAGAAAGACCGATTGACGTTTCGATCCTCGCAACATGGCAATGCTCAGAGACGCTATAGCCCTGATAAATGGCCCGAATTACACTTCTAGTGTTCTCGATCGTTCGTGCCTCAAAGTTAACGAAATTACGTTCAGTTGCATATCCAATGATCCACAGCTCGTCGTTCGCAGACAGGGACTCAGCCGACATTAGACCCGTATCCACATTCTGCGCCGTCAATGGCGTATCACCAGATTTATCAAATGCTACAAGGTCAATACGAAGAGCATAGATATCCTTGTACTCCTCATCGTCTCCACCTTCCTTCCTAATTACGTACTTCTCATTAAATGGAAGCGATTTTCGCGAGTTATCCGCCGGAAATATTCTGAGCGCTTCCGCTGAGCCTCCCAAATTCGTCATTACGTGCTGTGCTGTAATCCAGAAGTAATTCTTCGAATCTGCGAGTAAAAACGATGACCCCTTGCCCCAATATGTATATTCTGAATCGCTGTACTCGAAGAGGACCGGACGTGCAATTTCCTCAAACTCATGCATATAGATGGCTAACAACTGATTAAATAATTTCTGCATGTCATCTTGAATCGATTCGGCATATCAAGTCAGGTAGGATGGGCACGGTTTTGTGCACACGCGGAATTAAAGCAATCGCGCGAAATGGTGGGCAGAAAAGCGTTACCCACCCGACTTTTGAATATGGCTTTCAACGCAAACAATTTGGTGCAATTCGAAATTCATCGCCCTCACCCAGCTCCTTTCCCATCTACACCTCACGGCGCAATCATGCCATTGTGCAAATAGCTTTCTTCGTAATTAAATACGATATTTGCATCCGGCAAGACCAGCGTTTCGTCCTTGCCCTTGTAATCCAAACGAAACAATAAATCTTTGATGATATTGATCCGCGCGGATTGTTTATCGTCGGATCTAACGACCGTCCAGGGCGCGGATAAATGGTGGGTTCTGGCGAACATAATGTTGCGGGCTTCGCTGTATTGCTGCCAGTGTTTTTGGGCTTCCTTGTCGATGGGGCTGATTTTCCACTGTTTCAGGGGATCTTTCTGGCGTTGCTTTAAGCGTTCTTTTTGCTCGGCTTTGCTGATGTCCAGATAGTATTTCAGCAGCTTGATGCCGGAGCGCACCAGCAGCTGTTCGTAGTGAGCGACGGTTTCGATGAACTCGTGGTATTCATCATCGTTGCAAAAGCCCATCACCCGCTCCACGCCGGCCCGGTTGTACCAACTGCGATTGAACAACACCATTTCCTGGGCGGCCGGCAAATGGTGGGTGTAACGTTGAAAATACCAGGTGCTGAGGTCGCGGTCGGACGGTTTACCCAGTGCCACCACCCGGATTTCCCTGGGGCTGAGATGTTGAATGATGCGCTTGATGGTACCGTCTTTGCCGCCGGCATCACGGCCTTCCAGGATAATCAGGATTTTGTCGCCATGCTTGATGATGTGATTCTGCAATTTGACCAGTTCCACTTGCAGTAGCTGTAAAGTGTCTTTATAAACCTGCTTATCGGCTTTGGGTGGGTGCTTTTTGCTCATAGTTACCTGCCTATCTAAAATGGTTTCCACCGTTCCGGCTTATTTAACCGCGTTGTCGCTCACTGCCCATTCTCACCCGCAAAATCAGATTTTTCTTTTGCTTCCTGAGTTCAAGAATGTCTTCGACGTTTTTTTCGTTGAGAATCTGATTCTTTAAATACAAGACGTCGTTACAAATAATCTCGGCGGCTTCCATGCCTGCTTGCAACTGGGTCCAGGAAATTTCGATTATCGGCCGTTCGTCGACAGTTTCCGATTCGGCGAGCAGCGCCAGGAAGGTATCAACCACCAGTGGGTCGTAGTCCTTGGCTTTTTTGCTCAGCAGCCGCTCTTTCACTTGCTCGGTCGTCATCGCGGTGCCGGTGATCGAGCCGTCCAGATAATTGATATAGTCGCGCACCAGGGTCAATATCCTGGCACCCAAGGGTATCTCCGCGCCCGCCCAACCAAAAGGTTGGCCGGAACCGTCGAAATGTTCGTATTGGGCGGCGATCAGTTCGGCGGCGTTATGCAAGGTTTCCAGGCCTTTCAATAGCGCCTGCCCTTCCAACGCGTGGTTTAAATAGCGTTTGCGTTGCTGGCTATTCATGCTTAACAAAGCCTGGGTCAGCAAACTGTCCGGCAAGCTCATTTTGCCGATTTGCAGCAACAGGCCGGCATACACTACATCCTTCAGTGCGGCGGCATCCATGCCCAGCCGCCGCCCTACTTCCCTGGCGTTTTCCGCCACATATTTGGCGTGACCGCTTTTGATGCCGGGCCGCATTTCGATGGTTTTTGCGAACACCTTAACCGAATCGGCATACTGTTTTTTCAAGGCATCGTGGGCTTGATCGATCAGCTGCAAGGACTTTCTCAGCTGTTCGGTGCGTTTTTCGACCTTGTCTTCCAAACCGGCGTTCAGCTCTTTCAACTCCTGATTTTGCCGGTTGATAATATCGAACAGTTGCCGACGCTCGTCGCGCAAGCGCTTTTGTTCCAGCGCGTTGTTCACCAAAATTTTTAGCTCGTTGTCCTCCCAAGGCTTGCTGCAATAACTGTAGATTTTGCCTTTGTTGACGGCGGCGATGGTCGATTCAATGTCGGCATAGCCGGTCAATAAAATCCGCACGATATTTGGCCAGCGTTCGGCCGCTCTGGTCAGAAACTCGGCACCATCCATCTGCGGCATGCGCATGTCGGAGATAATCAGATCGATAGGATGTTGCGCCAAAATTTCCAGGCCGTCGGCGCCGCCCTCCGCCATATAGACTTGATATTCCGCACCGCGAAACAAGCGTCGCAAGGCCTTCAATACATTAGGCTCGTCATCGACGAATAATAAGTTGGCAACGGTTTGCGGGTCTTGGGAAAGCTCGGTCATGGCACGGCTGCGATATTCGTTAACTGGCAGGGGTACAGGTCGGCAAATAAATTCGGAACCGAGTCCCTCGGCCGATTTCCGAATCTATCTCGATACGACCATGATGGTCCTGGATGATTTTATAAGATAGCGACAAGCCCAAGCCGGTGCCTTTACCGACCGGCTTGGTGGTAAAGAATGGATCGAACATCCGCGCTCGGGTTGCTTCGTTCATACCCTGGCCGTTATCCTCCACTTCGACCCACAGCCAATCGGCATCCTGATAACCGGTTCGCACCGTAATTTTGCCGAAGTCCTCAATCGCTTGCGCGGCGTTCACCAACAGATTCATAAATACCTGATTCAGCTGCGCACCGACGCATTCGAAAGGTTTGATACCGCCGTATTCCTTCACCACTTCGGCCTTGTATTTCAGTTCGTTGTTGACGATATTCAAGGTGGCATCGATACCGGCTTCCAAATCGAACATTTCCCGGCCCTGCTTATCGATCCGGGAAAAATCGCGTAGATCCTGGACGATTTTCTTCGCGCGAGTCGCGCCTTCCAGAGACTCTTCCACCAGATCGGCGGCGTCACCTTTCAGAAAATCCAGATCGACCGCATTTTTAAACTGTTTAAAAGCCTGCGCGTCCGGGTGGTTATCCGCCAACTGCCCGGCCAGACGCTCAGCCAACTCGGCGGCCTTGGTGAGTTCTTGTATGTATTGTTTAAGGCTATTTAGATTGGAATAAATATAACCGAGTGGATTATTGATCTCGTGCGCCACCCCGGCGGCCAATTGGCCGATCGAGGCCATTTTTTCCGATTGCACCAGATGGGCCTGGGTTTCCTGGAGTTGCTGATTGAGCAGGGTTTGTTGGTTTTTTTCCATCTGCAGAGTCTGGTTCGCCTCTGTCAGCGCTTGGGTGCGTTCGCGAACCCGTTCTTCTAGTTGTTGGTTCAGTTTCAGCAAAGCGGTTTCCGCCTGCTTTTGCGTGCTGATGTCCATCCCACAGCCCATCAAGCCGGCAAATTTACCGTTCTTGCGCACCCTGGGCACGGCGGTTTCCAAAATCCAGGTTTCCTTGGCATCCGCGGTACACAGCCGGTACTGAATCTTGAACTTGGTCAATTCCAGCGCGGCTTGCTGATAAGTCTGCACCACCTTGTCCCTATCATCCGGGTGTATCGTGTTCAGCCATTGCCGGCGGTCGACAAAACCGCGTTCGATATTGAAGGTTTTAAACCAGAAACGATTGCAAAAAATCGGCAGGTTTTTGGAGTTGGTGATCCAGATCAGGGCCGGGAGATGGTCGGCAAGTTCCTTGAAACGCTCTTCGCTTTCCCGCAAGGCCGAGTACAAATTACTGTGCAAAATATCGACATGTTCATCCTTATCGATAAGAATTTGCGCGGCATCCACACCCTGGTTTAGGCTGATCGCCATCAGTTTGTCGGTTTTTAAAATATGGTGGCACAGCCAGTCCACCAAAAAATCCAGCAAATCCTTGGAAATGACGGAAATATCCGTTTGAGCCTCGATCTGCACCTGCTGCACTTTGTCGATAAAATCTTGATGTTGCTGGCGGTGCTCGGCAAGCAAACGCGGATTAAAATTTACATCCGCCATCAGTTGCTCTTCATGCTGAAAGTGATAAACCGAGTAATCGAGCAGTTGTTTGACGGTATCGATGACCGTTTGCAGATCGGCGCCTAATGCGTTTAGTTCGTCCAGCCGATTAATCAGCCCGACCAGATGCCGATGCTGATTATCCACACTGTCTATGCCGACCAGCAGTTGGTCGTTCCACGTTAAAATACTCATCCGCGATCCATTCTTAGCAGGGTCAAGTCTGATTACCGACCTCTGGCATTATGGCACAATGCATTTACTCTGCCGGTTTTTTCAAGACTCAGGTTTATTGGTATGGATATTCAAGATTTCGACGGTTTACGCGCCTTGCTGGACTCAACGTTTCCGAAAACCTGCCGCAGTTGCGGTTACGTATATATCTCGGCCGAGCAGTTTTTTATCGAAACCCAAGACATGCCCCATGGTCGTTCATCGTTACGGTCGGCCATCGAGGACGACGGCTTAATTCTAGTGGAAGTATTCAGAAACTGCCGCTGCGGCTCCACGTTGATGGACGAGTTCGGCTGTCGGCGCGATCAAAGCCCAGCCGGTTTAAAACGGCGCCAGGCTTTCGACAATATGTTGAGTGCCATGCAAGCCCGAAACATCGCCACAGACGCTGCCCGCATGGAGATCATCAAGTTTTTACAAGGTCAACCCAATACGCTGGTGGCGATGCTGAATATCGAGAGGCTACCTTAGCGGCAAGTTACGGGCCGGAAACCCTCAGCCTTGCATGGCTTCCAACTCATCCCAACGTTGATAAGCCTGGCTCAGATCGGCCTCGGCAGTCTGCAATTGCGCCAGCTTGGCGGCTACGGCATCAGGGCTTTGTTTATAAAAATTGGCTTCGTTCATTTCCGCCGTCAGCTGGACTTGCAGGGTTTCCAGTTGCTCAATCAGCGCCGGCAGTTGCTCTAGTTCCCGCTGTTCCTTAAAACTAAGCTTCTTGGCCGGACCGGTTTTGGGTTTTTCTTTTTTTACGGCTTGCTCGGCGATTTTTACCGCTTCGGCTTTTTTGTTCTGCTCCATCAGGGCAAACCAGTCGGCGTAACCGCCGATATATTCTTCGACCCTGCCCTCGCCTTCGAACACCAACACGCTGGTCACAACGTTATCCAAGAACTCCCGGTCATGACTGACTAACAATAAGGTGCCTTGGTACTCGACCAGTTTTTCTTCCAATATCTCCAGGGTTTCCAAATCCAGATCGTTGGTCGGTTCGTCCATCACGATCAGATTAGCAGTTTTGGTAAACAAGCGCGCCAACAGCAAACGATTTTTCTCGCCGCCGGACAGACTTTTGACCGGTGAACGCGCCCTGGCCGGCGCGAACAAAAAGTCGGCCAGGTAAGACATCACATGTCGTTTGCCATCCGGCGTATCGACAAATTCGCCGCCATCCAGCACGCTGTCGGCCACCGAAATTTCCGGGTCGAGCTGCTCACGCAATTGATCGAAATACGCAATTTGCAGATTGGTGCCCAATTCGATAGTGCCGTTGGTGGGTTGCAATTGGCCGAGCAGTAGCTTCAATAAGGTGGATTTGCCGGCGCCGTTGTTGCCGATCAAACCGATCTTGTCGCCGCGCTCGATGCGTAGCGAAAAATCTTTGATGATGGGTTTGTCCTGATATTGAAAATTCACATCGATGGCTTCGACGACTTTTTTGCCGGACGCTTCGCCTTTGTTCAAACTGAGCTTGGCCGTGCCTTGGGTGTTGCGCCGCTCGGAACGTTCGGCGCGCAAGCGTTTCAAGGCCCTAACCCGGCCTTCGTTACGCGTGCGCCGGGCCTTGACCCCTTGCCGGATCCAGACCTCTTCTTTGGCCAGCTTCTTGTCGAACTCGGCGTTTTGATTGGCTTCGTCTTCCAAGGCCGCAGCCTTGCGCGCCAGATAGTCTTGATAATTGCCGGCCCAGGAAGTTAACTGGCCGCGATCCAAATCGATAATCCGCGTCGCCAGTTTTTGCAAAAACGCCCGGTCATGGGTGACGAACATCACCGCGCCCTGAAAAGCCAGGATTTGCTCTTCCAGCCAGGCGATGCTTTCGAAATCCAGATGGTTAGTCGGCTCGTCCAGCAACAACACTTCCGGGTCGATTACCAAAGCCCGCGCCAAGGCTACCCGCCGCTTCCAACCGCCGGACAAACTGCCGACCAGCACGTCCGCCGGTAGCTGCAATTTGCTTAACACCGCTTCGACACGGGTTTGAAACTCCCAACCGTTGTCGGCTTCCAGTTTGTGCTGCACATCACCCAAGGCTTGCAGCGATTGCTCACTGCCGTCCATGTGGTGTAACAATTCGTGATAACGGGCGATCACCCGACCCAATTCGCCCAGACCGCCGGCCACCGCTTCATAGATGGTTTCGGTTTCCTCCAGATTGGGCGATTGCTCCAGCCAAGCCAAACGCAGTTCCGGCTGTTTCCAGATTTCGCCGTGATCGGCATGAATATCGCCGGCGATGATTTTCATCAAGGTTGATTTGCCCTCGCCGTTGCGGCCCAGCAGGCCGACCCGCTCACCGGCGTCGAGTTGAAAGGCGGCGTTATCGAGCAGCGCGTGGGTGCCGAAGGCGATGGAAACATTGGTTAAGCGGATTAAAGGCATTTGTTTTGTAGGTAACGTCTGAGTAAGTCCAGCGCCAGTAAGGCGGCCTGGTTTTGTTTGGATTTAAGGGCGCCATAGGCATTGAGCTGGGTCGAGACCACGCCGCTGGGTGTGGCTAAGGCATTGTAAAGGACAATGGCTTTATCTTTATCCCGATAGTCTGCGGCGCTGCCGCTAAAAAGCTGAACTAAGGCAAAATCGGTTTGCTCGCGGGCTTTGAGTTGTTCGGCCCAAATTTTGGCGATGGGCAGTACATCACCGCCTCCCGCTTCACCTGCACCGGTATTGCGTCCCCAATCCAGATTAATTTCAACGCGCCTCAGCCAGTCGCATCCCAAGCATTTGGCGGCTAACTGGCCCTGGCTGGCGGTTTCCAGCAAGGCCAGGGAATAGGATTTCCGGCTCATGGCTTTGCTCACGACGTCCAGCAGATCGCCTTGCGCTTCGTTTAGGCCGTCGATGGCAAACACGTAATCGCCGATCCGCTCCGCAACGGCGGCCACACAGTCACGCTTTTCTTGCTCGGGAAAACTGCTGGCAAACAACAGTTTGGTCTGCACTTCATCGGGTGCGGCACGAAACCCAAGTTGCACGCCGTCCGGCAAATCAAAATCCGCCAAGCACTGCTGAATCGCCGATTCACCTATACCTATGCTGCGTAGGCTAACCAAACACTCCGGCTGCAAATCAAAACGCTCCAGTAATTGCTGCCTTACAAGAGTGGTGAACATATGCTTCATTTCCGACGGCACACCCGGCAAAAACACAAACCAGCAGCGTTTAAATTGCAGGGCAAAGCCCGGCGCGGTGCCGTAAGCGTTATCGATGCGCATCGCAGACTGCGGCAACAGGGCTTGCTTGCGATTGGCTTCCGGCATCACTCGATTGCGACGCGCGTAATACTGTTGAATGTCCGCAAAGGCCCGGGCGTCGAATTGCAATGACTGGCCGCTGGCAATACTGACCGCCTCGGCGGTGAGATCGTCGCTGGTCGGCCCTAGGCCGCCGGTGCAAATACAGCAATCGGCCCGTTCACCGATCTCCCTAAACAGCGCAACCAAATCTTGCAGGTTGTCGCCGACCGCAGTATGGCGTTTTAGGGTAAAACCCATTTCAACCAATTGCTGGGAGAGCCAGGCGGCGTTGCTGTCCACGGTCTGCCCGCAGACAATTTCCTCGCCTTGCGAGAATATTTCGGCTATCTGTTTCATAACACCCGATACCAGAGTGGTAAGCTCACTAAACTCAAGGCCGTCGTCACCGTCACGGCCATCGCATATAAACCGCTGTCCAGCTTATAGCGGTCGCATAACACGATGCCCATCACCATACTCGGCATGGCTAGATCCATCACGGCCGCCGCCCTGGGCTGGCCGGTCAAATTGAGCAAATTTGCCAGCCACAACGCAATCAGCGGCATCAGCCATAACTTAATCAATGCGGTGGGAGCGATGAACGGTAAGTTGCGCACACGTATATCCCGCCAACTAAGCGCCAAGCCTAAAGAAAAAATCATCAACGGTGCCACCGCTCCGGAACATTTTTGCAGTAAGCCACCTACCCAGAACGGTATCGGCACCTGATTAAGGTTTAACACGACCGCGACAAAAGCGGCCCAGAACGGCGGCGCATTAAAAAACGCCAAGAGCGATTTGGGTTTTGGTTCCCCGGTTGCTCCGTAATGGCGGGCCAGCATTATGCCTAAGGTATATACCAACGGCGCTTCGGCAAACAAATCGATCTGGATGACCAAAGACCGGGTCCAGTCGCCGAAAATCTGCTCCAATACCGGCAAGCCCAGGTACGTGACGTTTGGAAAAGCTGCCGCCAAAATCACCGCCCCGGTTTGCGGGTTTTTAAATCTAAACAACTTAGCAAGCAGCCAACTTGCCAAAATCGACAACAAGATACTGATAGAACCCAATGCTGAATATTGTAACGATTGCCAGCCAATATCCGCCCGCCACAGCACATCCAGCACCATAACCGGCATAAAAAAGTAATAAACCACACTGGTTAACACCAGCCGGGTCTGGTCTGCCGACAAACGGTTAGGCGTCAAGACCCGCCAACCGGCACCGCACAGCATCAGCACGGTCATTTGCATCAAGGTTGTATTCATGCCGCGCATTTTATCAGGCTGGCGGCGGTGACACGCGGCTAAAGCATTAGCCCTAGTAATTGGCTAAATATGCTAATCGCCACCCGGCGCTTGGGCTACTGCCTTGTCGAGTAGTAGTTCGAACTGATCGGCCGGAACCGGTCTGGAAATTAAATAGCCTTGTCCGTAATCGCAGCCCATTCGATTTAATAGATCGTATTGTTCCTGGGTCTCTATACCTTCGGCGACGACTTTGATGCCTAACTTGTGCGCCATCACCACAATGGCTTCGCACAAGGCCATGTCACTGGAGCCGGCCACCAGACTTCTGACAAACGCCTGGTCTATCTTGATGTAATCGATGTCGAATTTTTTCAAATAGGCCAAGGACGAATAACCGGTGCCGAAATCGTCCAAAGCCACTTGCATGCCGGCATCGCGAAACGCCAACAATTGTTCGCGAGTGCTATTGCTGGCATCCAGTATTAAGCCTTCGGTGATTTCGACTATCACGCTCTGGCCTGGTAATTCCAGCTCCCGCAGCAAGACTATCCATTGATTGGCTTCCATGGCTTGCTTGCGGAACTGTACCGGCGATTTATTCACGCTGATCTGGAAATCCGGATGGTAGGTTTGCCGCCATTGTTTGGCCTGACGCACAGCGGTGTCGAAAACCCAATCGCCAATATCAACGATAACCCCGGTATCTTCGGCAACCGGAATAAATTCGGCCGGGCTAACCATTCCCAGCGTCGGATGCTGCCAACGTAACAAAGCTTCCGCTTTGGCGATGCTGCCGCTAGCGAATTCGATGATCGGTTGGTAATGCAGTAAAAACTGCTGCCGGGCCAGCGCGCCGTGCAAATCGTTGGCCAGCCGCATGCGCAGTTGGGCGTTCTGCTGCATCAAGGCAGTGAAATATTGGTAACGGTCGCGACCCTGATTTTTGGCGGCGTACATCGCCTGATCGGCATTTTTTAATAAAGAATCGGTATCCAGCGCATCGTCCGGATATAGGGCAATGCCTATACTCCCGGAAATGTAGGCCGTCTCATTTCCCAACCGAAACGGTTCCGCCAAGCCCTGCAAGATATTCCGGGCGATCCGGTTGACGCCTTCCACTTGGTCCAACTCGCCGAGAATCACGGTGAATTCATCGCCGCCCAGCCTGGCGATGCTGTCGCAATCGCGCACGCAGCCGCTGATGCGCCGCGCCGCTTCCTTCAACAACACGTCCCCCATGAAGTGGCCCATGCTGTCATTGACATCCTTGAAGCGGTCCAAGTCCAGAAACATCAAGGCCACATGCCTACCATGCCGAAAAGCCTTTTTGATTTCCTGATTGAGCCTATCTAAAAACATATTGCGATTCGGCAAACCGGTCAGCGGATCGAAATTGGCTTGCCGCCAAATCAATTCTTCGGATTTTTTCCGGTCGGTAATATCCGCGATCAAGGCCACCCGCCTGTGCAC
>Ga0123390_1047121_pt1 | contig 14850 bp, 10 predicted proteins | sample T3HHNO3metaT_FD_89918 | JGI IMG/M metagenome (GOLD analysis project Ga0123390, IMG submission 89918) | Methane-oxidizing artificial microbial communities from Washington, USA to study methane cycling - T3-HHNO3 metaT (Metagenome... | ecosystem: Engineered > Modeled > Simulated communities... | reverse complement strand
TACAGCTGATAATACATTTGTTGTTTCCAGGCCTTGGCTAAATGCACGCGAAACACATTTTGTTGAAATTGGCCCGCTATTTAGCATGCATAAATCAATTGTAAATGAATTACTACCGTTTGATCTTGAAAGCCCAATGGGATGGGGATATGACCTCGTTTGGCCAATAAAGGTGAGTTCATCGGGAAAAACCATGGGAATTATCGATGCGACTCCTGTACAGCATAGCCTAAGACCGCAGGGCGCTGCGTATTCTACTGCAAAAGAATCCGTGCTAATGAACGAATATCTTTCAACAAAACAGCACCTAAACTTCCGAGAAGCCTGCACTATTGTTAAAAATTACTCAAAAATAAAGCTTCCTCAAAAATCCGTCTAATTTATCGTAGTGCCTATCTGTTTTCATTTCTCGAACAAAGTACCTCTTAACTCCCATTAGTTCCAACAACCTATTTATCTTACTGGCACTATGCGATACTACTTAAACATAATAAGCGACAGAATCACCGACTTAAAGTTACAATAGCCAAAACTGCCAACATTAATTTGATTCATCTTATGCATCATAATATCTCCGATAAACCTTTTGTAATTTAATCGGCCTAATCAACGCTATGAGCTGCTTAGTTACCGTTATCATACCTACCCACAACCGCCCCGACCTTTTGGACGAAGCCATAAGCAGCGTAGTCAATCAGACTTTAGCGGATTGGGAGGCCATTGTCATTGACGACTGCTCAACCCCTCCGGTAAACCCCGCCCAACTCCAGAAAAAATTCGGAACGAAGGTTAAAGTTTTGCGGCACCCAAGCTCTTTGGGGGGAGCCGCAGCGAAAAACACCGGCATCAAAGCCGCTTCTGGCAAATATATTGCGTTTCTGGACGACGATGACCTTTACGCGCCGACTTATTTAGAAAAAGCTGTTTCAACTTTACAAAAACATCCAGAAATTAACACGCTGTTCATGAGCGTCGCCTGGTTCGGCCCAAATTCAAAATGGACGCACGAATCCTACACTGACGCCATGAACAAAATATTGGCAGATCTGGCTGGAACGCAGGTTACGGAAACCCTGCTGGAATTTGACGCAGACCGTCTATTCAAAGCTTTACTAAAACGGGTCCCTATGGCGTTTCAACGACCGGTAGCAGCCAGGGAACAGGTTATGCAAATCGGCCTATATCAAGAAGATTGCCTACTTTGGGATTGCGATTGGGCTTTGCGTGCTGCGCTGAATGGCCAATGCGGATTAGTGACAGAGGGTTTGTACCTGCAACGCAGCGCCGGCCAGGGATACTCGTCTCAGCCCCGCCGCCGGGTGGATCACTCTTTATCCAATCTGGAAATAAAAAAACAACTGATTAAGCGGAATGTCAGACCTGATCTAGCTAAACTGATCAGGCTCAACTACATCCAATCCGCTCAAGATTTGAGTTGGGAGTACATCAATCAAAACCAGGGTTTACTAGCGGTTAGAACCATGCTGACTAGTTTCCGATACGGCATTCACTTTCTTCAGATTAAGTTTTTAGCGCATGCTATATATAGCTGGGGATTAAGTTTATGCTCTAAAGAACAAAAGTAACCTGCTCAGACCTCTGAACGAAACAAAAAGGTAAAATAGCTTACACCACAGCATCGCAAACTTGAGCGTCAGTCGGCAATCAAGTATAGTTTCCAGCCATGAACAATCAGATAATCGTTTATCATAAAAATTTAGCTCCCATGCCAGCCATTGGCACACGGTTGTTCGGCCTGTCTTTAAGATTGCTGCCCTGAGGGGCACACTCTATCCTCATCTAAATAATACAACCCTTTTCTGTTTCTCGGCCTCAGCGCCGAACATTTCATGATCGGAGTTCTCATGAAAGATAAATTAATTATATTCGACACTACTTTGCGCGACGGCGAGCAAAGCCCTGGCGCCTCCATGACCCGCGATGAAAAAGTCCGCATCGCCCGTGCGCTGGAGCGGATGAAAGTTGATGTGATCGAAGCGGGGTTCCCGGCAGCCAGCCAAGGCGATTTCGAAGCCGTCCAAGCAGTGGCGGATGCAATCAAAGACAGCACAGTTTGCGGTTTGGCACGGGCCTTGGATAAAGACATCGACAGAGCCGGCGAAGCCTTGAAAGGCGCGAAAAGCTCGCGAATCCATACGTTTATCGCCACCTCGCCGATCCATATGCAAAAGAAGTTGAATATGCAGCCTGATCAGGTGATCGAATACGCAGTTCGGGCGGTGAAGCGTGCCCGTCAATACACCGACAACGTCGAATTCTCCCCAGAAGACGCCGGCCGCTCGGAAGAAGATTTCTTGTGCCGTATCTTGGAAGCAGTGATCGATGCCGGAGCGACGACGCTTAATATCCCGGATACGGTCGGCTACAGCATGCCTCAGCAATTCGGCGCGACCATTGCCAATTTGATCAAACGCATTCCCAATTCCGACAAGGCTATCTTCTCGGTACATTGCCACAACGATTTGGGCTTGGCGGTTGCCAATTCCTTGTCCGCGGTAATGAATGGCGCTCGGCAGGTGGAATGCACCATCAACGGTTTGGGCGAACGCGCCGGCAATGCCTCTTTAGAAGAAATCGTGATGGCCGTGCGCACCCGGCAGGATTTCTTTGGTTGCGATACCGGCTTGGATGCGCGTGAGATTGTCACCTGCTCAAAGCTCGTGTCATCCATTACCGGCTTTCCGGTGCAGCCTAACAAGGCCATCGTCGGCGCGAACGCCTTTGCCCACGAATCAGGGATTCATCAAGACGGTGTATTGAAAAACCGGGAGACTTACGAAATCATGCGCGCCGAGGATGTGGGTTGGACCACCAACCGCATGGTATTGGGCAAACATTCCGGACGTAACGCGTTCAAAACCCGGATGGCGGAGCTGGGCGTAGACTTTGCCGGCGAAGCGGATTTGAACGACGCATTTTTCAGATTCAAACAACTCGCAGACAAAAAACACGATATTTTCGACGAAGACTTGCAGGCCTTGATTTCTGAACAAGGTTTCGAAGCGGAAGACGAGCATATCAAGTTGGTAGCTTTAAAAGTGTGTTCAGAAACCGGCGAAGTACCTAACGCCACCGTCACGATACGCGTCGACGGTAAAGAAGTAACCGGCAGCGGACAAGGCGGCGGTGCGGTGGATGCAAGCCTGAAAGCGATAGAAAGCTTGGTGAAAACCGGAGCGACTTTAGCGCTGTACTCGGTTAACAACATCACCACCGGCACGGATGCTCAAGGTGAAGTAACAGTGAGACTGGAAAATGCCGGCCGTATCGTTAATGGTTCCGGAGCCGACACCGACATCGTGATCGCCTCGGCCAAGGCTTACATTAACGCGGTTAACAAACTGCAAACACCCGACCAACGTCAGCATCCGCAAAAAGGCGATGTCTGATTGTTGAGCCACCATGGATAACGCGACCCGCTTGCAATATTTGGAAGCGATGGGCATTGATGTCTGGCTACCTAGGCATCAACCTGTCGTCATTCCGCGAGCGGCCGTTTATCTTGAAAATCCAGTCGAAAACGTAGAACGGCTTGAACAACCTGAAGGCCGGCAAGATGTGTTCTCCAAGCAAACGGTATCAAGCGTCATCGAAACCGTTAATGCCGAAACTCCGCGACATTCCGTTTCATCGCCATCATCCCACGCCAACGATCAAATATGGAGAGACTTGCAACACGAGGTTTCTTTGTGCCAAGCCTGCTCGCTGTGTAAAACCCGCACCCAAACCGTATTCGGTGTCGGCAATAAGCAAGCAACCTGGATGCTGATCGGCGAAGCGCCAGGGCAGAACGAAGATTTACAAGGCGAGCCATTCGTCGGCAAGGCTGGCCAACTTTTAACCGAAATGCTGCGGGCAATTGGCTTAAAGCGCGAAGAAGTCTACATCGCCAATATGCTGAAATGTCGACCGCCGAACAACCGCGATCCGCAAACAGAGGAAGTTGCCGCTTGTAAAAATTTTTTACAGCAGCAAATTGAATTGATACAGCCAAAAATTATTTTGGCTGTAGGCCGCATTGCCGCACAAAATTTGCTCGACACGCAACAACCTCTGGCAAAATTGCGAGGGGTCCAGCATCAGTTGCACAACATCCCTTTAATTGTCATTCACCACCCGGCTTACTTATTACGTTCATTGCTGGAAAAAGCCAAGGCCTGGAGCGACTTGCAATTTGCACTGTCGGTCTATCAAAAACTAGAAAAATTGAACCATGTGGAAACTGTTACATAAATTGAAAGATGCTGTGATTTACGATGCGGACCGTGAGTTTTACGCCAAGGTGTTTCCCGATTCGGTAGATAGCAAAGACTTAATGCGCATGCGCAAAATGGACCATGCCGATTTGGCTAGCGTCCTGAAGATCGAAGAGTTAAATTACGAATTCCCTTGGTCGGAAGGGATATTTAAAGATTGTTTCCGCACGATGACTTACACCAGTTGGGTTTGCGAAGCGCCGGATGACAACATAGTAGGCTACTGCATCATCAATGTTGCGGCTGGCGAAGCACACATTATGAACATCAGCGTCAACCCTGTCTTTCAAAGGCAGGGAGCCGGCCGCAAAATGTTGGAACACTTAATTGAATACGCCAGGCCTCGCGCCGAGAAAATATTCCTCGAGGTGCGCCCCAGCAATCCTGGCGCCATCAATTTGTACCGACAAACCGGCTTTCGCGAAATCGGCACCCGTAAGAATTATTATCCGGCGAAAAATGGTCGCGAGGACGCAATTATGTTTGCGTTGGATCTGGTTCCTATGCTGTAGCCGGATTATGTCTATTCCCTGTCGGCCTCAATTATCCCGCCAACTATTCCTTAGAGACGGTAACTGACCCGATTAGAGCAGTACATCGGGCGTTTACCAAGTTATAAAACCGGATACTTTTTCACTCTATTTTGCAATTGCTGAGGCCCTTGCTTCAACCAATTTGCTGTTTGGACCCTTAGGTCAATTTCGTAAAGATATATTGGGTTTGCTTGAAAACCAGCATCACGGGTTTTAAGCGAGTTGGATTTGCCGAATTTAGTTATCATCGTAATTCCCTAATGTGCAGTTTATCTATAAAAGCAAAAACTTGTTCAAGTCTCATAAACAATTGAATTCGTTAGCTTACAAACACTGGTCAAACGAGTATCTGGCTGTACCGGAATGTATGTCGCTAGCATTTGGCAATAGTTACAAAGCAAATAACACACCATTTTCTGAACACGGAATGGCCTTCGCCTCTTCGAACGATCTGCGTAGATAAGACTATTTTTTGTCAGCGCAGTATTGCCATAAGTGACAGTCACCTGACATTTTTGGTCAGTAACGGAAAAGATCGCTTATCTTTGTCCAATACGGCGATCCGCCACTGCAAAGGGCTAATCTGGCAACCCATTCAAGCTGATGAACAAATCCTTCGATTGCGCGAACACAGAGACACCACCAAGATATGGCAGTTCAAATGACAAAATCGATAACATTTAATTGACTTTAAGAAAGTGAATCAAGATTCTGTTTTGGAAGATTTTGTCTATTTTTTTAGAAGCACACCGTCTACGAGAGCGACCAAAACACTGTTGAGTTTTAGAAAAAAGGTGGCAGAATCGGACCAGCCGATAGCTTTTGGGAGGTCTTATGAAAATACTAGCAGTGCTGATACTCGCCGGACTTACTTATGGTCTTGCGTTATTCATAGTTGGAATAATCAAAGAATTGGCGGAGTTCGCCGTTGAGGCATGGCGTGACGTTCAGATCGGAAGATAAGCCTATTCAATTCAACTAAATCAGAATAATTAACTTTCAAAAACTCACTGAATTGTCATTTAGATAAGCAGAGCCGGGAACAGAACCCGGCTTTTTTGTGATTGTGGTTTTCTCGTGAGCGTATCTAAACTATAAACACGGGCAATCTTAACGGCTGCATGGTTTTTATTGGCACAGCATTTGGGACGAATGCTGCCTGTCGGACCGTCGATTTAGATAACAGTCGCCCGCATTCCATACAGATGAAACTCCCGGTTGGCGACCCGTAGGCGAATTCCATGGTCAAGGTCGGGTGGTCACAATAATTGCTGTCGGCATGGCTGGCTATTGGTATCGCTTTTATATTGTCCATAATTTTTTCCTTATAACCGTCTAAGCTAGATTTGTGTGTCGTTACTTTATTCAAACTTCCTTAAATCTAGATTATGTGCAAATTAAGATTTCATTATTAATGGCCCAAGCAAATCCGGCCAAACGGTAATTTGCCATGAATTTTTAAATTTGCCGACATAGCTCGGTTCGTACGCTTAACAAGTACCACGGTCTTAATGCCTTATCTTTAGCTTAAATTTGCGCTGAGACCCCTATATTCACAATTGGTGAGATTTTACCGCCCGGCCTTAAACTTCAAAGCATGCGCCATCACCTGATAGATGTAACTTTGCTCTTGTACTCCATGAAATAAATGCGCTTTGGGGCCAAACGCGAAAATCGCCACATCTTCGGCACCGTGCGTTTCGCTACCCAGCGGGACGACGGCTTCCTGCAGAAAATCGGGATGCGCAGTATCGACAACGCTTAGATCCGGACGGCCGTTTTGGCCTCGATAGCCCGGGCCATTGGCATATCCCAGCGTAGCGTACGGCAGACCGTTGCTGTCCTTGGCAAAACCGGTTTCGCCAGTTTGTTTTACCAAGCCCATGATAGGATTTCCGCGTTGCGGGTAGCCGGCGATAGTAAAGGTATGGCTATGGTCGGCGGTAACGACGATTAAAGTATCTACAGGATTGGTTTTTTCCAGCGCCTTGCGCACCGCATTAGATAGCTCGATTGTTTCCGTCAAGGCTCTATAGGCATTACCGGCGTGATGGGCATGATCGATACGGCCCGCCTCCACCATCAGCACATAGCCTTTTTTATTTTTCGACAATATATCTATGGCTTTTTCGGTCATCTCGGTCAAAGACGGCTCTCCACCCTTGTCGCCAAGCCGGTCATGTTCGTATTCCATGTGCGAAAGCTCGAACAGTCCCAGCAAATGCTCGGTTTGCTTAGAGTCTATGGCGTCGAAGCCGGCTTTGTTGTAAACGTAGGCGGATTGCGGATATTGGGCTAGCCAACGCTGGGTCAAATCAACACCGTCTTTGCGGCTACCAAACTTGTCACTATCTTCCGGGTCCGGCGTCGTTTCGGGCAAAAACATGCTACGCCCGCCACCCAAAGCCACTTCCAGGCCGTTACCGTATTCGAACTCCAGGAGTTGCTTGGCAATATCGGGAACTGTGGCGCCCTCAGGAACTTGCGCATCAGACTCCCAATCGCGTTCAGAGGTATGGGCGTAACAAGCAGCCGGAGTGGCATGCGTGACTCGGGCAGTAGAAACCACGCCAGTCGATAGACCTTTTTCCTCGGCCTGTTCCAGTAAGGTTTTCACCTTGTAGGTATTGATGACATCTGCGCTTTTTTCCCGGCGTGCCACCTGCATCCCCACCGACAATTCGCCATCGTTGGTTTTCACACCAGTGATGATGGCTGACATGGTCGGCGCGGAATCCGGGGTTTGCTGATTGGCGCTGTAGGTTTTCGATAACGCCACATACGGCGCAGCTTCGAAACTCAATGAGTTCTCCTCTCCGCCACGATTGCCCGGTTTACGCTGCCCCTCCAGAATACGCGCCGCGGTAATAGTCGCGATGCCCATACCGTCGCCGACAAATAGAATCACGTTTTTGGCGAATGCTTTATTGGCTTTAAGTTGCTCAGCGGCCTTGATGCGGTTTTGCCCAGATTCCAACCAGAATGCAGGCGTTTCTAAAGCAGGTTCAGCCTGGGATGTTCCGACCGCAAAGGCCAGTGTGCCAATCAGGATTGCGGATTTACAGCGCGTAGGGATCATAAGTACTTCTGAGGAATGTTTTCTAAATCAATCGCCACAGTTCTAAACGGCTTCAACGCCTTGTTTGGAAATACCCGCACCGAACTTGCGATGCCAGACATACGTCACCAGCAGCAATACGGCCAACACCCCGAAAAAACCTTTATCACCCAAGATGACGTAAGGCGTAAGACCACGCATCGGCACTATATAATCGGTTAAAGTAGTCGTAGTAAACAAAGGCGCCTGCTTACGTAATGCACCGTCCGGACCTACAAACCCGGTCACACCAGTATTGGTGGCTCGTGCCAAATAGCGGCCGGTTTCCAGCGCCCGCATTTGCGCCATTTGCATGTGTTGATGCGGCTGCGACGAATCGCCGAACCAGGCGTCGTTGGTCATATTGACGATGTAGCCGGCATCCGCAACCTGCCTGGCAACCAACTCGCCGAAGGCATCTTCATAACAAATAGTAGTGACAAACGCATGACCGCCCGCCGTCAACAACGTTTGCCGGTCGCCACCGGCAGCGAAATCGCCCAGAGGTATTTGCAATTTATCCAATACCCAGCCCGATAACGGCTGAAGCGGTAAATATTCGCCAAAAGGCAGTAGGTGATTTTTGTGGTAAAGGGCTTGATTTTCGCCCAAGGTCATGACGCTGTTGTAATACTCCTTACCCTGCCCGCTGCTGGGTAGCCCAACAACCAAATCAACTCCATGCGCTTGCGCGGCAGTTTGCAGAGGATCGATGTAGAACTCTTTCACTTGCGATAGAAAGGCCGGAATCGAGGTTTCCGGCCAGATGATTACATCAGAATCCCAATGCTGTTCTGTGAGCTCTTGATAAAGTCTGAGCGTGTTGAGTTTCTGATTTTTTTGCCATTTCTGATCCTGGCCAATATTGCCTTGCACCAATGTTACCTTGATCGGCGCGCCAGCGGCTTGAGTCCACGACACGGTTCGCAAATAGCCACCGCCCGCCCAAATTAATCCTAAAACCAGCAGCCCCGGCAATGCCGGCAATTTGCCACGCAATATCTCGACTAACGAAAAAGCCGATACAGCCAACAAAAACCCGACCCCATAAACCCCGGTCAGTGGGGCATAACCAGCCAAAGGCGTAGACAGTTGGCTGTAGGCAATTTGCAGCCAGGGAAAACCATTCAACAACCAATAACCGCGAAAATACTCGACCGCCACCCAAGCGACAGCGGCAGCCGTTATACGTAGCCATGCCCCGGACCACATCGAGGTTTTGGCGATAAACCAGCCGGTCAAGGCCGGGAACAAAGCCCAAACTGCTACCAGCAAAGCCGTCAGCGCTATCGAGCTATACGGGTCGCCGCCGCCAAAATCGTGAATACTGATATACGTCCACCAAATACCTGAACCGAACAAACCCAAACCGAACAAATAACCACTAAGCACCGCCCTCTTCGGCATCTGCCGCTGCCAAACCCAGTAAATGAAAACTAATGCACCGATTGCGGCGTAGGCATAATCGTATGGAGCAAAGGCCATGGTGAGCAATATCCCAAAAACCGGTGCGGCAAGTTCCCATTTACAATTCAATATTCGCGTCATTACTCTGCTGTGTTTATTCGATGGAATCGGCATTTTATGCAGCCGCCGGGGTTTCGTAAAATTGGCAGCTGCCTTTAGCCGCCAATCTGAACTAAACTGAGGTAATGTTTTCAACACAACTTAACTCGCAAGTACATGACCGATAACGCATCACTGCCTTTTGAGCTGTCAACGGAGTCCCTCGGCGCATGGATAAATTCATTAAGCGCGTTGCCGGCGGCGAACGCTGCAAATCAGTTGAATCTGGTCCTTAAACAACTGACTCGCAGCAACGCCCCAGCCGCAAACGTGTTGCCGATACTCGTCAATTTAACGCCACTGACATTGCATTTATCCAATGGTTTAACCAACGCGGCGCGTTCCGAAACAGACCTAGCCACCAACACCAAAGCGCTGAAAATTGCGAAACTAGCCATCCAGTTACTCAGACATTTGAGCCTGGCTTTTTGTCGTACTGTCGAGACCAAACAACTCGATACATTGCTGAACCAACAAGCGATATTTTATGCCTTGCAACTCGTTGGGTACTGTCTGCGCAGCACGGCGCTGTTTTACGAAATGCCGTCTACAACCTTGTGGAAAAAAAGCGGCCTGCTTTACACCATAGCTGTTGAACTGCAACTGTTAAAAAAACCGATCTCTTCCAAACTTCAGGAGTTTAAGTTACAAAGCACCATTGAAGCAGTCGTTAAACGCAACGTATTGTTTGCACTCAGCAAACCCAACCAATACTCAACAACTGAAATCAGTCAATTATTTCAGTTGGTTAATCGGCATCAAGATCGCCTGGAGCTCAGCAAAACTGCCAATCCGGATAGCGGTTTTTTTTGGAATCTGGGCAGCGAACCAAGTCCAATACCGCGCACGAACAGTACATTGCCGCGCGGCTCCGTGCACATCAGCTGCCTGAGACTCGGCCATGCCTTGCAACTTGGCGAAATCGAGACCGAACTGAATTCAAACATGCAGACCAAACTGGCTTTGCACTTGACAGGATACAGCAATATTTTCGCATCGGTGGCAATCGGCCCGCCGATGCCTGCACACTTACTCGAGGGCTTCGTTGCGGTCAGCGCCCATCTGCAAGGCGAAGAAAAATTATCGAAAATCATGAACCTTAGCTCGCAATTGTCGCGCGGTAGGTCCCTGGCCCGCGATATGTCTCTAGTGCCATTGGAACATGAAAAAAGTTTCTACAAACCGCTCAATGCTAGCATTGTCAGTTTCCCCGAACACGGCACTAGTCTGAGTCTGCTACGCAACGTCAGCAAACAATTCCTGGTGGCGGAAAGCCCCGCGCCCAATTGTTCAACCGGTGATATTGGCTTACTGTGTCGCGAGCAGCAGCCCGCCAAAGTGGTGATAGTTCGCCAGCAAACGCTATATGAAGATGTAACACTAATTTTGCTGGAACCCATTATCGGCAACATTACAATCCACGACATCGAAAATGCCGGCGACAGCAACAGCCAGAAAGCCATAGTCATCGGGATGGAAACCGAGCACCCCGAGGTGTTGTTAGCCAACGGCAAATACACGGTAGGCAGTAAAATCAATCTGCTGTACGGCAACACCTTGTATTTGAAAGCTTGCGTGGAAAGCACCCCTTGGTTAGTGCGCTTCAAGGTCGGTGTTGATTTGTGACGCCATGCGGGACGTGGGCGGCAGCGATTTGATGGGACTCTGCGGAATCGCAATGGCCTTTTTGATCATCGAAGAAAATATCAGCCCCGAACGCTTTTAAAAACGCCCCCTTGGGCATGCCGCCTAAAAACAAGGCTTCATCAATTCTAATTCCCCAAGCCCGCAAGGTTCTAACGACCCGCTCGTGAGCAGGTGCGGCGCGTGCGGTGACCAAGGCGGTGCGAATCGGCGACAAATCTTGATCGAAATGGGTTTGAATGCGGTGCAAAGCACTTAAAAACTCTTTCAACGGTCCGTCGGACAAGGGCTTATGCGCCTCGTTGCGCTCATTGGCGGCAAAAGCCGCCAAACCGTGTTGTTGATAAATCCGCTCCGATTCATCGGAAAACAGCACCGCATCGCCATCAAAAGCAATCCGCAACTGCGGCGACGGATTGGCTACGGCGCCGGAGACGATGGTCGCAGCAGCATAACCGGCAGCCAGAGCTTTTCTGACATCCTCGCCATTGGCCGACAAAAACAAATGCGCGCCAAAAGCCGGAATATATTCGTAAGGCGAAACGCCGCTAGTAAACGCCGCCCGGCTAATCGCCAGTTCGTAATGATTAATCGAGTTAAAGATACGCAAACCGGTATCCGCGCTATTTTGCGACAGCAGGATAATCTCCACCAACGGCGCCCCGGGAAAAGCTTTGTTAATATCCAGAAACTTCTTCACCAAGGAAAATCCAAAACCCGGCGGCAGAATTTCGTTTTCGTGCTCAATCTGATAACGACAAAAGGCTTCCTTGCCCTGGGTTTCGAAAATCGCATGCGATTCATCCAGATTGAATAAGGCTCTGGACGATACTGCAACCACAAGTTTCTGATTATCCATGGCTATTCTTTATTGCGGGTAACCCACACCGAATCGAGATTAAGGGTTTTCTTGATTTTCGCCGCATAAGCCGCCGCTTCGTACTGGGTTTTAAAACCGTCCACAAACAAACGATACCAGTTTTCGCCCTTGGATTCGGTTTTGACTACCTTGGCCGGCACGCCTTTGCCCGCAAACTCTTGGGCCTTGCTCTTGGCATACCAATCCTGTTTAAACGCTATTAAATTGACCGCCCAATTTTCCTCGACCGGTACCGGCTTTTTCTTCTCCGGCTTAGGGGCCGGCGCAGCAGCTACCGCTCGACCTTTTTCCAAGGCGCTCACCTTGTTCTGCAAAGCTTCTATCGCAGCGCCGATTTGCATGATCTGGCTGCCGATTTCGGCAGAAGGCTTGGCCTGATCGCCGTTCGCTTTTGCCGCACCAGTATCAGCATGCCCCGCCTTACTTAATTCCGCAATCTGAGTGGCCATCACGCCATTGCTCACCGTCAACTCGTCTAACTGTTTGCGCAACATTTCCTTGTCCGCTGCATCGCTGGCAGGCGCAGCATTCACTTGTTCCTGTAATTTTCCAATAATGGTGACCAACTCGCCGACTTGCGACTTGGCGATCATGCCTTGTATTCCTAATCCGGTACCGATCAGCAGCGCCGCCACTGCGATGCCATTGGCCACATAGGCAGCTACCGGCTTTTTAGCCGCCAAGGCATCCAAGGCCCGCTTGGTTTTCTTCTGTTCGGTCTGTACGCTTTCCAGACTATCCAAACAACCAAGCAGCTCATTTTTACCCGCCGCCTCGGTCAGATCGTGGCGCATCTGCTGCTGATGCTTTTTGAGGTCGACGATATTCCGATTCAACGCGGCAATTTCGCTACTATGATCGATGACTTGTATAGGCGGAACTGGGGCCGCTTGAACTTGCTCGACCGCGTCGGCAATCGGCGCTATTTCGGGCTCATTGCTCTGGACGACAACTAATTCTTCCTCGTTATTTTGCTCACTGACCGCTGCCGCAAATATCTGATCCAAATCCGGCTCCGGTTCCGGCGCACTTGCTTGGACGCTGTTATCGGGTTCTTCCAAATCGGCAAAATCATCGACGATTGGCGGTGCCGACGGTGCATATTCGTCATCAGCCGAAATATCGAAATCCGCAATCAGAAAATCGGCATTGCCGCCAGCCAACTCGGCATCATCGGAAAACTCGTCTATTTCGGCCATATTCTCCAGCTCGTCCACCGCAGTTTCCGCCAAACCCACTGCGGCGACCGGGGTGTCTTCGGGGAAATCGTCGATTTGACCGACCCGCTCTAACTCCGCTACTTCTTCAAATACATCATCAACCGGCAAATCTAAAGGGTTCCCCTGATTTTCGGCATCGACGATATCGGCAAACTCATCGTCGATAACTTGCTGCTCGCGTCCGGGATTAATGCCGATGTCGGCGTTGAAATCGTCGCCAAACTCATCAATATCGTCGGCTAAACTCGATACTGCCTTAGGCTCATTCGCACTCAGCAATTCATCGATATCCGCGAACTCGTCAATCTCCTGTTGCGCCTCAGGCTCGAATGTCTCGTCGCCCACCAGCAAACGGTCAATGGCTTCGTCATCATCTATTTTGCCAACCTGTTGTTCGGAGGGGTCGCCAATATTCAGCATGGCATCCAGATCGTCGGCGAACGCATCCAAGGTTTTTTTGTTTTTACTACCAGTCGATTCAGCCATGTTTTTTCTCGTTTAAGCCGCACATAGTTCAGCAAATGCTGATTCGCAAGCACCGTAAGGTGTCATTTAAGCGCAGTTACCAAGGCATTGACCTCCATGCGTTGCTGCAAATCAATGTCCCGAAAACCGGCCTTAGCCATCTGCGCCAACGCGACGGATTCGCGCATGACATGATTTTCCGACTCGTCGTTAAACAGATGGACTATCCAATGCTCGAGTAAATCCAATCGGTTGATTTCGGTCAACACCTTAAAATAACCGCCAACTTCTTGCTGAATGCTGCGGGTATGCGCGCTGACATCATCCAAGGCATAACGGTCGCCGTTGACGAATTTTCCACCCGGCTTTAACACCCGATATATTTCGACCAACACTTGACGGCGGTAATCGCAATGGAAATTATGCAAAGTATATGCCGACGCCAAAATATCGACACTGTCGCTCGCCAATGCTTGTAATGCCGTCAAGGCGTCCTCGCCGGAAAAACACAATCTGCCTGCTGCGACCCAGTCCCGCAAACTCTGCTTCGCCTGATTTTGCATAGTGGGTTCGTTATCGACACTTAATATACTTAGGTTATCCGCGGCAGACAGGATCGCCAACGTAGTGATACCAGTACCGCCACCAAGTTCAACCACTGTCTGGGGAGCGCTCTGCTTTTCACAGTAATCGCCAACCATTTCACCAACTAAGCGGCTCATTTCCGTCGCAAATGGGCATATCAAGTTGAGCATTTGATATTCTTGACCAATCACGCTGGAGAACATCGCATCGAAGGGTTTTTCTTCCGTCATGATTGCGCTTTCAGTTTTTGTTTTGCGTCGTACGCTGCCAGTTGCTCCGGAGTGGCTTCGCGTTGATATTTATCTTTCCATTCGCTGTAAGGCATGCCGTAGACAATCTGCCGTGCTTGCTCGTAATCAATGTCGATTGCGCGTTCTGCGGCGGCGGCTGCATACCATTTAGCCAGGCAATTCCGGCAAAAATCAGCGAGCACCATCAGTTCGATATTCTGCACTTCGGTATGCTGTTGTAAATGGGCTAGTAGTTGCCTGAAAGCCGCCGCTTCCAGCTCGACGTTATTGGACTGAATCATGAAATCCTCCTTTAAAACCGGCATTTTAGCAGCAAAGCCGTTAGGTTCATG
>Ga0123390_1098800_pt1 | contig 15016 bp, 14 predicted proteins | sample T3HHNO3metaT_FD_89918 | JGI IMG/M metagenome (GOLD analysis project Ga0123390, IMG submission 89918) | Methane-oxidizing artificial microbial communities from Washington, USA to study methane cycling - T3-HHNO3 metaT (Metagenome... | ecosystem: Engineered > Modeled > Simulated communities... | reverse complement strand
GTTTAGTATTATGCTTTGCGGGTATGTTTCACGTGAAACATAGATAAATAAGTGACGTAACTATCTGTTTTGCTATAAAATTCCACCTTTAACCGAATTGATAATGCAGTGCTTATGATGCAATTTCCAGATAAATTTGATGTGATTGTGGTGGGTGGTGGCCATGCCGGTACGGAAGCCGCCTTGGCGGCAGCGCGTATGGGGCAAAAAACTCTATTACTTACCCATAATATCGAGACTTTAGGGCAGATGTCCTGCAATCCTAGCATTGGCGGGATTGGTAAAGGGCATTTGGTCAAAGAGGTGGATGCGCTAGGTGGTGCGATGGCGATGGCCACTGACGAAGGTGGTATCCAGTTTAGAATTTTAAATTCAAGCAAAGGTCCGGCGGTGCGCGCAACACGTGCACAGGCGGATCGTATTCTGTATAAAGCAGCCATTCGTAGACGCTTAGAGAATCAGACCAATTTATGGCTGTTTCAACAAGCGGTAGACGATATTATTTTAGAGGGCGATAAAGCGGTGGGCGTGGTGACGCAAATCGGCCTGCGCTTTTCTTCTAAGTCGGTCGTGCTTACCGCTGGCACATTCTTGGGCGGTTTGGTGCATGTGGGTTTACAAAACTATAGTGCTGGCCGCGCCGGCGACCCCCCTGCTATTTCTCTCGCAGCGCGTCTGCGCGAGATTGGTTTGCCAGCGGGGCGTTTAAAAACCGGCACCCCTCCCCGTATTGATGGACGCACCATTGATTATAGTGTGATGGCGGAACAGCCTGGTGATTACCCGGTGCCAGTGTTTTCATTTTTGGGCAATGTGGCACAACACCCGGCACAACTACCTTGCTGGATTACGCATACGAATGAACGCACGCATGACATTATCCGCAGTGGTTTGGATCGCTCACCGATGTACACGGGAGTGATTGAGGGCGTGGGCCCGCGCTACTGTCCGAGCGTAGAAGATAAAATTCACCGCTTCGCAGATAAAGAGTCGCATCAAATCTTTTTGGAGCCAGAAGGCTTAAATACCAATGAGATTTACCCGAATGGTATTTCTACGAGTTTGCCGTTTGATATTCAATTGGGCTTGGTCCGCTCAATCAAGGGTTTGGAGAATGCGCATATCCTTAGGCCTGGTTATGCCATTGAGTACGATTACTACGATCCGCGTGGTCTAAAAAATACCTTAGAGACAAAAACAGTTCAAGGTTTGTTTTTTGCCGGTCAGATTAACGGTACCACCGGTTATGAAGAGGCGGCTGCGCAAGGTTTGCTTGCGGGTGCTAATGCGGCGCTTTATGCGCAAGAAAAAGAAGGCTGGTGTCCTGCACGGGATGAGGCATATTTGGGTGTGTTGGTGGATGACTTGATTACCACCGGCGTGACTGAGCCATACCGCATGTTTACCAGTCGTGCCGAGTACCGCTTACAGCTGCGTGAAGACAATGCGGATATGCGTTTAACCGCTAAGGGCCGAGAGTTGGGCTTGGTTGACGATGCGCGCTGGGCGGCTTTTGAGAAAAAACTAGAAGCTGTATCGCGTGAGCAAGAGCGCTTGAAAAAGACGTTTGTGCAAGTGGCGGCAGACGATGTTTCACGTGAAACACAAGCGGCGATTTTAGGTAAGCCTTTAGAGCATGAGTACAGCTTGTTTGAATTGTTGCGTCGCCCAGAAGTAAGTTACGAGGGCATGCTGAGCTTGGGTAAACTGGGCATGGGTGAGCTTGATGCATCTGTGCGTGAGCAGGTCGAGATTGCCGCCAAATATCAAGGGTATATCGACCGTCAAAAAGATGAAATTGCCAAACAAAAAGGCAGTGAGCATATTAAGCTAGGTGCCGAGATTGACTATGCGGATGTGCATGGGTTGAGCATTGAGGCGCGTCAAAAGTTGGTGGCGCATAAGCCAGAAACGATTGGCCAGGCTGGCCGTATCTCAGGCATTACGCCGGCAACTATTTCGTTGTTGTTGGTGTATTTAAAGCGCAAACATAAAAAGCAAGCAGCGCAGACTAATATCGAAGCAGCATGACAGAGGCGGAGCAATTGGCCGATGGCATCCGCCAGATGGGTTTGGATGTCAATGAACAGGCGCAACACACATTGTTGCAGTACTTGGCTTTGCTACAAAAGTGGAACAAAGTATATAACTTGACCGCGGTACGTGATCCCAAACAAATGGTGACGTTACATTTGTTGGATAGTTTGAGTGTGCTGCCATACGTTAAAGGGCCGTATTTACTAGATGTTGGCAGTGGTGCTGGTTTGCCCGGAATTGTATTGGCCATTTGTCGACCCGACCTACAAGTGACCACTATTGATACGGTGCAAAAGAAAGCCATCTTTATGCGGCAAGTCAAAGGTGAGTTGGGCTTGGACAACTTAACAGTTGTGCATGCGCGGGTAGAAACATTTCAGCCGCAGCAATTGTTCAATCAAGTGATTTCAAGGGCTTTTTCTGAAATCGCGTTGTTGTTTCAGCTCACCCAACACTTAATTGCAAGCCCTGGTGAATGGCTGGCCATGAAAGGCCTGGTGCCCGCGCCTGAGCTGGAAAAGTTAGTTGCGCAGCCCAAGGCGGTGATTCCATTACGGGTAGCGGGTTTGGCAGCGGAAAGACATCTGATTATATTTGATAGTGTTGTGTTTGAAGGTCATGCATGAAAATTCTGGCAATTACAAATCAAAAAGGCGGTGTGGGTAAAACCACTACCTGCGTGAATCTGGCGGCTAGCTTGGCGCACCGCGGCAAAAAAGTATTGCTGGTGGATTTAGACCCGCAAGGTAATGCCAGTACCGGCAGTGGTATTGATAAAGCGCATTTGAAATATAGTATCTATCATGTATTGATTAATGATAAAACCTTGCAGGAGGTTATTGTGCCTAGCGAGCAAGGCGGGTTTGACGTTGCGCCGTCCAATCGCGAGCTGGCCGGTGCGGAAGTTGAGCTGGTAAATGAGATGGCACGCGAGACGCGTTTAAAGCAAGCCATCGCTCAGTTGGATGGTGCATATGATTACGTGTTGTTGGATTGCCCCCCTGCCCTCAATTTAGTCACGGTCAATGCATTGACTGCAGCGCATTCAGTGATGATCCCCATGCAGTGTGAATACTATGCGCTGGAAGGATTGTCTGATTTGGTGAATACCATTAAAAAAGTGCGTGCGCATTTAAATCCGGTACTGGAAATTGAAGGGCTGTTGCGCACCATGTTTGATAACCGCAATATGTTGGCTAGCCAAGTGTCTTCGCAGTTAGTGAGTCACTTCGGCAAAAAAGTGTATCAAACAGTGATTCCAAGAAATATTCGTTTGGCAGAAGCGCCAAGTTACGGCATGCCAGTGCTGATGTATGACAAAACCTCTAAAGGTGCGATGGCTTATTTAGAGTTGGCGAACGAAATTATTCATGCAAAACAATAACTATTTTAAAAGGTCGGTGTGATGGTAAAACCTAAAGGTTTGGGTCGAGGATTGGATGCGTTGTTGGCGGGTGACATGGGCACCGTTGGTGAGGCGGATGCGCTGCGCATGCTGCGCGTGAGTCAGTTGCAGCCAGGTAAGTATCAGCCGCGGGCTTATATGGACAATGCCGCGCTCGAGACATTGGCGGAGAGCATCAAAGCGCAAGGCATCATGCAGCCTATTTTGGTGCGCGAAATTGCCGATGAGCGCTACGAAATTATTGCAGGTGAACGTCGTTGGCGCGCTTCTCAATTGGCGGGCTTGGATGAGGTGCCGGTATTGGTGCGTGCCATCGCAGATGAGTCCGCGCTGGCGATGGCCTTGATTGAAAATATTCAACGTGAAAACTTAAATCCGCTAGAAGAGGCCTTGGGCATTAAGCGTTTAATCGATGAATTTGCGATGACGCATGAACAAGCTGCGCAGGCGGTTGGACGTTCACGTGTTGCGGTCTCCAATTTGTTACGTTTGCTGACCTTAAGCCAGCCAGTGCAAGAGTTGCTCATGCACAATCAATTGGATATGGGCCATGCGCGTGCGTTAATTGGTTTGGAGCCAGCACAGCAAGTGATGCTGGCCAATAAGACCATACAAAATGATTTATCCGTGCGTGATGTGGAGCGTGCAGCAAAACAACCTGCATTGTCCTCGACCAAGCAAAAAGCACAGGTGCGTGATGATGTGGCGATATTGGAGGAGCGCTTGAGCGATGCGCTTGGCGCCACGGTTTCGATTGCAGCTAAAGCAAGCGGCGCCGGTACGTTGAAGATTCAGTATAGTCACCTAGACCAACTGGACGACATCATAGCAAAACTCTCGCGCAAATAAGGTGAATGCAATACGAAAGTATAAAACACGTGCTAAGTATTTCATTTTGCTAGTACATTCAGTTATTTAACGTACATTAAATGCTTGACTAAAAGGCTGTAATAATTCAAAATCGCGGCTCCTTTGGCTAAAGCCCATTTCAATACCATTGAAATGAAAAAAGTATGAACACTACGAACAACGGCTTAGCTACAAATAATATGGTTAGCAATATGATGCGATGGCAGATGTCCGCGACAGCAGTGGTGGCGGTGCTGGCCTTGTTGCTGAGTGGGATGCATGCATTCTTTTCGGTGCTTGCTGGCGGCTTATCCGTGTTAGTGGGTGCTTACATTGCGTCGCGAATTTTAGCGCGAAATGAGGGGAATCAAGAGCCCTCCTCTGTGCTGGTTAATTTGCTAAAAGCAGAAGCAGTCAAGATTGTAGTGATTGCAACTTTATTGTTTGTGGTATTTAAAGTATATGCGCAGTTAGTGCCTTTTGCGCTGATTGCCGGTTTGGCGGCTGCAGCAATATTTTCTGGTGCAGCATTAGCAAAAACAGATAAATCGATTTGATTTATCTACGAAGAATTAATTAACGGTTATTTAAGAACATTATGACGACAGAACACGCACAACAAGCTGAACATGCGCTAACGCCATCTAGTTACATTGCCCACCATTTAAGCTTTAATGCGCAGCCAGTTGGCGATGGTAGTTTCTGGACATTGCATATTGATACATTGGCAATGTCAGTGTTTCTGGGTTTAGTGGTCATGGGTCTGGTATGGTGGGTAGCCCGTGGCGCTACTGCTGGCGTGCCAACTAAACGTCAGGCCTTTGTTGAGTTAGTGTTTGGTTTTGTGGATGACCAAGTTAAAAATATTTTCCACGGTGACCGTCATAGCTTTATTGCCCCAACAGCATTGACGGTTTTTTTATGGGTGTTCGCAATGAATGCCATGGACTTCTTACCTGTCGATATTTTTGCAAAATTCATGCATAGCTTGGGTTTCGAAAAATGGCGTGCAGTCCCTACTTCCGATATTAATACAACCTTTGCTTTGGCGTTGGCTGTTTGGTTCTTGATGATTTTCTTCTCTATTAAAGCTAAAGGCTTGGGTGGTTGGATTCACGAGCTATTCTGTTCGCCATTTGGCAGCAAAGTCTGGGTGTGGCCAGCTAATTTCTTATTCAACATGATTGAATATGTGTCAAAACCACTTTCTCACTCTCTACGTTTGTTCGGCAATATGTATGCCGGTGAAGTGATTTTCTTGTTGCTAGGTTTGTGGGCTGCTACAGGCTTAACCGGTACAGTAGCTGCAGCAATTTTGGGTGCTGGCTGGTCTATCTTCCATATTCTGATTGTGGCGTTACAAGCGTTTATTTTTATGATGTTGACTGTGGTGTATTTGGCCATGGCGCATGAATCACACTAAGTGATTGAAGCAAGGTTTTTGTAGTTAGTTTTAATAGTAGTTGTTTTTAATTTTTTTATAAGGGTATTACAAATGGAAAACTTACAACTTTTAGCAATGATTCAAGCTTACACAGGCGTTGGCATTGGTTTGATTATTGGTTTAGGTGCTTTAGGCGCTTGCGTGGGTATCGGTATCATGTGTGCTAGCTTCTTGGAAGGCGCAGCACGTCAACCAGAAATGATCCCAGCATTGCAAGGTAAAGTGTTCTTGCTATTAGGTTTGATCGATGCGTCATTCATTATCGGTGTTGGTTTAGCCATGATGTTCGCGTTTGCAAACCCATTATTAAGCGTAGTTGCACAATAATTAAGTAGTGAATGATTTGGTTTAAGCATGGGCTTAAACCACTTTAATGACGCATGCTTTATTGATATTTAATTTGGATCAAAAATGAACATTAACTTTACACTAGTCGCACAAGCTATCGCATTTGCTGTGCTGATTTGGTTCACGGTGAAATTCGTTTGGCCGCCGCTGTTAAAAGCGATTGAAACACGCCAAAAGGAAATTGCTGATGGTTTAGCCGCAGCACAAGAAGGTAGAAGTGCTTTGGAAGTTGCTGCAAAGAAATCTGAAGCAGCGCTAACAGAAGCTAAACAAAAGGCGAGCGAGATCATTGGTCAAGCAGAAAAACGTGCTACGCAAATTGTTGAAGAAGCGAAAACCAATGCTAAGGTTGAAGGTGATCGCATTATTGCAGGTGCAAAAGCTGAAATCGATCAAGAAGTAAACCGTGCAAAAGAAGGTTTGCGTGCGCAAGTTTCTAGCCTTGCCGTAGCAGGTGCAGAAAAAATCTTACGTAAAGAAATTGATGCCAAAGCGCATAGCGATATGCTTTCTAAACTTGCAGCAGAACTATAAGGAAACGACATGGCTGAACTATCAACCATCGCTAGACCTTATGCTGTAGCCGCTTACAAGTTGGCAAAAGAGAAAAAAGCGCTCGCTAAATGGTCTGAAATGTTAGGTTTTGCAACTGCCGTCATCAATGACGCGAACATGCAAGCCTACATTCAAGACCCAAAAGTGGTGAGTGCGGATTTGGAAGCTGCTTTCTTAAAAGTGTGTGGCGATAAGTTAAATGAGCATGGTCAAAACCTGATTAAGGTATTGGTGGAATATGGTCGTTTATCTGTACTGCCAGCGATTACTGAGGCGTTTGAAGCGCTGAAAGCGCAAGAAGAAGGTACTTTAGATGCACAGATCATTGCTTCTGCAAAACCAAGTGCTGCAGAAACCAAAGACTTGGTGAAGCGTTTAGAAGCCAAATTTGGCAAAAAAATCGAAGCAACGGTTTCTGTTGATCCAGAAATGATTGGTGGCTTCAAAATCATCGTTGGCGATACCGTTATCGATGCGTCTGTTAAAGGACAACTACAAAATTTAGCCTACTCGCTCACCGCGTAAGGCACATGATATTAAGCAAACTTTAGGCAAAGAGAAAATTAGGAGCCACAATGCAGTTATCTACATCAGAAATCAGTGAACTGATTAAAAGCAGATTAGAAAATTTTTCTACCACAGCTGAAGCACGTACACAGGGCACAGTGATTTCAGTGACTGACGGTATTGTTCGTATTCACGGTTTGTCCAACGTGATGTCAGGTGAAATGATTGAGTTCCCTGGCAATACATTCGGTTTAGCGCTGAACTTAGAGCGTGACTCAGTGGGCGCCGTGGTATTGGGTGACTACGAACATATTACCGAAGGTGATGTATGTAAATGTACAGGCCGTATTTTGGAAGTGCCAGTCGGCCCTGAATTGATTGGCCGCGTGGTGAACGCTTTGGGCCAACCAATTGATGGTAAAGGTCCAGTTAAAACTAAATTAACAGACAAGATTGAAAAAGTGGCACCAGGCGTGATTGCACGTAAATCGGTGTCACAACCAGTGCAAACCGGTTTGAAATCAGTTGACTCCATGGTGCCAGTTGGCCGTGGCCAACGTGAATTGATCATTGGTGACCGTCAAACTGGTAAAACAGCGGTTGCAGTAGATGCAATCATCAACCAAAAAGGTCAAAACATGACCTGTATCTACGTAGCGATTGGTCAAAAGGCTTCTACCATTGCTAACGTGGTACGCAAATTGGAAGAAAACGGCGCAATGGCTTACACCATTGTGGTGGCTGCTTCTGCTTCTGACTCTGCTGCATTGCAATTCTTGGCACCATACGCAGGTTGTACAATGGGTGAATACTTCCGTGACCGCGGTGAAGATGCATTGATTGTGTACGATGACTTGACCAAACAAGCGATTGCTTACCGTCAAATTTCATTGCTATTACGTCGTCCACCAGGCCGTGAAGCTTACCCAGGCGACGTGTTCTACATCCACTCACGTTTGTTAGAGCGTGCTGCGCGTGTAAACGAAGAGTATGTAGAAAAATTCACTAACGGTGCTGTTAAAGGCAAAACCGGTTCATTGACTGCGTTGCCAGTGATTGAAACAGCAGCTGGTGACGTGTCAGCATTCGTACCAACCAATGTGATTTCGATTACCGATGGTCAGATCTTCTTGGAAACTGACTTATTTAACGCCGGTATCCGTCCAGCGATTAACGCCGGTATTTCAGTATCTCGCGTAGGTGGTGCAGCGCAAACTAAAGTCATCAAAAAATTAGGTGGCGGCGTACGTTTGGCATTGGCGCAATACCGTGAGTTGGCTGCGTTTGCGCAGTTCGCTTCTGATTTGGATGAAGCTACACGTAAGCAATTGGATCGTGGTCGTATGTTTACCGAGCTGATGAAACAAGCGCAATACGCACCTTTAAGCGTTTCTAAAATGGCGATTACCTTATTTGCGGCGAACAAAGGTTACTTTGACGACGTACCAACCAATAAAGTATTAGCGTTTGAAAATGCATTGCACGGTTTCATGGGTTCTAAATACGCTAAATTGATGGATGGCATTGAAGCGAGTAAAGACTTAAGCGGCGATAACGAAAAAGCAGTTGAAGCAGCGATTCAAGACTTTAAAGCAACCAACGCCTACTAATTTAACGACTATCTAGGACACAAAATGGCTGGTAGTAAAGAGATTAGAACCAAGATCAAAAGTGTAGAAAATACACGTAAGATCACCAAGGCAATGGAAATGGTAGCCGCCTCTAAAATGCGTAAAGCGCAGGACAGAATGCGTGCCAGCCGTCCATATGCTGAGAAGATTCGTAACGTTGCCGCTCACCTTTCTTACGCGCAAGCTGAATACAAACATCCGTTTTTAATCAAACGTGATGTGGTAAAGAATGTGGGTTTGATTGTGGTGAGCTCGGATAAAGGCTTGTGCGGCGGCTTGAACACCAACGTATTGCGTTTGTCTGTGAACCAAATGAAAACTTGGGAAACCGAAGGCAAGAAAATCGCAGTGAGTGCCATTGGCAACAAAGGCTTTGGTTTCATGACCCGTGTGGGTGCGGACGTGAGGTCACACATCACCGGTTTGGGTGACACACCGCATTTGGAAAAGCTGATTGGTACCATCAAAGTGATGTTAGATGCCTATACTGCTGGCGAAATTGATCAGTTGTATATCTGCTATACCAAATTCATCAACACGATGAAGCAAGAGCCAACCATGCAACAATTGCTACCACTCAGTGGTGAGCAATTAGGTAGCGCGAAAGGCCATTGGGATTACATCTACGAACCAGAAGCTAAGCCAGTCATTGACGAGTTGATGATGCGTTATATCGAGTCACTTATTTATAATGCAGTGGCAGAAAATATGGCATCTGAGCAATCTGCACGTATGGTGGCGATGAAATCAGCCTCTGACAATGCGAAAAACGTCATTGGCGAATTGAAACTGGTTTACAACAAAGCGCGTCAAGCGGCGATTACCAAAGAGATCTCAGAGATCGTTGGTGGCGCGGCAGCAGTGGCTTAATCCAAGCCCAAAAGAATTTAATTACATCTGACTAAAGAAGTTAGGAATAGAAAATGGCAAAAGCACAAAGCAAAGCAAATGCAGCAATCGTAGGTAAAGTAGTGCAATGTATCGGCGCGGTGGTTGACGTTGAATTCCCACGCGATCAAATGCCTAAAGTATTTGATGCATTGATTATTGATGACAAAGACTCACAGGCAGAAGCAGGTTTAACGCTTGAAGTGCAACAACAATTAGGTGATGGCATTGTACGTACGATTGCCATGGGTTCATCTGACGGTTTGGCACGTGGTACAGCGTTTAAATCAACTGGTGCACAAATTCAAGTGCCGGTAGGTACCGGTACTTTGGGCCGTATTATGGACGTGTTGGGTCGCCCAATCGATGAGGCTGGTCCTATCGAGTGTGACGAGCGCCGTTCTATCCACCAAAAAGCACCAACATTTGAAGAGCTCTCCCCTTCTGTTGACCTGTTAGAGACAGGCATCAAGGTGATTGACTTGGTTTGCCCGTTTGCTAAAGGCGGTAAAGTGGGTCTGTTCGGCGGTGCGGGTGTAGGTAAAACCGTGAACATGCTAGAGCTAATCAACAACATTGCAAAACAACACTCAGGTTTATCCGTGTTTGCAGGTGTAGGTGAGCGTACACGTGAAGGTAACGACTTCTACCACGAGATGGCAGAAGCTGGCGTGATTAAGCTTGACGACATGAAAGAATCAAAAGTAGCGATGGTGTTCGGTCAAATGAACGAGCCACCGGGCAACCGTTTACGCGTAGCGTTATCAGGCTTGACCATGGCTGAAAAATTCCGTGACGAAGGCCGTGACGTGTTGTTCTTCGTAGACAACATCTACCGTTACACATTGGCCGGTACTGAAGTATCTGCGTTGTTAGGCCGTATGCCTTCAGCGGTAGGTTACCAACCTACTCTGGCTGATGAAATGGGCCGTTTACAAGAGCGTATTACTTCTACTAAAACAGGTTCTATTACTTCTATCCAAGCGGTTTATGTACCTGCGGATGACTTGACCGATCCATCACCAGCGACTACGTTCCAACATTTGGACTCAACCGTTGTATTGTCACGTGACATTGCTTCTTTAGGTATCTACCCAGCGGTGGATCCACTAGACTCTACATCACGTCAATTAGACCCATTAGTGGTAGGTGAAGAGCACTACTCAGTAGCACGTTCAGTACAACAAACATTGCAACGTTATAAAGAGTTGCGTGACATTATCGCGATTCTGGGTATGGACGAGTTGTCACCAGAAGATAAATTGGCAGTGGGCCGTGCACGTAAAATCCAACGTTTCTTGTCACAACCGTTCCACGTGGCAGAAGTGTTTACAGGTGCACCAGGTAAATATGTGCCATTAAAAGAAACCATCAAAGGCTTTAAAGCGATTGTGGCTGGCGAATACGATCACTTGCCTGAGCAAGCGTTCTACATGGTGGGTGGCATTGAAGAAGCTGTAGAAAAGGCCAAAACTTTAAACTAGTAGTTAGAAACTATAAGTTAGTTTATTGACAACAGCTTAAGGATAAATAATGGCAAATACTGTACATATCGATGTAGTAAGCGCAGAAGCAAGCATATTCTCTGGCGAGGCCGAGTTTGTGGTAGCACCTGCGGGTGGTGGTGAGGTAGGTATTTATCCTAACCATGCACCGATGATTACTACCATTAAACCAGGTGCTTTACGTATTAAACAATCTTCAGAAGCTGAAGAGACGCTAATTTTTATTTCTGGTGGCATGTTAGAAGTGCAACCAGGCATGATTACGGTGTTGGCTGATACAGCTATTCGTGGTCATGATTTGGATGAGGCGAAAGCAATCGCCGCAAAAGAAGCGGCTGAAGAAGCGATGAAAAATCGTAGTTCAGATATGGATTATGCAAAAGCGCAAGCAGAATTGGCTGAAGCAGTTGCACAAATTCAAGCAATTCAAAAATTACGTAAAACATCACACTAAGTAAGTTATCTGTGTATATAAAAGGCAGCCTTTGGCTGCCTTTTTGTTTATACTTTCACTATATGTTTACACATCGATTCACCACTCATACAACACATTATTAACATGGCATCACTCAACATCGTTATTCTCGCTGCGGGTAAAGGTACTCGTATGCATTCTGATACACCCAAAGTACTACACCATGTGGGCGGCCAACCGATACTGGCACATGTCATCCAATGTGCGCAGGCATTGCAACCGCAGAACATCATTGTGGTATATGGGTTTGGTGGTGAGCAGGTTAAGCAGGCATTCGCACAAGAGAATATCGTCTGGGTGAACCAAGCTGAGCAAAAAGGCACCGGCCATGCCGTGCAGCAAGCCCTACCCTACTTGGATGATGGCCAAACATTGATACTGTTGGGTGATGTGCCTTTAGTGGATGTGCATGCTTGTGCGCAATTACTCAAACAATCACAGCAATCGCTAGCGCTATTGAGCTTTATCAAAGCAGATCCAACAGGTTATGGCCGAATCGTGCGTGATGCAAACCATCAGGTGAATGCGATTGTGGAGCATAAAGATGCCACAGACGCGCAGCGTAAAATTCAGGAAGTAAATACTGGCATTATGGCCATGCCTACAGCACGGTTAAAAAGCTGGTTGAGTACATTAGACAACAACAACGCCCAAGGTGAGTATTATTTAACCGATATCATAGGCTTTGCCGTAAGGGATCAAGTAGCAGTACAGGCGGTGATCACCGATGACGAGTGGTCTGTTACAGGCATCAACGCTAAAACAGACTTGGCGCAGATCGAACGTGTCTATCAGTCACGTTTAGCCACAAAGCTATTACAGCAAGGCGTGACCTTAAAAGACGCTAGCCGTATTGATATCCGCGGTAGCTTAACGTGTGGCCGTGACGTAGAAATTGATGTCAATTGCGTGTTTGAAGGCAACGTGACAATTGGTGATCGCGTACGTATCGGCGCCAATTGTGTAATTAAGAATGCAATCATACACACAGGTGCACAGATTGCACCCTTTACGCATATCGATGACAGTATTGTGGGTGAGCAAAGCCGCATAGGCCCTTTTGCACGTTTACGTCCAGGCACAACATTGGCGGCCGATACCCATGTAGGCAACTTTGTTGAGCTCAAAAATGCGCAAGTGGATATAGGTAGCAAAATCAATCATTTGAGCTATGTGGGCGATAGTACGGTAGGTAAAAACGTGAATATCGGCGCAGGTACGATTACTTGTAATTACGATGGTGCGAATAAATTTAGAACCGTGATCGAAGATGATGCCTTTATTGGCTCCGATACGCAGCTCATTGCACCAGTCACCATTGGCAGAGGCGCAACCATAGCAGCAGGTTCTACCATTACCAAAAATGCACCGGCAGATGCTTTAACATTGTGCCGTGCCAAAGAGCAGAAATCCATTGTAGGTTGGAAACGACCACAAAAAATCAAAAAATAATCACTATGCAGTAGAAAGAAATCACCTATGTGTGGAATTGTTGGAGCCATTGCTAAACGAAATATTGTGCCCGTGTTGATAGAGGGCTTAAGCCGTCTTGAGTACCGTGGTTACGATTCGGCAGGTGTTGCTATTTTGGACACAGAAATAAAACGCGTACGCGCTGTTGGCCGCGTTTCTGAATTACAAAATAAGGCGACTGCAGAACAGCTGACTGGGCTGCTTGGCATCGGCCATACACGCTGGGCAACCCATGGTGGTGTGACAGAAAGTAACGCACACCCACATGTTTCACCCTCACAAGATGCACCGGAAATTGCGGTGGTACATAACGGCATCATTGAAAATTATGATGAGCAACGTGATAAGTTAATCAAATTAGGCTATTTGTTTGCCTCACAAACCGATACAGAAGTGATTGCTCACTTAGTACATTATCACACCAAACAAGGGTTAGATCTGCTTGCAGCAGTCAAAAAAACAGTTGCTGAGCTGACCGGTGCATTTGCCATCAGCGTGATTGCGGTTAATCGTCCAGATTTGATGGTGTGTGCACGGTTAGGTTGTCCACTGCTGCTTGGTTTGGGCGAAGGTGAAAATTTTATCGCGTCAGATGTTTCTGCCGTACTATCAGTGACTAGAAAAGTCATTTATTTAGAAGATGGCGATGTGGCGGCATTGACCACAGACAGCGTGACGATTTACGGAAAAAATGATGAAGTGGTGGAAAGAAAAATCCACATGAGTGATGTTTCACTGGCATCGCTAGAGCTGGGCCCATACAGCCACTTTATGCAAAAGGAAATTCACGAACAGCCACGTGCGCTCACTGATACGATTGAGGCGCTGATTGAAGACGGTGCCTTTAGGCCTGAATTGTTTGGCGATCAAGCCGAGCAAGTGTTTAAGCAAGTCGACAGTGTATTGATTTTGGCGGCAGGCACTAGCTACTATGCAGGCTTAACGGCTAAATACTGGTTAGAAAGCATTGCAAAAATACCGTGCAATGTAGAGATTGCCAGTGAATATCGCTATCGGGAATCGGTCCCTAACCCGAATCAATTGATTGTGACTATCTCTCAATCGGGCGAAACTTTGGATACGATGGAGGCACTGAAACATGCTAAATCTTTGGGTCAAGAACTAAGTCTAGCCATTTGCAATGTGCAAGAAAGCGCCATTCCGCGTGCCTCTAAACTCATTTTTTATACGCGCGCCGGTGCAGAAATTGGTGTGGCTTCAACCAAAGCCTTCACCACACAGTTAGTCGCGTTATTTATACTTGCTGCTACATTGGCTAAGCAAAAGGGTTTATTGAGTTCGTCGCAAGAGCAAGGCCATCTCAGTGCGCTGCGTCAGCTGGCAGGCAGTGTGCAGTTTGCGCTGAATCTTGAGCCGCAAATTAGAGAGTGGGCCAAACGCTTTGGTGACAAAGAGCATGCGCTGTTTTTAGGACGCGGTATTCACTACCCCATTGCTATGGAAGGCGCACTTAAACTCAAAGAGATTTCCTATATTCACGCAGAGGCTTATCCAGCCGGTGAATTGAAACACGGCCCGCTAGCATTGGTAGACAACAATATGCCTGTGGTGGTGATTGCACCAAACGATGCATTGTTGGAAAAAGTAAAATCTAATATGCAAGAGGTAAAAGCGCGTGGAGGCGAGCTATTTGTGTTTGCCGATGCCGATAGTCACTTTAAAGAGTCTGAGGGCGTACATGTGATCCGTACGCCACGTCATGTGGGTGTGCTCTCCCCTATTTTACATACCATTCCTGTGCAGTTGCTTTCGTACCATGCTGCCCTGTTAAAAGGCACGGATGTTGATAAGCCGAGGAATTTGGCGAAGCGTGTGACAGTAGAGCTATTTGTGTTTGGCGATGCCGATAGTCACTTTAAAGAGTCTGAGGGCGTACAT
>Ga0123390_1064621_pt1 | contig 15145 bp, 9 predicted proteins | sample T3HHNO3metaT_FD_89918 | JGI IMG/M metagenome (GOLD analysis project Ga0123390, IMG submission 89918) | Methane-oxidizing artificial microbial communities from Washington, USA to study methane cycling - T3-HHNO3 metaT (Metagenome... | ecosystem: Engineered > Modeled > Simulated communities... | reverse complement strand
TGAACTACCACTCCAGTTGTGCTTTATATCGATACCCCTAAAAATAAAGAGTGCTAAACAACTAGCACTCTCAATATATTTTTAGGCGATATGTCTGTTAGTTTTTGGTGGGTGCTAACGGGGTCGAACCGCTGACATTCGCCTTGTAAGGGCGACGCTCTACCAACTGAGCTAAGCACCCTGCATAACTTTACAAACTAAACTCTATAAAACTTTGCAGTACTGTCTGATTAATTGCTTAATCAGTAAAAACGCTAGTTTACAGCATCTTTAAGCGCTTTACCAGCTCTAAATTTAGGAGAGTTTGCTGCGCTGATATTAATAGTTGCACCAGTACGGGGATTGCGACCAGAACGTGCTGCACGTTTCCCAACATAAAAAGAGCCAAAACCAATTAAAGTGACAGTATCACTCTTTTTTAGTGCTTTAGTAATTGCTTCTGTTGTTGCATCGAGTGAACGGCCGGCGGCAGCTTTAGAAATTCCTGCTGCTTTAGCAATTTGATCAATCAATTCTGATTTATTCACGTGTATCCCCTCAAAGGTTATTTTAAAAAATGTTACAGGCCTTCCTGTATTAGCTTTATATCAAGTGATAAAAGCCCATGTCAAGAACTTAACGATTAATTTGGGCGATTTTTGCCTAATTTAATGCGTAGTCAGCTGATTTGCGTCTTCTGAGCCTTCTTTTGATACGTTTGCTAGCTCCGCCGCGTTACCCTGTAAAGGTTTCGGCGCAGTTTCCAAAGCCAAGTCTAAGACCTGATCAATCCACTTTACTGGATGGATGGCAAGACTACTTTTGATATTATCTGGGATCTCAGCCAGATCTTTCTCATTGGCCTCTGGAATTAATACCGTTTTGATGCCACCACGGTGTGCAGCCAGCAGCTTTTCCTTCAATCCGCCAATGGGTAACACTTCCCCACGTAAAGTAATCTCCCCTGTCATCGCCACATCTGAGCGTGCAGGGATGCCCGTCAGCACAGAAACCAGTGCTGTAGTAATGGCAATGCCTGCGCTTGGGCCATCTTTAGGCGTAGCACCTTCTGGCAAGTGAATATGAATGTCTTTTTTCTCATAAAAGTCTTCATGAATCCCCAATCCGCTTGCACGACTTCTCACCACGCTCATCGCCGCCTGTACAGACTCTTGCATCACATCACCCAACTTACCAGTTGTAATGGTTTTGCCCTTGCCTGGCAGCACAACCGTTTCAATGGTAAGCAGCTCACCACCTACAGAGGTCCATGCCAAACCAGTCACCTGCCCTACTTGATTCTCTTTAGCAGCCACACCAAAATCATAGCGTCTCACGCCTAAGTATTGATCCAAGTTTTTGGGTGTTACATTGACTTTTTTAGGTGCAGCCTTGCTCTTATCTTGTTTTAGCAACAGCTCTTTCACCACTTTACGGCAAATTTTCGCAGCTTCTTGCTCCAAGCGTCGTACACCCGCTTCTCTGGTGTAGTAGCGCACAATGTCGCGAATCACAGATTCAGGCACATTAATTTCAGTCGCCTTTAGTCCATGCGCCTTTAACTGTTTAGGGAACAGATAACGTTGTGCAATATTTACTTTTTCATCTTCGGTATAACCAGCAAGACGAATAATTTCCATACGGTCTAACAATGGTGCAGGAATATTCATGCTATTGGCAGTCGCCACAAACATCACATCCGATAAATCATATTCGACTTCCACATAGTGGTCAGCAAATGTGTGGTTTTGTTCTGGGTCTAATACTTCAAGCAAGGCAGATGAAGGATCGCCGCGCATGTCTTGCCCCATTTTATCCACTTCATCTAATAGAAACAGCGGATTCTTCACACCAACCTTAGTCATGCTTTGCAACACTTTGCCCGGCATAGAGCCAATATAAGTGCGGCGATGACCACGAATTTCAGCCTCATCACGCACGCCACCCAGTGCCATGCGCACAAATTTACGGTTAACTGCTTTGGCAATACTTTGACCCAGCGATGTTTTACCAACCCCTGGTGGGCCAACTAAGCATAAGATAGGTGCTTTCAGCTTACCAACGCGTTGCTGTACCGCGAGATACTCTACAATACGTTCTTTCACCTTTTCTAGGCCGTAATGATCTGCATCTAACACTGCTTCAGCCGCTTTTAGATTTTTACTGATTTTGGTTTTTTTCTTCCAAGGAAGGTTCACCAATGTATCAATGTAATTACGCACCACTGAAGCTTCCGCTGACATTGGTGACATCATTTTGAGTTTTTTCAACTCAGCACTGACCTTGGCCAATGCTTCTTTAGGCATGGCAGAGTCTTTAATGCGCTGCTCGAGCTCCTCCATATCGGCATTTTCGTCGTGCTCGCCGAGTTCTTTTTGGATAGCTTTGACTTGCTCATTTAGGTAGTACTCACGCTGGCTTTTCTCCATCTGGCGTTTGACACGTCCACGGATACGTTTTTCCACCTGAAGGATATCAATTTCAGATTCCATCAAGTAGAGCAGATGCTCCAAACGCTCGATCACACTCAGCATTTCTAATGTTTTTTGCTTTTCTTCAAGCTTTAAGGTCAAGTGTGCTGAGATAGTATCGGCCAAACGACCAGGATCATTGATGGTTGCCAATGACGTAAGTATTTCCGGCGGAATTTTTTTGTTCAACTTCACATATTGATCAAATTGCGTGAAGACTGTGCGCATTAGAGCCTCAGCCTCGCTATCTTTGTCATCGGTCTGCTCTACTTTTTCCGCAAGTGCCATAAAGCACTCTTCTGTCTCCACAAAGCCAGATACGCGTACGCGGTGCAAACCTTCTACCAATACTTTAACGGTACCATCAGGTAGTTTAAGCATTTGCAAGACAGTAGCCATCGTGCCGATTTCATATAAATCATCGGCATCGGGATCATCTTTATTGGCAGATTTTTGTGCGACCAGAAGAATTTGTTTATTGGTGTCTGAGGCGATTTCTAGCGCCTTGACAGATTTTGCTCGGCCTACAAATAGTGGAATCACCAAATGTGGATAGACCACAACATCACGCAACGGCAATAATGGGATGAGCGCGCTCTGGTCTTCGGAAGATACTTGCAAAGTTTGTTCAGTCATAAATTCTTTCAATTGAAAACAAAGGGAGCGATATCACCAACTCACCCTTGTGTTTAAATGGGGAACATTCTTTGGTAGTTCAAGTGGTACAACTTAAATATATACCAGTTGCGTAGTATATCAATAGCTAATTCAAGTAATTTAACAAAATCTCGAACTAGCCTGCGTTTTCTACACGTTTTTCGGCTTCAGAATAAATCAGGATAGGTGCAGACTCTTCGTTAATTACACCTTCATCAATCACCACTTTGCTTAGATTTTCGATAGAAGGCAACTCGTACATAATATCAAGCAAAGCATGCTCTAAAATAGAACGCAAACCACGGGCACCCGTTTTACGCTCTAACGCCTTTTTGGCAATGACATGCAAGGCGGACTCTCTGAACTCCAGTTCGACACCTTCCATTTTGAACAGTTTCATATACTGTTTAGTTAATGCATTTTTCGGCTCAACCAAGATAGTCATTAACGCTTTTTCATCAAGTGATTCCAGTGTAGCCACTACTGGCAAACGACCGATAAACTCAGGAATTAGGCCGAACTTGATCAAGTCTTCAGGCTCCACTTCGCGTAGCACCTCACCGACTTGACGGATATCATCTTTGCTCTTCACTTCTGCGCCAAAACCAATGCCGCCTTTTTCTGAGCGATGACGGATCACTTTTTCTAGACCATCGAACGCGCCACCGCAAATAAACAAGATATTAGTGGTGTCCAACTGCACAAACTCTTGATTAGGGTGCTTGCGTCCACCTTGTGGAGGTACTGAGGCAACAGTTCCCTCAATCAGTTTCAGCAAGGCTTGCTGTACGCCCTCGCCAGAAACATCGCGGGTAATAGACGGGTTATCTGACTTGCGTGAGATCTTATCGACTTCATCAATATACACAATGCCGCGCTGTGCTTTTTCAACGTCATAATCACACTTCTGCAATAGTTTTTGCATGATGTTTTCTACGTCTTCACCCACATAACCAGCCTCAGTCAAAGTGGTTGCATCAGCCATCACAAACGGCACATCGAGTAAACGTGCAAGCGTTTGCGCAAGCAGTGTTTTGCCGGAGCCTGTAGGTCCTATCAACAGAATGTTACTTTTCTGAATTTCCACGTCATCTTTAGCTGTGTTTTCAGAAATGTGGTTATGGCCTAATCGTTTGTAATGGTTATATACCGCAACAGACAGGTTTTTCTTGGCTTGAATCTGACCAATCACATATTGATCCAATATCGCGCAGATTTCTTGCGGCGTTGGTAATGATTTGTCGGTGGCTTTAATATCATTGAGATTTTGAATTTCTTCACGAATGATGTCATTACATAAATCCACACACTCGTCGCAAATAAACACAGAAGGCCCAGCGATGAGCTTTTTCACCTCATGCTGACTTTTGCCACAAAATGAGCAATAGAGTAATTTTTCGCCTTCAGCTTTTGTTGCCATGCTTAATTCCTAAATTCAACTACTTTAAAAAATATATCGTTCTAAGCCGCGTCTGTGCGGGCAGAAATCATTTTATCTACCAATCCGTACTTCACAGAGTCTTCTGCGCTCATAAAGTTATCACGGTCGGTGTCATTGGCAATGGTATCTACTGGCTGACCCGTATGATGCGCCATGATCTTATTGAGCTTGTCTTTTAAATACAAAATTTCTTTGGCATGAATCTCAATGTCAGATGCCTGACCTTGGAAACCGCCTAAAGGCTGATGAATCATGACGCGTGAGTTGGGTAAGCAAAAGCGCTTACCTTTCGCACCTGCCGTTAATAATAGCGCACCCATGCTAGCCGCTTGGCCGATACATAAGGTGCTGACATCAGGCTTAATAAACTGCATGGTGTCATAAATAGCCATACCAGCCGTCACGGAACCACCAGGTGAGTTAATATAAAGCGAAATGTCTTTATCTGGATTTTCAGCCTCCAAGAATAGCAACTGGGCAACAATCAGGTTGGCCGTCATGTCATTCACTGGGCCTACTAAAAAAATCACACGCTCTTTTAACAGTCTTGAGTAAATATCGTATGAGCGTTCACCGCGTCCACTTTGCTCAATGACCATCGGGATATAACCCAACCCTTGTGGTTCAAAGATCTCTCTTGTGTTAGTCATAAAACTGCTCATACCTTTCACCATTATGCGCCTGCCATTAATTCGTCAAATTTAATTTTTTTATTGGTTACTTTTGCTTGATTCAATACCCAGTTCACCACGTTCTCTTCTGTAGCTAGCGCCGCTGGCTCATCCAAGCGTTTCACATCGGCGTAATACCAGCTGACCAACTCTGCTGGCTTTTCAAAGCTTTGTGCAAAAGTATCCACCATTGCGCGAATTTGATCCGGTGTCGCTTGCAAGTTATTGGTATTCACCACTTCAGCCAAAATTAATCTTAATGCAGCATTACGCTTTGCTTGCTCTTCAAACATTGCTGGCTCAAGCTGAATCGCTTTTGGATCCATGCCGCGTTGCTGTAGATTTTGCGCAGTGACTTGCATTAAACGGTTAATTTCAGAACCTACAATCGCTTTTGGCGCTTCAAACTCTGCCTCAGCAATCAGCGCTTGGAATACAGCCTCTTTTACGCGTGCTTTTACACGTTTTTCCACTTCTTGCGTCAAGCTTGCTTTGATTTCAGTTTTCATTGTGTCGATATTACCGTCTTCCACACCTAAGCTTTTAGCAAACTCAGCATCTACAGGAGGCAATACTGGTTGTGACACTGTATTGAATGTCACTTCATAGCTGACTGTCTTGCCAGCCAACTGTGCCGGATTGTGATCTGCCGGATACGCGATCTCAAATGTTTTTGTTGCGCCTGCTTTACCACCTAGTAAAGCATCATCAAAGTCTGCCATACGACCAGGCTCACCTACCACCAAATCAATACCATTATCGGCCGTTCTTTCCACTTCTTTACCGTCAATAGAGGCAATCAATGCAATGTTAATACGATCACCTTTTTTGGCGGCACGTTTCACAGGCTCAAAAGTCACGCGCTGTTTCACCAACACGTCTAATGTTTTTTCAACATCAGCATCCGCAACTTCCAATGCTGGCTGCTCAATTTTCACTTTAGATAAGTCTTTTAATTGAATTTCTGGCAGCACTTCAAAGGTTGCGGTGTATTCAAAATCTTGCGCAGCTTCAGCAAACGGCTTGTGCTCGATGTTAGGGAAACCTGCAACACGCAATTTATTCTCTTCAACCGCATCACCAAAGCTAGTTTCTACTGCTTTGGAATACACTTCATCACGTACTTGATCCCCATAGTGTTGATTCACAAGGCCGATAGGTGCTTTTCCAGGACGAAAGCCCGCAAATTTTGCGGTGCGTGAAATTTGACTTAGACGCTGTCTAATTTGTCCTTCAAGCGGTGCCAAAGGTACTGAAATCGTCATACGACGTTCTAAATTACTAATTTTTTCAACAGATACTGCCATGTTGCATTTCCTGTAAAAGTTCGTTCAATTGAACGGTTGGTTATGGTGGCGCGATAATGACATCGCACATGTAGTTAAATCGACTTCAAATTGTTTTTGCTTGTAACGCCTAACCAATATGAGCAGGCAAGCGATAAGCGCAAAAAATAGCACTAAAATATATCACAAGTCGCCTCTGAAATAAACTCAAGCGTATAAAGTTATCTGTAGTTTGGCGTGTATCAATAGCAGATTCAAGCCTTAGGCAAGACTCACAATCGCCTCAATTTCCACCAGTACATCTCTTGGCAACTTAGCCACTTGTACTGTTGAACGTGCTGGCGTATGACTGCCAAAGGCTTCGCCATAGATAGCATTCATAGTTGCAAAGTCATCTAGATTTTTCAAAAACACCGTGGTCTTCACCACTTTGGATAAATCTGCACCGGCTTGTTGAATAATGGCTGATAAGTTGGCTAACACTTGTTGCGTTTGCAATGTGATATCACCTTCTACCAATGTGCCATCTGGGCGCAAGGCAATTTGACCTGAGGTATAGAGCACTTGCCCAACCACTACGCCTTGTGCGTATGGGCCGATGGCAGCTGGTGCATGTGGAGTTTGAATGATTTGCATAAATATCCTTATATGTCAGTACATCAACGATTCACAAAAGTTCATCGCATCACACTAGGTTGTTGCTGATGCGCTTGCTTTAAAAACAACAAAGGCCTCTCCTAAGAGAAGCCTTGTCATGGTGCGAAAGGAGAGACTCGAACTCTCACGCCTCGCGGCGCTGGAACCTAAATCCACTCTTTTACATCCATTAAAGCCTTGTTGTATAATGGTTTACATCATTTTACAGTTAATTATCTGGAAAATTCTGGAAAACACTTAAACAACTAAGGTCGAAAGATTGCGAATGTTACACAAGAAAACACCCGAAGTCCAGATGAAAAAGGTAGATAAAAACATCTACCAATATGGTAAATATAGCTTCCAAGTAAAAATGATGGTTGCTGGCCATAGAGTTTCTCAAGTCTTCGATTTCATTGAAGAAGCAAGAACCTGGAGAGATCTCCAACGTGCTGGAAGTTCACTAGATGTTGATGAAAAGCGTATTTTTGAGGCTCGGGCAAAAAAGCGAGAATCTCGTACTTATACCGTAAAGCAGGCTCTCGAGCGCTATGAGAAAGAAGTTACACCAGCTAAAAAAGGATCAGCTGTTGAGCTCACTCGCATAAATAAAGCCAAAAAATCCACACTTGCAAGCAAAAGCTTCTACATGGTTACCCCTAAAGACGTACTAGGCTTTATGGATGAAATTGGAGGCAGTGACAATAACAAACGTAAATACGCCAGTCTAATTTCACATCTATATAAAATTGCTATTACGCGTTGGTCAAAGTCTGTTGAAAATCCAGTAAGCGGAAAAATTGAGCTTCCTAGCAATGGTAAACCACGAGACAGACGCCTTAATGGAAACGAGGCAGAGGATCTTTTGAAAAACCTTAGTGGCGAAGCCAAGAACATATTCGTGTTTGCCATTGAAACAGCTATGCGTCGAGGTGAGATTCTGGCTCTTGAATGGAAGGACATAGATCTAAAGGTCCCCTCTGTCACATTGAACGACACCAAAAATGGTGAAATCCGTTCAGTCCCCCTTTCCAAGGCAGCAATCAAGGTGCTGAAGTTGAGAAAACAGGGAATTGGTGCAAAAAAAGTATTCGACATAACTGAAAGAAAGCTACGTAGTGATTGGGATGCAGCCAAAATTGCAGCTAACATTCCTGACATTCGATTGCATGATCTCCGACATGAAGCGGCCAGTCGTTTATTTGAAAAAGGCTTAAATGTAATGGAGGCAGCAAGCGTAACTGGTCATAAGACACTCTCCATGCTCAAACGCTACACCCATCTTAATCCATCTGATATAGCAAAAAAACTAGGATAGTAAATACGGAATTAGCTTCAAGCTTAAAAATATCTGTGAGGATAGTGCTTATTACATAACATTAAGTTTTTTAGCTAGAATGTCATTACAACAATAATTTAAATAGAGCATAAATGTCCGCACTGAATGATTTACTAAATAATTACAGAAGCTCATCAATGTCAGAGCGGGAAAAAGGTAATTATTTTGAAGAGCTAATTGTTCAATACTTCAAAAATGAAGCAAGCTATCAGGATCTTTACAGTAACATATGGACTTATGCTGCTTGGGCTGAGTCACAAGGTTTAGCTAGAAACGATGCGGGTATTGATTTAGTCGCGCAAACCCAAGGCACAAACGAATTTCATGCAATCCAGTGTAAGTTCTATGCTGAAGATTATCGTGTTCAAAAGTCGGATATAGATAGTTTCTTCACAGCTTCAGGTAAAAAAATATTTACACATCGCATTATTGTAAGCACTACAAATAATTGGTCTGCAAATGCTGAAGATGCACTCCAAAATCAACATCCCCCTGTCAGCAAAATTGATTTAAATGATTTAGAAAACAGTCAAATTGATTGGTCCAAATATCAATCAAAAGTTACACCAATATTAAAATCTAAAAAGCAATTAAGAGAGCATCAACAGACCGCATTAAATGCGGTAGTTGAAAGCTTTAAGTCTGCTGAACGCGGCAAGCTTATTATGGCTTGCGGCACAGGTAAAACTTTCACCAGCCTAAAAATTGCTGAAGCATATGCAGGTAAAGGTAAGCATGTATTATTTTTGGTGCCAAGCCTATCTCTACTATCACAAACCTTAACGGAGTGGACGCAAGAGAGCTCTACCCCACTGCATAGCTTTGCGGTTTGCTCAGACAGTGACGTTGGTAAAAAACGGAAAAAAGACGAAGAGACCGTGCAAACCTTTATTCACGAACTTCGATATCCAGCTACAACTGAGCCTGCACGATTAGCCATTGAAATGGAAAAGAGGCATGACGCCCATCACATGAGCGTAGTGTTCTCAACCTATCATTCGATTGATGTGATTAGTAAAGCCCAGTTTCAAAACAAGCTTGCCGACTTTGATTTAATCATTTGCGACGAAGCTCACCGCACTACTGGTGCAACCTTTGACGATGACGATGAATCAAAATTTGTAAAAGTACATGACGCGGCTTTTATTAAAGCCCATAAACGACTTTACATGACAGCCACACCCCGTATTTACGGTGAAATGGCAAAAGCCAGTGCTGATAAAGATGCAGTGACACTTTGCTCTATGGATGATGTAGCACTTTACGGTAAAGAGCTATACGTCATCACCTTCTCTGAAGCGGTTAAACGTGACTTATTGGTCGATTACAAAGTATTGGTATTAGCAGTAGATGAAGCCCACGTTAGCCGTAACTTACAAAAGTTACTTGCCGATGATAACAACCAATTAAAAGTCGACGATGCTGCAAAAATCATTGGTTGTTGGAAAGCACTTTCTAAGCAAGACACTCAAGAAGATATAGTCGACGATCTAAACCCAATGCGTCGTGCGGTAGCGTTTTGCCAAGTGATTGAGCCAAGCATTAAAGCAACGAGCCATAAAGTTAGTTCTAAGAATATTGCCAGTATGTTTGCCAAAGTAGTTGAAGCCTATCAAGAGCAGGAAGAGACGTTTGATAGTAACGATCAGCCTATATCAATCAAACTAAAATGTGAGGCCGAGCATATTGATGGCGGTATGAATGCTAGCCAAAAAGAAACAAAGCTAACTTGGCTAAAAGCAGAAACGCCAGACGATACTTGCCGCATTCTATCTAATGTACGCTGCTTGTCTGAAGGTGTTGATGTACCGGCTTTAGATGCAGTGTTGTTCTTAACTCCTCGCAACTCCCAAGTTGATGTGGTGCAGTCAGTTGGCCGTGTCATGCGAAAGTCAGAAGGCAAAAAACGTGGGTATGTTGTATTGCCTGTGGTTATACCTGCTGGGATGGAAGCCCATGAAGCATTGAGTGACAACAAGAGCTTTAAAGTGGTATGGCAAGTGCTACAAGCCTTGCGAAGTCATGATGATCGCTTTGATGCGATGACCAACAAAATTGACATCAACGGTTACGCCGACATTAGCAAAATGGAAGTCATCGCAGTAACTGACAAGGTAAATCGAAAAACTAACAAAGATGAAAAAACTAAAAATAAGAATGCTGGCAAAAACAGCTATTCAATTGGCACACCTCAACGTAGACCTAGCAAAGAAGATCAAGGTGACTTGCAATTTAACATTGGTGAAATAGAACGCGCAATCTATGCAAAAGTCGTTCAAAAGTGTGGCAACCGAAGTCACTGGGAGGATTGGGCAAATGACATTGCCAAAATCGCTAAAACGCACATTACGCGTATTAGCACGATTTTAGATACACCGACCAACACCAAAGAGATTGAAGCATTTAAAGCGTTTGCTGAAGAGCTAAGAGATGACTTAAATAATTCCATCACAAATCAAGAAATCATTGAGATGTTAGCTCAACATTTAATCACGAAGCCTGTATTTGATGCTTTGTTTGAAGACTACAGCTTTGCTTCTAAAAACCCAATGTCATTAGCAATGCAAGATGTATTAAACGTCCTCCATGCCCATAATATTGAGAAAGAAGCTGATACTCTACAACGCTTCTATGACAGCGTAAAACTTCGCGCTCAGGGCATAGATAATGCTTCTGGTAAACAAAAAATTGTCGTTGAGTTATACGATAAGTTCTTCCGCAACGCTTTCCCGAAAATGACTGAACGCTTGGGTATTGTTTACACCCCAGTTGAGGTAGTAGATTTCATTATTCATAGCGTCAATGACGTGCTTCAGAGCGAATTCGATCAGACACTTGGCAGTGATAATGTTCATATTATTGATCCTTTCACAGGCACAGGCACTTTCATTACACGTTTGTTGCAAAGTGGTTTAATAAGCAAAGATAAGCTTAATTACAAATACAAAAACGAAATTCATGCCAATGAAATTGTTTTACTGGCTTACTACATTGCAGCCATCAACATTGAATCGGTTTATCACGATATTGCAGGCGGCGATTATGAGCCATTTAATGGGATTTGCTTAACGGACACTTTCCAACTTCAGGAAAAAGACGACCTTGTGAGTGCTTTGCTTGTAGATAACAGTGCAAGAAGAACAAAACAAAAGGCATTAGACATTCGGGTGATTATAGGCAATCCGCCATATTCTGTGGGCCAAGATAGCGATGATGATAACAACGCAAATTTAATTTATCCTGTTCTTGATGAAGCTTTAAAAAATACATATGTTAAATACTCAACAGGGAATCCAAGAAGCTTATATAACAGTTATGTTAAAGCAATTCGTTGGGCAAGTAATCGGATAGGAAATAGCGGTGTCATTTGTTTTGTAAATGGCAATGGCTTTATAGATAAACCAGCAATGGACGGAATGAGAAAATGTTTACAAGAGGAGTTTAGCAACATTTATGTTTTAAATTTGCGTGGTGACATTAGAAAAAATATATTGAGTAAAGGTAAGGCAAAAGAAGGTCAAAATATTTTTGGTAGTGGTTGTATGTCTGGTGTCGCAATCATTCTTTTAGTGAAAAATCCAAATAATAAATCATTCGGAAATATCCAATATTTTAATATTGGAGATGACTTAAAACAGTTGGAAAAACTTGATAAGTTAGCAAATTATAAAAGTATTAAAGGCATCACTTCTAACGAATGGTTAAATGTTACGCCAGATAAGCATAATGACTGGATTAACAAAAGAGACCAAAATTTTGAAAAGTATTTAAGTTTGGGTGATAAAAAGCGAAAGGATATACCTGTACTTTTTAAAACCTACTCGAGGGGAGTAGCAACAAACAGAGATGCTTGGTGTTATAGCTTCTCAAAAAATACATTACAAAAGAACATTTCTAATACCATTGATTTTTATAATCAAGTTGTAGAAGAAATGCCATTAGATATCAAATCAAGGGAAAGTCATATAAAAATTGACCCAACTAAAATTAGTTGGTCGTGGGTTTTAAGACAAAAAGCCGTAAAGCTTGTAAAAGCAAATTTTGATAATTCGAGAATCATTAAAGGGATCTATAAGCCGTTTGCTAAGCAGTTGATGTATTACGACTCAATGATGAATGAAAATAGGTATATGGTTCCAAGCATTTTCCCGACTGGTGGAGAGCAAAATTTAATAATTTGCATTCCTGGCGTTGGTGCAAGAAGTGGGTTCGGCGCGATTATTACCGATTTAGTTCCTAACCTCCATTATGTTGACACCAGTCAATGCTTTCCTCTAAAAATTTATGAAAAAAACAAACCTGATAGCTCAAACGACTTATTCTGCGAAATTTCAAATGAAGTTGGAAGCTATTCAGTAAGAGACGGCATTACAGATGAAGGTTTAGTCTATTTTCAAAAGGCATACTCTAACGAAATTATTGCTAAAGAGGATATTTTTTATTACGTCTATGGATTATTGCACTCTGATGAGTACATTACACGATACGCTGATAATTTAGCCAAAGAATTACCTCGAATTCCTTGTGTTAAAAAATCTGAAGACTTTTGGAAGTTTAGCAAGGCTGGTCGTGCATTAGCTGAATTACATATTAACTATGAAACTGTGGCGCCTTACCCTATTGAATATGGGGGAGGCAATCTCGCAATACAAATGCTCAACGATGACGATTACCGTGTAAAAGAAATGAAATTTGCCAAAGGACAAGACGGTGAAAAATACGATAAAACCACAGTCATTTATAACAACAAAATAACCATGATAGGAATTCCTTTAGAAGCGTATGAGTATGTAGTAAACGGCAAATCAGCTCTTGAATGGGTAATGGAACGTCAGGTCGTAACGACACATAAAGAAAGTGGAATAGTGAATAACGCTAATGACTGGGCGATCGAAACAATGAGCAATCCCAAGTATCCGCTTGAACTATTCCAACGCGTCATCACAGTAAGCTTGGAATCAATGAAAATTGTAAATTCTTTACCAAATTTAGATATTTGAAGGTTTAGCAAATAATGAAGTCTAATAATACTCATAAGTTTGGTGGAAATTGGACTACATTAAAGCTAAATGCATTAGCTGCCTATCTATCAGGCTATGCTTCCGCCTTATCTGGCCAGGCTTGGTGCAATCGTGTTTATATTGATGCTTTTTCAGGAACAGGTCACTGTGACATCACCTCTGAAGATGGTGAAAAGCAAATTGATGGCTCTGCCAAAATTGCACTAGACACAAAACCAAATTTTCACAATTTATTTTTTATTGATAAAAAGAAAAAACATACTAAAGCTCTACAAGCACTATGTAATCAATACACTGACCAGCAGACCAGTGTTATCTATGAAGATGCGAATCATGCCATTCCTAAAATTCTCAATAATTTAAGACCTAACGATAGAGGTGTAATTTTTATTGATCCATATGGCATGGATTTCAACTGGAATACATTAGTTGCGGTTTCAAAGTCAAAATTAGATGTTTGGTATTTATTTCCACTATCTGGTTTTTTTAGAAACTCTACAGTTATTGAGGCTAATTTAGAAAAGGAAAAAGATGAGGCCGTTACTAGATTGCTAGGTGACGATAATTGGAGAGAAAAGATATATAAATTTTCACCAACACTTGATTTATTCGGTGACGCTTCTAGGCAGCGGGGAGATTGGACTGAACTACGTGATTTCGCTACTGACAGACTAAAATCTATATTTCCTTTGGTTTTAGAACCTAGGATTATCTTTAATGACAGCAATATTCCAAAGTTTGCTCTATATTTTGCTATGAGTAATGAGAGTAAAAAAGCCCATGCAGTTGCAAAGAACATCGCTGGTCATATACTTACTACTGGATAGTTATCCCAAACTTTGCCACTGAGCTCTCTGCCATTGTGAGCTTTAGCTCTTTTTACACCATCAGCACCCCACCCACCCCATTGTTTAAAAAAGAACGCAACTCCGGCATCTTCACATTGATCACGTATTGATTCTGCCCATTCTTTTTTCATGGGTCTTGCTCTATGTCCAGATTCACCACCCACAATAACCCAATGAATATCACTTAAATTCAGCTTGCCTACATCTTCAAGCAGTGGCTCTACAGATAAAAATCGAATGTGCGCATTAACTTGGCGTAAATAATCAATTCTACGAATGCCGTGCTTTATGTCTTCAACTGAGACACCTAGCCAAACATTAGGAGGACATTTTCGATTGGTAAAATATTTTGGTAGCCTATCTGCCCGCTTTGTCAGGATTTGATATGTATGCTGGGGTGTAAGATCAATAACATCAAAAACCTTGTCTAAATAGCTGTCGGGTATGTCCTCATGAAATAAATCACTCATTGAGTTAACGAAGTATATCGTAGCTTTTTTTCTCAATAATGGCTGATTTAATCTACTTGGTTGTAGCGTTAGTTTGAAGTTATTTTCGTAGCCAGGAGTACCCATGGCTTGTAGTCTATTTGCCATTACCTCTGCATAGCAATGTTTGCAGCCAGCCGATACCTTGGTGCATCCAGTAGTTGGATTCCAAGTTTGCTCTGTCCATTCTATGTCGCTAGTTGATGCCATTTTAAGATTACTTATTAAATTTCCGTTTAAGCATATATGAGTTACAGCCAATTGCAATTCAAATCGGATAGAGTTTAACAAAATTAAACACACAGTCC
>Ga0123390_1037706_pt1 | contig 15374 bp, 14 predicted proteins | sample T3HHNO3metaT_FD_89918 | JGI IMG/M metagenome (GOLD analysis project Ga0123390, IMG submission 89918) | Methane-oxidizing artificial microbial communities from Washington, USA to study methane cycling - T3-HHNO3 metaT (Metagenome... | ecosystem: Engineered > Modeled > Simulated communities... | reverse complement strand
GCCACTTTTCAATCCAGACAGCGTAGGCAGCAGCATGAGCAAATCCATTGTCCTTACCGGTATCACCACCACCGGCACGCCGCATCTTGGCAATTACGCCGGGGCGATTCGGCCGGCAATCAATGCCAGCAAAGACGAGCACGTCAGACCGTTTTATTTCCTGGCCGATTACCATGCGCTGATCAAATGTAACGAGCCGGCGCGGGTCAAGCAATCCAGTCTGGAAATTGCCGCGACTTGGCTGGCCTTGGGTTTGGACACTTCAAACGCAGTGTTCTATCGCCAATCGGATGTGCCGGAAATCCTGGAGCTGACCTGGATGCTGACTTGCGTTACTGCCAAGGGCTTGATGAACCGCGCCCATGCTTATAAAGCCGCGGTCGCCGAAAATGAAGAAACCGAAGGCAACGATCCCGACAAAGGCATCACGATGGGCTTGTTCAGTTACCCCATTCTGATGGCCGCCGATATTTTGATGTTCAACGCCAACAAAGTGCCAGTGGGCAAGGATCAAATCCAGCACATTGAAATGGCCCGCGACATCGCCAGCCGCTTTAACCATATCTACGGCGAGCATTTTGTTTTGCCGGAAGCGGTGCTGGACGACAACGCGGCAACCTTGCTGGGCTTGGACGGCCGCAAGATGAGCAAAAGCTACAACAACACGATACCGCTGTTCGAACCGGAAAAGAAACTGCGCAAGCTGATCAACAAGATCAAGACCAATTCCCTGGAACCCGGCGAACCCAAGGATACGGAAGGTTGTACCTTGTTTGGCATCTATCAGGCTTTCGCCAACCACCACGAAGTCGATGCGATTCGCCAGCGTTACGCGGAAGGCATAGGTTGGGGCGAGATGAAGCAAGTGTTGTTCGAGAAAATCAACGACGAAATCGCCCCGGCCCGCGAGCGTTACGAAGCCTTAATGGAAGCGCCGAAACATATCGAACAACAATTGCAGGAAGGCGCCGAGAAAGCCCGCGCGATCACCAGGCCATTTATCAATACCTTGCGGGAAGCGGTGGGGATTTCCAGATTGGCGATGTAAGGGGGGAAAGTCTGTAGAGACGCAAGATCTTGCGTCTCTAGTTCACTCCCAATAGGGCCGGTCTAAAGCCCTATCGACTGATACTTGCTCAAGGATGATCGTACCCAATGTCCATCGTCGCGATCTACGTTATCAAGCTACTGTTGTTGCCGCCAACCTCTTTGGCAATGCTGGCGCTGGCAGGCTTGCTGTTGGGCAAGCGTAAAAGGGGAAAGAACATGGCGATAGTCTGTCTGGCACTGTTGTGGTTACTGAGTTTGCCGATTGTCGTTAAGCAATGGGCCTTGCTGTGGGAGCGGATTCCGCCTCTTTCTGCAGACGCCGTACAGCCATTCAAACCGCAAGCCTTGGTGGTGATAGGCGGTGGCATTGAATACTCGGCGCCGGAATATCCAGAGCAAGTCACTTTACATGTCAGAACCTTGCTGCGCGTGCGCTATGCCGCCAAGTTGGCCGGGGAGTTGGGTCTGCCGATTCTGGCTTCCGGGGGCGGCACGCTGGAACCAGACGATATTCCCGAAGCGGAGTTGATGGCACAAACCCTGGATAATGAGTTTAAAACTCCCGTGGCCTGGCAGGAACCTCGCAGCAGCAATACCGCCGAAAATGCTCGCTTCAGCCGCGAGCTATTAAAGCAGTTCGGCATCAACAAAATCGTCCTGGTTACTCAGGCCTACCATATGCCGCGTGCTGCTTTGGAATTTCGCAAAGCTGGTTTCGAGGTGTTGCCGGCACCGACGGCGTTTATCGGCCACGCGGGCGAAACCCGTTTATTGGATTGGTTGCCATCACCAAGCTCTTGGGCCAACAGTTTTTTGCTGGCGCACGAAATGATAGGTATGTGGTGGTATCGGATTCGGTACTGATTTAACTGCCGGCTGGGTCTGGCCTGTTCATCAACGGCGCTGCCGCCGGGCAATTGGCTATAATGGCCGGCAGCTTTCTTAACTAATGCCATCATGTCCAAATCATCCACCAAGGAGGGTCTCCGTCGCGCAGCGGACGCACCGCCGTTACCTGCCAACCCCTGGCGTTTCATCCTATTCTGTCTAAAGCCATTCCGTTGGCTGTTGTTGTTGATGCTGATACTGGAAACCGGTCAGGCTGCCGGCAGCATTCTGGTGCCGTATGCGATTAAAGCCTTGATGGACGCGGTCGCCAGTCAGCCCATGCCGGTTAGCGATTGGCTGGAGACTTTCAAGCAACCCTTGCTGCTACTTGCCGGCTTGAATCTGGCCGAGATTATTTTCAGCCGCAGCAGCGGCGCGGTGCTGATTATCATGGGCCCGCGCTTGCGGCAGGGCACAGCGCGGTCTTTGTTTGCCTATCTGCAAAACCACGCGCCGCGCTATTTTGGTAACCATTTCGCTGGCGCGCTGGCGCATCGCATCAGCGAAACCGCGATGAGCGTCAACCACACCACCTGGTCCATCATCTGCGATTTCTGGCCGATAGCCGTGACATTCACGGTGTCGGTCACGCTATTGCTGGGTGTGCATCAAGGCTTGGGTCTGTTCGTGGCTGGCTGGGTGTTGATGTATGTATTGATCTCCTATTGGCTGGCGACCCGCTGCCAACCCTACGCCCAGGATTTTGCCGCTACCCGCAGCATGGTCAACGGCAAGATCGTCGATGCGGTGACTAACATCCTCAACGCCAAGCTATTCGCCCGCTTGCAGCACGAACGCACATATCTGGATAGCTTTCTGGACACCGAACTAAAAAGCGCCCGCCGCACCTTTTGGTATATGGAGCGGGTACGCTGGTTTCAATTTACCGCCGCCGCCATCCTGAAAATCGGCACCATCGGCTACGCCTTGCAACTGTGGCAAGCCAGGGAAATCAGCGTTGGCGCCTTTGCCATGAGCACCGGACTGGCGATTTTGGTGATCGGCGATGCCCGCAACTTGAGTCGGCGTTTTCTGGAGTTTTTCGAGTACGTCGGCAACGTCGCTAACGGCGTGGATACTATCATCCAAAGCCATGAAATCATCGATGTGGCAGACGCCAAACCTTTGCAAATCAGCCAAGGCCGCATCGAATTTAAAGACGTCTGCTTTAGTTACGAACCGGGGCGGCAGGTTTTCGACCATCTGAATGTAGTGATAGAGCCTGGGCAGCGGGTGGGCTTGGTCGGCTTCTCCGGTTCCGGCAAATCCACCTTTGTGAACTTGATTCTGCGCAACTTCGAACCGCAAGCTGGGCAGATTCTGGTGGATGACCAAGATATTTTACTGGCGACCCAGGATTCCTTGCATGCGCAAATCAGCCTGATTCCGCAAGACCCCAGCCTGTTCCACCGCAGCCTGAAAGAAAACATCGGCTACGGCAAACTGGATGCCGACGAAGCGCAAATCAGCTTTGCCGCCAAACTGGCGCACGCCGAGGAGTTTATCGCGGCAATGCCGGAAGGCTACGAGTCGCTGGTCGGCGAACGCGGTGTGAAACTATCCGGCGGCCAACGCCAACGCATCGCCATCGCCCGGGTGATGCTGAAAGACGCGCCGATTCTAATTCTGGACGAAGCTACTTCCAGCCTAGACTCAGTCACCGAAAAAACCATTCAGGAAAACCTGGACCGGGTCATGGGCCGCAAAACCGTCATCGCCATCGCCCACCGTCTCTCCACCATCGCCCATTTGGATCGGGTGCTAGTGTTCGATCAAGGCCGGATAGTCGAAGATGGTAGCCATCAGGAATTGCTGGACAAGCAGGGGTTTTATTATCGGCTGTGGACCATGCAAGCCGGTGGGTTTTTGCCGGATGAGGTGGTTTAGTGGGAATGGGTTGGGTGCTGTTGGCTTTTTATGGCAACTCAGTTCAGCATTGTATATCGCCACTAGGGGGAGTTAAATTTTTCATTAACGCTATAAATCAATCACTTGAGCTAGTACAGTTAGAGTTATGGGGCAAATGATGTCGCATACATTAGGTTAGGCGGTATACGATGAGGACTTATTCTAAATTTGTGTTAATGCTACTTATCGTATGCCCATTATTCGCTGGTGTTGGTCTTGGCATATGGAGTTTGATGCCAGACTGCACTGGTGGTTCTAGTGGCCCTCCTTCAGGGTGTTTTCTTTTGGGAATCAATTTAAATTGGTTCATTGGGCTTACAACACTTGCTTTAGTGGGCTCTTTTTTTACAGTTCCGTTGGGTTTGGTCGTTTTATTGATAAGCGCAATTGTGGGGATATTACAAGGCAACTCGAAAGAAAAATAAAAAGCAAGTAGAGGTTTCGAAGGCCAATATCCTGCAATTGCCAATATGCGTTTGGTGATCTGTAAGCCGACGCCCTCGATTCCGCTGGCGCTGCATCGAGGCTACAATGTCTCATTGTTACGAAAAGCTAAACTGACAAACAACAACCTTATTCGTGATCTCGCCCATGTCGATACGTCTTGCCATTCCGGCCGATGCAAAAGCTATTGGCCAAATTCGTGTGGCGGCTTGGCGCGCTGCTTATCAGCCGTTCATGCCGCCGGACTTCTTGGCGTCATTAGACTCTTCCGCAAACCTGGATGCACTAACAGAACGGTTAACTAATCCAACCAGAGAATTCATGGTGTTCGTCGCCGAGGACGCAGGCAATACGCTTGGATTTTCAATTATCGGCGCGCCGCGTTATCCGACACAGGAACTGACTATTTGAATGCAAGAACTGGAGCAAACCGGTCGGCGTAGGTCCGGTGCGTGACTTCATGGGGAAACTGGACAAGTGCAAGGTAAAGCTCGGAATCATCTTCTCTAAGCGAGTAGCCTCGATGGAATCGAGGTTTCGAAAGCCAATATCCTTCAATTGCCGATATGTGTATGGTGGTCGGTAAGCCGACGCCCTCGATTCCGCTGACGCTGCATCGAGGCTACAATGGCCGGACTTCAATCGACGTTAGGAATGGAGATGGTGGCGTATCGGCGCAATTTTTGACTGGCTCCCAAGCTCTGGCTTGGGAGCCTTGGTCTCGGAAGCTATTGCTTCCAGTCGAGTCGGGAAGCGGAGCTTCCGAGATAGAGTTCCCAAGCAGGAGCTTGGGAACCAGGCAATCGAAATTCTCCAGCCGAAGCAAGCCTCGATGGAATCGAGGTTTCACAGGCCAGTTCCTTTCAATTGCCGATGTTGATTTGGTGCTTGGAAAGCCGACGCCCTCGATTCCGCTGACGCTGCATCGAAGCTACAATGGCTTGACTTCAATCGACTTAAGGAATAGAGATAGTGGCGTATATGTCCGGCGTGGTTGGTTGTCTTTAAACTGGGCTGGCGAGAGTTTTGCGGATCGGAGTTTCGGTGAACCCTAGGCGTGCGGATGGGCGACTCGGCAGGCCGCCCGGATGCAGTTTCTTCCCAGTGCCTGTCTATGTAGTAGTTCAGATCGAAAACCGTATATCATCTGCATGTACAGATAGTTGGACAAACAAAAAACCTGATTCCTTATTTCGCCTATGTCGATACGTCTAGCAACTCCCACCGATGCCAGTGCAATTGGTCAAATTCGCGTGGATGCTTGGCGAGCCGCTTATCAGCCCTTCATGCCGCTGGAATATTTGGAGTCTTTAGATCCTTCAGCAAACCTGGATTCGCTAGCGGAACGGCTAAGTAAGCCAACAAAGGAATTCATGGTGTTCGTCGCCGAGGACAAAGGCAATACGCTTGGATTTTCAATTATCGGCGCACCGCGTTATTTGACACAGGAACTGACTGTTGAACTTTGGGCGCTTAATGTATCGCCTGCTTATTGGCGTCAGGGATTTGGGAGAAAGCTAGTGGATCATTCGGTTGCGGAATCATCCTGTTTAGGTTTTTCCCGCATCGAACTTTGGTGCATCCAAGGCAATTCTCCAGCCGAAGCTACGTATGCTGGTTGCGGTTTTACACGTACCGACATAAAACGCACATCTTCCGCGTTGACTGGACATCCATTAAACGAAGTTCTTTTCTCAAAGATGCTTTAAGATCGTGTGTAAGCGGTGCGGTTTGTTTACTCACCGCACCATATACGCCCTTAAGCTGGGTAAATCTTTGTCGTCGGGTTATGCCTCAGCCGGCGCACTCAAACCCTTAATAATATCCAACACCGCCTGCGCATGCCCCTCATGGTTAACGCCATACATGGCTTCGATCAGCTTGCCGTCTTTGCCGATGATGAAGGTCGAACGGACGATTTTCCATTTTTTCACGCCTTCTTTTTCCACTTCCTGCCAAACGCCGTAAGCCTCGCAGAGGTCGCCGGAGGTGTCAGCTAGCAGTTGTACGTTCAGGCCGTACTTGGCGATAAAGTCGCGGTGGCTTTGGCAATCGTCTTTGCTGACGCCGATGATCACGGTATCTTGGGCATCGAATTCGCCGGCCAGCGCGGTGAAGTCGTTGGCTTCGATGGTGCAACCGGGGGTGTCGTCTTTGGGGTAGAAGTACAACACGACAATTTTTTCGTCTTTGTAATCGGAAAGATAGATCAATTTGTTGTCTTGATTGGCAGATCTAAAAAAAGGCGCTTCTTGGTTTTTTTCTAATTGTGACATGCGGTTCTCCTCTTGATTTCGACCGGATAAGCTCCGGTGCTTGGGCTGTCGGCGGCGTTTTGCGGCGCCAGGTTTTCACGACGCTGGGTCGTTGAAACTGCGAGACTCATTTGCGTAAAAGCCGAATGCGACGATTATGTACCAACTGTTTAGCCGGCTTCTACCACAAAAGCGGTGGGATAAAGGTGAGTCGATGGGGGCTCAATATGTTGGACGGTTCCGTAAAAAACCTAATCCTGTCGTTCCCGCGAATGCGGGAATCCAGAACAATCAAAAGACTGGATCCCCGCATTCGCGAGGATGACGGGTGTTCTAGGGCTCTTGAGCGAATGCCTTGATGGGGAGAGGACACTGGCTTTACTCTCAAGCCCATTGTTCGTCCACTTGCCCATCATGTCCGCAAAATACTGCACGGGTCAGGCCGCAAAATATCCCGTGTTCGACAATGCCCGGAATTGCATTCAACTGATCGTTCAGGGTTTTGCCGTCCAGAGTCGATTCGAAGGCCACGTCCAGCACCAGACTGCCGTGCGAGGTAACCACCAGCCCGTCTTGATTGGCCGTTTGCCGCAACGAGCCACGGCCGCCAATCGCTGCAACACTGCGCTGCACCAGTTGCCAGGCAAATGGGCTGACTTCGACGGGAATAGGGAACTTCTCGCCGATGCGATTGACCTTCTTGCTGGCATCGATTAATACCAGAAACTGATCAGCAGCCTTGGCCAGCAGTTTTTCCCGGACCAGATCGTAACCGCGGCCTTTCAGCACAGTCAGGTCGGGAGTCACTTCGTCTGCGCCATCGACATATAAATCCAGGCCGTCGATATGTTCCATACCCAGTAAGGGTAATCCTAGTTGTTTGGCTTTGTTGGCGCTGACTACCGAACTGGAAACTACCTTGAATTTCAAGCCTTCCTGGCTTCGTCGACGCGCCAAGGCTTCGATAAAGAAATTGGCGGTGGAGCCGGTACCCAGCCCCACTATCATGCCCGGTTTGACGTGTTGTACCGCGTGTTCCGCGACCCGTTGTTTGTCGTTCATGATCCGATCCTATTGAGTTAATTAGAAATCTGTCGTGTTGATTATTCAGCGAATCACAAAACTCTACAAATCGCCGCGAAATTGCTCCCTCTCCTGATGGAGAGGGTTGGGGAGAGGAGAATTAAATCAGCAAAATGTCTTGTTTAATCCTCTAACCCTAGTCCTCTAAGCAACTGCTCCAAGCAATGCACTGCCTCCTGCATCCATGCAGTCGTCCAGCAGGAGAGGGTGCGTTGTGCTTCTCGCTGAATAATTACGTTTACTCTTCCAATTTGAGAACCCGAGCTTCCAGCGCTTTAAATTTTTGCATCAGTTCCGGCAATTTGGCCAGCGCTGCCAACTCCTTCCAAGCCACTTTGCGGTCTTTGGCCGGGCTACCGAATACTTGGGCGCCTGGGTCAATGTCGCCGGAGATGCCGCTGCGGGCCATTACTACCGCCCGTGCACCGATTTTGACGTGGTCGGCTACGCCGGTGCTGCCGGCCAGGATGGCGCCGTCTTCAATGACGCAGGAGCCGGAGATACCGGATTGACCGCAGATGATGACGTTGCGGCCGACGATGTTGTTATGCCCCAATTGCACCAGGTTGTCGATCTTGCTGCCCCAACCAATCTTGGTCGCGCCCAGTGCGCCGCGGTCGATGCAGGTATTGGCGCCGATCTCGACGTTATCGTCGATTTCCACATGGCCGACATGCGGCACTTTAACGTGCTGGTTGTCTCGGAATTTATAACCAAAGCCGTCGGCACCGATGACAGCACCGGCGTGGATAATCACATTGTTACCGATGATGCTGTGGTCATAGATGACGGCATTGGGGTGAATATGGCAGTGTTTGCCTATCATCACATGATTGCCGATACGGGCGCCGGCTTCGATGGTGCTGCTGTCGCCGATGCTGCTTTGTTGACCAACCGTGGCGAACGGGCCAACGTGTACGTCATAACCCAGTGTGGAGGTGTCGGCCAAAACCGCATGTTCGGACACCTGGCGTTTAAACACCGGTTCCGGATGTAGCAACTTAACCGCATTTAAAAAGCTGATCTCCGGGTCTTTACAGACTAGCAAGGTCAGGTTTTCCGGGATTTCGCCGTCTACCAGTTGCTCGGCGATAAAACAGGCCGAAGCCTTGGAGTCTTTTAGATATTTTTTGTATTTACCGTCGCTGAGGACGGTGACTTGATGGGGAAGGGCGGACATGATGTCCGCCGCAGAATTAATAAAGGTTGTCGAGTCGCCGCCCTGGGCGGTGGCGTCGCAACGCTGGGCAAGGTCCGTAATGAGCATGTCCTATCCTATTTCCAAATGCCAATAATATGAGTGAAGTCGTCGGTCCACGGTTGCAAACCAAACGTCAGCGGCAGTTTCTGCCAGTGCCCGAGCCGGCTTTGCTGCAAGCGTTGCAGGCGCTCGGGCTGTTTTGCGATCACCACCCAGTCGGTGGCGATGACTAGAGGGACATCGGTTTCCGGTTTAAATTCCTGCAACAAGGCCGCCAGATGCAATTGATTGACATGGTCGGCCATGACTTTTTTCAAGGCCAGATGGCGGTTGGTGATATGAAAAGCCAGTAAACCGTTGTCTTTCAGCTTGTTAAAGTATAGCTGCAAAGCCTCGCGCGTCAGCAGATGCGTGGGTACTGCGTCGGAGCTGAAGGCGTCCATAATCAATAAATCGAAGCTGCCATCGGCTTCCTTCAGCAGCGATTGCCGGGCGTCGCCGACGATCATTTCCGCCTGCTTGTTGCAGCGGCTTAGATAGGTAAACCAGGCCGGGTTTTGCGCCACTTCCACTACCAGCGGGTCGATTTCATAGAATTTCCAAAGCTGGCCTTCCTTGTTATAGCAGGCCAGTGCGCCGGCGCCCAAACCCACCGCGCCGATGTGCCAATGCTGATTTTCCTTGTCAAATTCGGCAAACAGCTGGCCGATGGGGCCGGGGCGGCTGTAATAGGTTAACGGCGTGGTGACGTTGGCGGCGGTCAAGCGTTGCGCACCGTGTTTGGTGGTGCCGTGATATAACTCGCGGACGGTTTCCGGCCGTTGGTTTTCATCGGGGATGACGGTGTCGCGCACCGACATCACGCCAAAAAAGCTGCGCTCCTGGTAAATGGTGTTGGAGGCCATACTGTGCAAGCCCAGCGTGAACAACAAAATCACCCCGGTCAACGCGCCCAAACCGATGGGGCTATGCCGTAGCGAATAACTCACGCCGGCCAACAGAATCAGCGCGCCGCCGATTAAGTCCAAGTAATCGAACAGCTGCTCGGTAGTGAAATAAATCGTCAGGCCGATGATTAATAACAACACCGGAAAAATCGGCTGCAAAAACCATTTGCCGTCGAAAAAGCCGGGACGCAGCAGCAAGGCGGCGACGATCATGATGGGATATTCGTATACCGCATTAAAGATAAACGGCGCGACGAAGGTATTGAACAAACCGCCCAGCATGCCGGCAAACGACATCACCAGATAAAAGCGAGTCAGATATTGCGGATGTGGGCGGCTTTTAGCCAGTTCGCCGTGGCAGACCATCACCGCTAGGAAGAAGGCCAGCAGATGCAAAATCAAATCCAGCCAATAGGGCAAGGTGGCCGGGTTGATGAAGGAATAAGCGATGAATACCGTCAATACTGCCGGTTGTGCAGCCAGCATCCAAGGCCGGATGCGCTCGGCCCAGGTGCTGAACACCAGGATGAAGGTCAGCAAATACAAGGTCAGTGGCACGATCCACAGCAAGGGTACGGCGGCGATATCGGTGCTAATGAACTGCGTCAAGCCCAGCAACAAGCTGGACGGTACGAAAGCCAGCGCCAGCCAGCGCAGTTGTTGCAGCGTCGACGGCGGTTCGATGCCGGCGTCAGTTAAAACGTCCTCGTCTTCCTTATCTGCTTGGCTGCGCCAGAAGCTGACGGCGCAAACGACAATCAACGCGCACAAGCCAATATAGCCGCCGCTCCAGATCAGTCTTTGATTGGCCAAACCCAGGTTAGGCTCGATTAGGAACGGATAGCTCAACAAAGCCAGCAAACTGCCGGCGTTGCTGGCGGCATATAAATAGTAAGGATCGTCGCTACTATGATGACCGCTATGCGAAAACCATTTTTGCAACAGCGGCGCGGTGGTGGAGACCACGAAAAAGGGCAGGCCGATTGCCAGGAATAAGGTCCACACCAGCCACAAAGTCGGGTCGCCGTCGGTCGGCGGTGCGGAATCCGGCGGCAGCGCCACCGGCAGCGCAATCACGCTGAACACCAGCAAGGCGGTATGAATCTGAATCTGCCGTTGGCTACCCAGCCGCGAACTCAACCAATGCGCATACAAGTAGCCTAGAAACAGCAGCGTTTGGTAAAACACCATGCAGGTGTTCCACACCGCCGGCGTGCCGCCTAACAGCGGCAGCAACAGCTTGCCGAACATCGGCTGCAACACGAACATCAGCGTGGCGCTGATAAACAGGGTGGCGGCGAATAAAATAACGGGGGAAATCAAAGCTTTGGCGGTGGGTTGCGGAGTGTTATTCATTGTAATTATGCGGGTTCCGTGCGTGTCCTGGCCCAATGATAAAGCATTTGGCTTTTAAAGTGGTTTTGGATGAGGGTGTGCGGGTGCGGTATCTGGCATTAGACGGGCTGGTGCGTCGGAGAGATTAGCGCTTTTTCTGTCAAATCGGAAAGGGATGTCTATGCTTTTATCTCAGCGTTTTAGATGCGATGTGGTTATCGATCCTTATGTTTCTGATTGACTTTAGTTGTTTGCCCCATTCGTTCGGTCTAAATTGATATATAGCGTTCGAAACTGGAAGATAGACAATAACTATAAGACCATTTATTAAAATTTATGGAAGACTAAAAATGACCTTGGAATTTAAACTTCAGGCTTGGCCAATTGTTCTGAATACCCTAAAAACGGCTTGGATAACTAAGAAAGAATTCTTCAATGTAATTACGCTGCCGACTTTAATTTTATTAGTTTATTCTGCATTAATATTTAATTACGCTAAAAATATTGGATTTCCATTGGCTTTGTTATTTATGGGCATACTTGGTATCGGTTTGTCCTGGCTTGCAATAATATGTCATCGTCTGGTTCTTGTAAGTGATTTTAAGGTATATAACAACATTGACTTCAGAATGGGTGTGCGATCGGCTAAGTTTTTAGGGATGCTTTTTCAGGTATTTATAGTCGTGAGTCTTGTCGAAGCAATTGTTTTTATGAGTACGTTGTTTATGTTTAACAGGAACTTGCCCTCGATTGGCCTGGAGGATGTAAAGTTTTGGATAAAACTATTTTCTCATGTTTTAGGCGGATATATAACTGCAAGGCTAAGCTTGGTGTTTCCCGCTATCGCAATCGACAAAAAAGTGAGTTTAAAATGGTCTTGGGTTATTACCCGCGGTAATGGTTTTAACATGTTTGCCATAGTCTGTTTGTTTCCGCTATTTTTTAATTTTATTATTACAATGCTTTGGCGTGAAAACGCTACTGACATTGAAAATGCCGTGTTATCAATTGCAATGTTTTTTGTTACGGCCATTGAGGTTATCGCTCTTTCACTTGCTTTCAAGGAATTTGAGAGCTTTTATAGTCAGTAAGGTACGGTAAATAATGTGTGCCGCATCGATAACAATTAGTGCGGTTAGTAAATTCATCATGCCCTCCGTACCATTTCATTGATTTAAAAGCCATGAACGAAACAACCCTTGTCCTTTGCAAGAAACCAATTATTGGCCTAGCGATGTGGCTTATGTCTATGTGCGTGACAAATCAGGCCCTTAAGGACGCTTTTATTGATATATCCAAGAAGGGGGCTGTCCTCGACCAGAACATCGACGTACCCATGGACGAAAGATATTCCCTAATGCTTCTGTTTAGGTCCACTGAAAAATATGATCTGTCCAATCCCCATAGATCTTTTTTTTCATATTTTTGTGCCTATCCCCAAGAGCAAGTTGAACCGTGGAGAAGAACAAGTCAGAAATTGGCACTGACAGTTGACATCGCAACTATCGATGGGCAATCCATTAGCCACACCGTTTTTGAACCTCTTTGCGAGAGTAATCCTGGTAACGAGAACAATGTTGCTCTTGGCTACATTCAAATGAAGGCAGGTAAGTATAAAATGCAAATAACCAACAATTTCCGCGCTTCTGTTACAGGAGATGGGAAGGTGCAAATTATCCTCCGAGGTGCTGGCGCGGGTTACCCATAATTCCTACACCAGATGAAATCGGGCAAAATCAGCAGCCTCAAAAGCAATCGATCTGAAAAAACATGACTACCAACCCCATCCAAACCATCGCCCAACAAAGTCGCGCTGCATCTCGCCAACTAGCATCAGCCTCCGAATCGACGCGCAATCTGGCGTTGGCGAAAATGGCCGAGGCGCTGGAGTCGGTCAGGCAGCAGGTGTTGGAAGTCAACGCCCGGGAAATCGTCAAGGCCCGTGACGAAGGGCAGTCTGATGCGATGGTCAAGCGGCTGACGATAGACGACAAAACCTTTAATTACATGTTGTCGCGCCTGAAAAAAGTGGCGCAGTTGCCGGACCCGCTGAATCGGATACTGACCGGCCACACCAATCCGGCCGGGCTGCGGGTTTATAAAAAATCGGTGCCGCTCGGCGTGATCGGCATCATTTACGAGTCGCGCCCCAACGTCACCACCGATGCCGCCGTAGTGTGCATCAAAAGCGGTAACGCGGTGATCTTGCGCGGCGGTTCGGAAGCGTTGCAAACCAATACGATACTCACCGATGCGATGATTGCCGGCGCCGTCGCCGCTGGTCTGCCGGAACATGCAATCCAAATCATCCGCACACCCGGCCACGAAGCGGTCGGCGAGCTGTTGAAAATGGACGAGTACATCGACGTGTTAATCCCGCGTGGCGGTAAAGGCTTGATCAAGCGCATCGCCGAAGGCACGCGGATTCCGGTCATCAAGCATTACGACGGCATTTGTCATTTGTATCTTGCTGCCGATGCCGACCCGGAACAAGCCGTTGCCTTGGCCGTGAATTCCAAATGCCAAAGTGTGCAAGTCTGTAACGCACTGGAAACCTTGCTGGTGGACTGCGCATGCGCCGCACAGCTATTGCCACTACTGCAAACCGCATTTGCTGAAAACCATATCGAATTGCGCGGCTGCGAACAAACCCAAAAACTGTTACCCGATGTAGCCCCAGCGACAGAGGAAGATTGGCATAGCGAATACCTGGCGCCCATTCTGTCGGTGAAGGTCGTGGACGGCATTCAACAAGCCATAGACCATATCAACCACTACGGTTCCGGCCACACCGACGGCATTGTCACGCAAAGCCTGAGCCTGGCCCGGCAGTTTGAAGAACAGGTGGATTCGGCGTCGGTGATGATTAACGCTTCGACCCGTTTGTCGGGCGGCGGTGACTACGGTTTGGGCTCGGTGGTGGGTATCAGCACCGACAAACTCCATGTGCGCGGCCCGGTCGGACCGGATGAGCTCACCACCTACAAGTGGGTGGCGTATGGGGATGGGCATTTGCGTGGCTAGGGTGCAAAAGCGGGAGCCCCAATCGCAAGCTCAATACGCCGGTGCTTACTGCTTTTCGTAATATTCGTTGTCTGGCAATAAATACAGGCTTTTGGAGATTATTTCTATCCCTTTTATTAACCCGGCCCTATTCATCACTGGTATTCCGTTCCGGCTGAGCACGTCGAAGCCCCGGCTGGTGTGCCATTCGATAAACTCAGTACCCGCAAGGGCATATAGGCGGACGGTATTTAAGGGCCGGGTTAATAATGCCGTGTGTTTAAGGTGCGACGGGTTCCGGCGTTGTTAGTCTGTTATCTACTCTACTGATACTGTGCTGACGCTCAATAGACTCGGTTAAGTTATAGCCGTTGTCGTTAAATAGATCGCCGATAAAAAACAAGCGCATATCGATAATCCAGCCTATTTTTCTTTGTTTATTGTTTTCGACAATAATAGTCGCCAGCTTTTGGTTGTTATCAATAACCTGCGTCACAATTGTCTTTGGATAATCAGGATCTTCTTTTAAAGCCCCGGATACTATGCGCTGAGCTGATTCTATGGATAGTATCTGGGTGGTATTAGGTGTTGCGGTGTTTTTATCGTTTATTAACGATTGCGCTTTAAAATAACCAATATCATAAGCCAGTTTAGAAATCAGGCTAATGACAATAGCCACGCCCCAAACGGACAGGCCAATTTTTAATCGTCTTCTAACGCGAGGATGAGATAGTCTTTGCAGAAAAACTCTAAATTTCATTTTTATTTTGGTTATATGGCTTTATTTGCCACTGTTGATATTAAGGGTTGGTAATTTTGGCAAGAAATCAATCAGAAAATACGGCACCGATCAATTCGATGCATTCTGACGGCTTCTGGCCGGACAAGTTCAAGAGATTGACTACTAAAACAAGCCGGATAGCAAAGCGTTTTGTGCAAGCAGCAGTGTGAACGGCCAGCATGACAATTGCTATCTCCGGATGAAATAGTTTAGCAACATGTACATTCAGGTAATACCGATTAGCTTAATTTGGCGGCCATTTGGTAGCGAGCGGCTGTCAAAAATCCCTAATGTCTTAAGTTTTTTCCTAATCCAAAGTACCGTGCTGCTTGCCGTATTTTAAGTGACGCCTCTCGGAATATTTTGATTTTTCAAAAGCTTATAAGCGTGTGGCACCGCCGGTCTGTTGCGGCTTTTAGCGTTGTTTCGGTCTTTGCGACTGCTGCACACGCTGAATTGCGCCCGGTAATTTAGTTTGC
>Ga0123390_1085473_pt1 | contig 15634 bp, 21 predicted proteins | sample T3HHNO3metaT_FD_89918 | JGI IMG/M metagenome (GOLD analysis project Ga0123390, IMG submission 89918) | Methane-oxidizing artificial microbial communities from Washington, USA to study methane cycling - T3-HHNO3 metaT (Metagenome... | ecosystem: Engineered > Modeled > Simulated communities... | reverse complement strand
GCTTTTAATTGATACTCACAAAAAGATTAACTTTCTGCTGTAATCTCTTTCTCACGCGCTACTAATTTCTCTTTAATACGTGCAGATTTACCTGAACGCTCACGCAAGTAGTACAACTTAGCACGACGTACATCACCACGGCGTTTTAGCTCGATAGATGCAATCAATGGTGAGTAAGTTTGGAATGTACGCTCAACACCTTCGCCAGAAGAGATTTTACGCACGATGAATGATGAGTTTAAGCCTTTGTTGCGTTTTGCAATCACAACGCCTTCATAAGCCTGCACACGTTTACGTGTACCTTCAACTACGTTTACACCGACTACCACTGTATCGCCAGGGGCGAAATCAGGAATCGTTTTGTTTAAACGAGCAATTTCTTCTTGCTCTAACATTTTAATAATGTCTGCCACTTGTAGCTCCTTTTAATTATGAAGATGCTTGTTCCTGCTCACTATCTATTGCTTGTAGCAGCCGTGCTTCTTCTTTCGTCAACGACCTTGCGGCCAATAAATCCGGGCGTTTAGCCCTTGTTAGCAATAACGATTGTGCTAATCGCCATTCTCTAATCTTTGCATGATTACCTGACATTAACACCTCAGGCACCCTTAAATCTTCATACTGTTCTGGACGCGTATAATGTGGACAATCTAACAATCCATTCACAAACGAATCTTCCACGGCTGAATCGGCATCGCCCAATGCGCCTGGCAACTGCCGAATCACTGCATCCAACAACACCATGGCGGGCAACTCACCACCACTTAACACATAATCACCGATGGATATTTCTTCATCCACCTGCGTATCCAGCAAACGCTGATCTACACCTTCATAACGACTTGCCAGTATCACCAAACCCTTAAGCTGGCTCAACTGCATGACTTTTTCATGCATCAACGGCTTGCCTCTGGGCGACATGTGCACCACATGTGGCTGCACACCATTCTCGGCTAACCGCTGCTTAGCCGCGGCAATCGCTTTGGCTAACGGCTCTGCTAACATCACCATACCGGGTCCACCGCCATAGGGCCGGTCATCTACCGTTTTGTGATTATCCGAGGTAAATTCTCTAGGATTCGTCACTTGTATTTGATACAGCGCACGGCTTAACGCACGTGAGGTAATACCATGCTGCGTCAACGCATTGAACATCTCGGGAAACAAACTAATTACTTCTACTTGCATGGCTTGTTTCAACCTAGTCAATGATGTTTAAAAATCTGCGTCCCAATCGACCAACATCGTTTTTGCCACAACATCTACCGCGATGACCACTTGGTCAATAAAAGGAATCAAACGCTCAATATTGCCGTTTTCTTTTCCAGTTTTAACCACGAGCACATCATTCGCGCCCGTTTCAAACACATCTGTCACATAACCAAAATCAATATCCTGTTGGTTTTTGACTGCCAGTCCAATCAAGTCAGACCAGTAATATTCATTGTCATCAGGCACTGGCAGCGCATCTCGCGGCACTGCCACTTGCAAACCTTTACAAGCAAATGCCTGATCTCTATCGTCAACACCAGCTAACTTTACGACCAATACATCGTTATGAATTTTTGCTTGCTCAACAACGACTTCACGCCAATTGTCCTGCTTGCCAATCCACCACGCGTCATAGTCAAAGAGACCATCCAAGACTTCTGTATCGGGTAGCACTTTAAGCCAACCATAAACGCCATAGGGCGCAACTATGCGCCCCATCACCACCATACTACTCAACGTGTACTCTCATCAGCATTCCCTCGACTATTAACGAGGGAGTGACTTTATTCAGCGTCAGCAGCTGGTGCTTCTTCAACAGCCGGTGCTGCTGCTGCTTCAGCTGCGGCTTTTTCAGCTTCTGCCGCTGCTTTGGCATCAGCCTCTGCTTTAGCTGCATCTGCTGCTGCTTTGATTTTAGCCGCTTCTGCTTCTACTGCTTTTACCTTAGCTGCTTCTAATTTAGCAGCATCTTTAGCTTTAGCAGCAATCATTGCCTCTGGGCCTTTAGCGTGGAATTTCACCAAGCGAGCCACTGTATCTGACAATTGCGCACCATTGCTTGTCCAATGATTTACGCGTGCTTCATCAATACGCAAACCTTCAGCGCTTGCACGTGCTGATGGATTGTAAAAACCTACGCGCTCGATAAAGCGACCATCACGGCGATTGCGTGAATCGGCTACAACCACATTGTAGAAAGGGTTCTTTTTAGAGCCACCACGTGATAAACGAATAACGACCATAATCTTGTTCTCTATAAAATTAATTCTGTGCAGAAAGGCGCGGATTATACGTTATTTAGTAGATAGGTTGCAAGTAATTTATTTTACTTTGCATATAACGGTAAATGACCGATCTTTAACGATTTCTGCGGTACTCCAACGCCAGACTAACTAGCTCGTGCTGTTTATGTACGCCCATTTTTTTGTAAATATTTTTCATGTATTGGCGTACCGTTTCAATCCCGATCCCCATCAGCTCGGCTACGTCCTTTAAGTCGCGGCCTTCGCTTAGCAAGGACACACACTGCACCTCTCTGGGCGATAGCCGATACTCGTCTTTCAAACGATCCGCCCAAAACTCTTGATTCAGGTTTAAATCTTTAATCAAAATCAAGACATGATGCCCATGTCTGCGCTCTTGATCATTCTTACTCATCTTGCTAATGGTTAAGCTAATGGGGCGCACATAATCATTGCGATGCACATACACGTTAAATACGTTGCAAGCACCTTGCTCTTTAATTGCAGCGTCTACCGCATCTTGCAAGCGCTTATTATCTGCCGCCAAATCGGCCACCAGCTGACTGTCTTTGAGTTTAAGGCCGCGATCTGCAGCCAAGATAGATTCTGCAGCTTTTGACGAAAACACCACTTCACCTCGGCTAGAAACGATAAGCATGGCCTGCCCAAGCTGCTCAAGCCCCTGCTCTAACAGTTTTGCCTGCCACAGCTGCTGGTTCGCACTTTCAAGAGTTGCTGACATATCGCATCAATACTTTCTATCGTTTGTCTGGTGATTGATTTTTATGATGATTGCCGATAATGATGATATCCCAATGACAGAGGATAAGCACGCAACGCACTGAATCTCTGCTATCGACAACAGTTGCGAATTATTCATCAATCCCACCACAGACAATATCCCCCAAATAAGGGAGGCATTACGGCTTACGGGTTTAGATATATAGTAGGGTCAGCCAAACCAGCACCTTCAAAGCCTGCGCTGCGCAAGCGACAAGAGTCGCACTGCCCACAGGCGCGCCCTAGCGCATCCGCCTGATAACAGGACACAGTGATGCCGTAGTCCACACCTAACGAGGTTCCCAACGCGATGATTTGTGACTTAGTTAAATCAATTAGTGGCGCATGGATAGTGATGCGATGACCCTCCACCGCACTTTTGGTCGCCAGATTGGCCATGGCTTGAAACGCATGCACGTATTCGCCGCGACAATCTGGGTAGCCGGAATAATCCAATGCATTCACGCCAATAAAAATGTCTTGAGACTGCAACACTTCAGCCCACGCTAAGGCCAACGACAACATAATGGTGTTGCGGGCAGGTACATAGGTGACTGGAATGCCTTCCGTCGGTGTCTGCGGCACATCAATGCTATTGTCGGTGAGCGCTGAGCCACCAAACAAACTTAAATCCAGTTGCGCCGTTTTGTGACTACATGCACCCAGTGCCTGTGCTACGCGGTTAGCGGCATTGAGCTCGGCAATATGGCGCTGATGATAGTCTAAACTGAGGCAATAACACTCAAAGCCTTGAGATTTAGCAATGGCCAAACATGTGGCAGAGTCCAATCCGCCGGACAATAGCACTACTGCTTTTTTGGTCGAGTTCTGCATCATACACCCGGTTTCTCGCCCCATAGTACTTTGTGCAGTTGCACTTGCATACGCACGGGCAGATGATCTTCTAACACCCAACCTGCCAACTCTGTTGCCGCTAACTCATGGTAGCTAGGAGAAAATAGAATTGGGCACTTTTCGTTTAACTTTAACTCTTGTACCTTTTGCTTGGCCCAATCGTAATCGGCGCGGTTGCACAGCACAAACTTGACTTCATCCGCAGCTTTTAAATAGGCTAAATTGCCCCAGCGATTATTTTCAGACTCATTGGATGCTGGTGTTTTGATATCTAAAATAACAGAAACACGTGGATCCACCACTGAAATATCCATCGCACCGCCCGTTTCGATGGAGACGCTGTAGCCTGCATCACATAAAGCCTGCAGCAAATCTCGACACTCTTTCTGCGCAAGCGGCTCACCCCCGGTAACCGTCACATAGTGCGCGCCGTAACTCGCCACCTGCTGCATAATATCGGCAATTTCCATATTGCTGCCACCGTTAAAAGCATAGGCAGTATCGCAATAGGTGCAGCGCATAGGACAACCAGTCAACCGCACAAATACAGTGGGTAAGCCGATGCGAGAAGTTTCGCCTTGCAAGGAGTGGAAAATTTCGTATATTTTTAATGCCATGACTATGAGACGCCGGAAATAATAATGCCAACTGTGAAGTTGGCATTATTTTACCGCAAAAAAGTACTTTTAAATGAAGGTTTTAGCTACAGCCATATAGACTACTTCAACGCCTCTAATGCTTTTAAGCGTTTTTGCGCTGTTGGCGTCACATCCGCATTCGGATGCTTAGCAATCAGGTCCTTTAACGTTTTTTTGGCATTCGTCACCTGACCCAGCTGAATTTGGCTATTGGCTACGTTGTACATTGCATCTGCCACTTTAGGGTGGTCTGCATGGCCATCAATCAGCTTCTGCTGCGTTGCGATAGATGACTTGTAGTTTTTAAGCGCAAATTGCGCATAACCCATGCCATATAGCGCATCCGGCACTAGCTTGCTTGTAGGATAGTCTTTTAAAAACGCATCATAAGCTGCAAACGCTTCTTTATGCTTACCTGCTTTTGCCAGTGCATCGGCTTCAGCATAAGGTTTAGCATCTTTATCTTCTACCACTTGTACTGGTGCTGGCTCAGGCTGTGAAGCCTGTACCGGGCCAGCTTCGATTCTACGCAGACGCGTGTCTGTATCTGCGTATAAATCTTTTTGACGCTGCTGAGCGGCTTCCAGATTATGTGAAGCCAGCTCCAAATCACCTCTCAGTTGTGCAACCTCTTGCTTCAAGAACTCGATTTGGTTTTGCATATCTGCCAAACCTTGGCCTTGAATCACAGCCTCAATAGCCGCCAAACGCTTTTCAATGGCGGCTTGTGATTTTTTAAGCTCAGCAATCCCTGCCTGGCTTTTAGCTTCTACATCTAGAATTTTCTTGCGGGCCTCAGTGTCATCAAACAAAGCTGCATGACTTGCTAGAGAAACCCCTAGCAAGCCAGTTGCCAATGCAGTGGCTAAGATGCGATGCATCCATTGCATCTTACTCACCTTGGTATACAACATCTACGCGACGATTTTGTTGGAAGCAATCTTCATCAGCACAATTCACGTTAGCTTTTTCTTCGCCATAGCTCACTGTTTCGATTTGTGTGTCTTGTACGCCTAATAGGTTCAAAGCTTTTTTCACAGATACTGAACGACGTTGGCCTAAAGACAAGTTGTATTCACGTGTACCACGTTCATCCGTATTGCCTTGTAAAATTACTTTGGCATCTTGATGTGATTTCAAATACTGTGCGTGCGCTTCAACAATCGGTCTGAACTCTGCTTTGACAGCATCACTATTGTAATCAAAGTAGATATTGCGTTTTGACAAGATATTGTTTGGATCACGTAATGGATTATTAGCATCATTATTCGCGTTGCCATCGATATTGACTTCTTTAATGCCATTTGCATCTGAATCATTACCAGTTGGCGCCGTTGTATTTGCACCTGAGCTCTTATCTTCTACTTTGGCTGGCGTCACTGGTGCACTTTTACACGCTACCAAAAATACTGCCATTGCTACGGTCATCCATAATTTGTTATTCATCTTTATTTCTCCTCTTTGTGTTGTTAACGATTATTTCAAAAAACTTAAATTGATCAAACTTATTTTGCAAGGGGCGCCCATGCTGGCTCTCTGACATCCCCAGTAGATTCACTTAGGCGCTGGCGCACTTTTCCATCTGAAGAAACTGCAGCCAACGTACCCCTTCCACGCACTTTGGTGGCATATAAAATCACGCGACCATTGGGTGAAAAGCTTGGCGACTCGTCTTGCGCACCTTCACTCAGCAACTGCACTTGTCCTGAGCTTAAATCTTGTAACGCTACTTTAAACCTACCACCGTCGTTGCGAATATACGCCAAATAACGGCCATCCGGGGAAAAATGCGGGCTGAGATTGTATGCGCCGTCGAAGGTAACACGGGTTGCATCGCCACCACCACTAGCCACTTTGTAGATTTGTGGTTTACCGCCACGGTCCGAGCTAAAGTATATAAACTTACCATCTGGCGAGAACGCAGGCTCGGTATCAATTGCATTGCTTTTGGTCACCTGTCTTAAATCACCACCATCGGCATCTATGGTATAAATTTGTGAGTTTGCGCCATACGTCAGCACAATTGCCAGCCTACTGCCGTCAGGCGACCATGCGGGCGCACTGTTATTACCCTTATAGTTCGCAATAATTTTACGGTCACCTGTGGTAAGTGATTGTACATAGACAATCGGTTTTTTCTTTTCAAATGACACATAGGCCATTTTGGTGCCATCTGGTGACCAAGCTGGAGAAATAATTGGCTCATTTGAAGACACCACATTTTGTGCGTTATAGCCATCGGCATCAGATACTTGTAGCGTATAACGCTTACCTATCTTATTGATATAAGCAATACGGCTGCCAAACACGCCACGCTCGCCAGTTAACTTCTCATAAATCGCATCGGCAATTTTATGCGCCGTTGCTCTGATTTGCGTAGGGGCAATTTGATAATCCATGCCAATCAACTGATTTTGCTTGAGTACATCCATCAATTGAAATGTCACTTTAAGACGACCACCGCCCAGACTCTCTACATGTCCCACCGTCATCGCTTGTGCTTGCAAGGCATTCCACTCTGCATATTTGATTTGTGAAGCGGCTGTGGGCAAATTGGCCATGCCGCGTGTATCTAACACACGAAACAAACCACTGCGCTTCAAATCCGCTGCGATAATTTCATGAAGGCTGTCTTTGGAAGGAATACCCGCCGGCTCTGCAAATGGCAAAATCGCCACCGGGATTTGCTGCGCACCACCCCCGCTGATTTCGATTTCTAATGCTGCATTTACTTGAAGACTTGTAAAGACGCTGGCGACTAAAAAAACCAGCCCGAGCATGTGTTTATTGAATACTGTCATGGCTAATTGGCTACAACTTGTTTAAAAAGTTCCGTCAAATTTTAATGCAATTTAGTTTTGATAGGCTTTTAATTACACTTTGTTACAACTGTTACATTTAAGAAACATGCCGCAGGCAGGGAATTATTCGCCATTGGGCTTAAATTTAAGCTTCAAATTTCTAAACTGCGCCTTGGCCGCAGTATCCTCTGGCAGCGGGAACGGTTCGGAAGCGATAATCGCCCGCTCTACCGCTTCATCACAAGTGGCATTACCGCTTGACTTCACTAGCTTGGGTGTCCCCGATAGCTCACCCGTAGGCAGCACACCAATATCAAATCGCAACTCCGGATTGCCATCACCACACAACGTTTTATTAACGTTGCCGCGAATTTTGGCTTTGATTTTCTCGGTGTATTCACCAATCACACTGGGGCTGACACTGCTGGCTTGCTGTGCAGCAGAAGGCTTATCGTCTCGCATTAAGGCTTGCAAGTCTTTTAGCTTTTTTTGTTCGGCCTGTTCCGCAGTTTTTTCCTGACGCAACTCTTCTTCACGCATCTCTTTTTTCAGTTTCTCAATCTCAGCTTTTTTCTTCTCTTCTTTCTTTTCTTCTAAGAGCTTTTTCTGTTCGGCTGCTTTTTTCTTTTGCTCCAACTCTATATCCACTTTGGGTGGCTGAGGCTCTGGCTTCTCTTGTACAGGCTCAGGTTTGGGTTCAGGCTTGGGTTCTGGTTTTGGCACTTCCTGCACAATAGGTTTGGGTGGCTCTTTAATTTCTACCGGCTTAGGTACACTCTTGTTTGGCAACTGCTCCCAAAGCTCTACCTCAGTGATGTTCATAGGCGGATGTGCAGCCTTCCAGTTAATGGACAGCACCATGGCCACAAACAGCACGCCGTGCACGGCAAATGCCAGCAGGCCTGCTTTCCATGAAACATCGCTTTCGTGCTTTCTAATCATGTGCGTACTTTGCCAATCCTATCCATCACGTTGCTGGCTTGAACAACAAACCCACTTTTTCCACCTTGGCTTGTTTGAGCAAGTCCATAATGGCAATCACTTTGCCGTAAGGTGTTTTTTCGTCCGCCGCCACGACTACGGCACGTGGTGATTTTTGTAATTGCTGCTTGATTTCCACCAGCAATGCATCACGCTCTAGTCGTCTGCCTTCCACTTCGGCACCGCCATCTTTTCGTACTGTGACAATAATCGGCGCGCCTGTTTGTTTGAGTGATTGGCCTACTTTAGGCAACTCTACAACGCCAGGATTCGTCATGGGCGCAGTGACCATAAAGATGACCAATAGCACCAGCGTTACATCAATATAGGGCACCACATTGATTTGGTTCATCATCCGACGTTTACGGGTTCTGCTCATGGCAACTCCTCTTTATTCCATCAATTAAAGATTGTGCGAAAGGATGCTAACGTTAGGCGTGCGCTGCACAAAAACCGCGGGCAGTACATGAAGTACGGCAAGGTTTTGATCACAGCGCACAACAGCGCGATACATGCTTGCAGCCAATCTAAATTCTGCGTTGCAGAATATTGGTAAACTCTTCCATAAAGCTTTCATAGCGTACAGATAAACGATCGACGCTAGAAGCAAAACGGTTGTAAGCAATCACTGCCGGAATCGCAGCAAACAAGCCAATGGCTGTCGCCACCAGCGCTTCTGCAATACCCGGTGCCACTTGGCTCAATGTCGCTTGCGCCACGTTGGACAAGCCACGGAACGCATTCATGATGCCCCACACCGTGCCGAACAAACCAATGTAAGGACTCACTGACCCAACCGAAGCCAAGAAAGGCAAATGCGCATCCAAGTTGTCCAGCTCGCGGTTGTACGCTGCGCGCATGGCACGGCGGGTACCTTCCATCACATCGCTCACTTCCATGCGGCCCTGTTGTTTATGACGCACAAACTCCTTAAACCCAGCCTCAAAAATACTGGCCATGCCTTGCGATTTACGACGGCCTGTACTCAAGCCATCGTATAGTTTATTTAAATCACCACCAGACCAAAATGACGCTTCAAACTGCTCTGCATCCTTAGACGCATTTTTAATGGTGAATACTTTGATGAAGATGTACCACCACGAAAATAATGAGGTGATGAGCAAAATAATCATGACAATTTGCACAGGCAAACTTGCGCCTGAGACCAAAGAAAAAAACGACATGTCATTGGCTACATTCATTGTGACTCCATGCTTTGTTTAATAGGGGCAGGTATGCCCATCGGTTTAAAAGTAGTTGCATTGACACAAGCAATTTTGACGTCAGCTTCAATCAAAATATCTTGTGCATGTGTTTCTGGGTGGGGCCTGAGTATAGTTTGACGACATTCAAAACTACCACGCCCTAATACCAGCAATTGATTGCTGACGATTAACGCATCATCGAATCTTGCCGGTTTTTTAAATTGAATTTGCATACTATGCACTACAAATAAGATATTTAAATCATCTCTTAAATGTGTTTGATGAAAACCCAAATACCGTAACCATTCGGTACGTGCACGCTCCATAAAGTTCAAATACTGGCTGTGATACACCACGCCACCAGCATCGGTATCTTCATAGTAAACGCGTACCGGCCAATTGAATATACTTATTGCTGCCAAAGCTCTCCACTCGCTAAATTGGTTGGTACAGGTAGGCCAAAATGCTGATAGGCTAGGCTGGTCGCTACGCGTCCACGTGGTGTACGCATGAGATACCCTTGTTGAATTAAATAGGGCTCCAGCACATCTTCGATAGTGTCTCGCTCTTCGCCAATCGCTGCAGCCAAATTATCCAACCCCACCGGGCCGCCGCCAAACTTTTCTAGCACGGCCTGCAACAACTTTCTGTCCATCACATCAAAGCCCAGCTTATCTACATCCAGCATTTTCAATGCCGCATCTGCAATATCACTGGTCACAATACCATCTGATTTTACTTGCGCGTAGTCGCGTACGCGACGCAATAAGCGATTGGCAATGCGCGGTGTGCCTCGTGAGCGGCGTGCAATTTCAAAGGCACCAGCTTCTTGCATGTTCACCGCTAACAAATTGGCTGAGCGATGCACGATTTTCGCGAGTTCTTCATTGGTGTAAAACTCTAGCCGCGCCACAATACCAAAACGATCACGCAAAGGATTCGTCAACATACCGGCTCTCGTGGTTGCACCGACTAAAGTAAACGGCGGCAGGTCTAAGCGCACACTGCGTGCAGCAGGACCTTCACCAATCATAATATCCAAACGATAGTCTTCCATCGCCGGATATAAAATCTCTTCTACCACCGGGCTTAAGCGATGAATCTCATCAATAAACAGCACATCGTTGGGCTCAAGATTCGTCAGTAACGCTGCTAAATCGCCTGCCCGCTCTAGCACCGGGCCTGACGTTTGCCGCATGTTCACGCCCATCTCTTTAGCAATAATATGGGCAAGCGTGGTTTTACCCAAGCCTGGCGGACCAAACAATAATACGTGGTCTAAAGGCTCACTGCGACCACGTGCCGCGTTGATAAAAATCTCTAACTGGCCACGCGCTTTTTCTTGCCCCACATACTCGTCCAGCACCTTGGGGCGCAAGGCGCGCTCTAAGGCTTCTTCTTGCGGACTCGCTGTATCTGGGGCGATGAGGCGATCAGTTTCTATCATTGCGCAGTAGCTTTACTTTCACTTTTTTCCACAACTTCACAATCAGCAACAATAATGGAATCCCAATAATCAACCAAGGCAGTGCGCTCATCACAAAGGTAATCAATGCCGCCAAGCTCTCCATCATGACACGCCCGGCATCTTTTAATGCGCGCGCTACTGGAGAGAAAAATCCTTGTTCTGTAATGCCTTGCTTGGCAGAAAAATCAATATTCACCGCCACTAAATCCGTTTCCAAACTTAGCACTTTGCGGATACTCATGATGCTATCCAACTGGCTTTGCGTATTCGCCAGCTCGCGCTCCACGTCAATAATATCTTTAAATTTGGCGGATTTGTCACCGAGCATTTGGCGCAAACGGTCGCGCAATTCCGTGAGGTTTTTAATGCGCGCATCGGCATCCACCACTTGATTGGTTTTATCTTCCGCATCGCGTGCATGTTGAATAATGTCACCACTTTTTTCCAAACCACTCAAAAACACTTCGACATTCCGTGGTGGTAAACGCACGCTCAATGAAGCAGATGGCGGATTGTAAGGCGTTTCTTTATTAAAATTGGCGCTCAGTACTTGGCAACTCAAGGCTTCGCAATGCTTCAATGCAGCATCAAACCCTGCTTGCAACGTATTCGCGGGCAACTCCACATTTAAATGATGACGCAACGCGATGTATTTTCTTGCCTGCTGTTGCCCGGCTGTCGGCTCGCTCAACTCCGTCATGCTTTGCTCAGCACCGCCTAGCACGTTATCTGCCGCCATTTTGGCCATAGGTGCTGCTGCACGCGCCATATCGGGCTCGCTCGCAGCCCGCTCTTGTCCACAGGCCACCAGCAGCACACTACATACCAACATCCATAATGTTTTCATCAATATCCTTTATTTGGAAAGGCTTTTCAGCGCCTGTTTGATACCATCCGTCACGGTCACTTCTTTATCCAGCAGTTTGACGGCGGCCGACGCTTCGCGTTCATTGTAGCCTAAAGCCACCAATGCATTGAGTACATCATGCGCAGCAGACTTAGGTTGCGCTTGTATCGTGACCGATCCAATGACGTTAAATTTATCTTTCAGCTCAAGTAGCAAGCGCTCGGCCGTTTTTTTACCAATCCCAGGAATACGTGTGAGCATCCCCACCTCTTGCTGACTGACGGCAGTCACCAGATCGTCGATACTCACGCCACTTAAAATTGACAAAGCGGACTTTGCCCCAATGCCGTTGACTTTAAGCAGTTGTTTGAACGTATTTTTCTCTTGCTCACTGCCAAATCCGTATAACAATTGCGCATCTTCGCGTACCACAAAATGGGTGAGCAATTGTACCTTTTGCCCTAGCTCAGGCAGGTTATAAAAAGTGCTCATGGGCACTTCCACCTCATAGCCTACGCCTTGGCAATCCACAATCACGAAAGGTGGCGATTTTTCAATCAATATCCCGCTTAGTCTTGCAATCATACCAACCTTCCATTTTTTACTCTAAACCCTGCCGTGGCCAATTTGCCTAAGCCTTGGCCACCATGCGCATGACAAATCGCACAGGCCAACGCATCGGCGGAATCAGGGCTGGGTGTGGCAGGTAAATTTAATAATCGTTTCACCATTTCTTGCACTTGCTCTTTTTGCGCATGACCATTACCCACCACCGATTGCTTGACCTGCAACGCAGTATATTCTGCCACGATTAGATTTCGGATAACCGCAGCGCTGATGGCAGCACCACGCGCCTGCCCTAATAACAAAGTAGACTGTGGATTGACATTGACGAAGACTTTTTCAACGGCGACTTGGGTAGGCTGATAAGTATCAATCACCTCAAACAACCCCTCTAAAATAACCTTTAAACGGGCAGGCAGCTCCTCACGGTCATCCTCACCTTCCACTGGATTCTTTTTGGCCGAAGCTGTTTTAATGACACCACTAGTGACGTAGCTGAGTTTATTATCTTGCGACTCTATCACCCCAAAACCAGTGATGCGCAGACCGGGGTCAATACCTAATATTCGAATGGAATTCAATTGGCCGTTTTATTCTTCAATAATCGCCGTCGTGTACACGTCTTGTACGTCGTCTAAATCTTCCAGCATATCCAATATTTTTTGCATTTTAACCGCGTCATCACCCGTGAATACAGTTTCCATCGTAGGTTTCATGGTGACTTCTGCCATGGCAGGTTTCAAGCCTGCGGCTTCTAACGATTCTTTTACTGTCAAAAAGTCCGCCGGTGGGGTAATCACTTCGATACTGCCATCTTCATCGGTAACAATATCTTCTGCCCCTGCTTCTAAAGCGACTTCCATCACGGCATCTTCGCTTACGCCAGGTTCGAACACGAGTTGACCACAGTGTTTAAATAGAAAAGCCACGCTACCATCAGTGCCTAAATTGCCACCATGTTTGGTGAGTGCGTGACGTACATCCATCACGGCACGTTGTTTGTTGTCGGTTAAGCAGTCGATAATAATGGCCGCGCCATTGATGCCATAGCCTTCGTAACGAATCTCTTCGTAATTCACGCCTTCTAACTCACCCGTGCCTTTTTTAATGGCGCGCGTGATGTTGTCGGAAGGCATGTTCTCTTCTTTGGCTTCTGCCACCGCGGCACGTAGGCGCGGATTCATGGCGGTATCGCCTCCGCCCAGACGAGCAGAGACGGTAATTTCTTTGATAAGTTTGGTGAAAATTTTACCGCGTTTGGCGTCTTGACGTCCCTTGCGGTGTTGAATGTTTGCCCATTTACTGTGACCTGCCATGCTCTATTTCCTCGGATAGCTAACTTATCCCAGTATTTTATCATAGGCTTGCGCATGCCTCAGTGTTTGGCAAAATCTCTAAAGCTCTTGCCCTTCGGCGCAATCGACTGGCTTATGTTTACGCATGGTGATCACAGATATTTGCACCAATGCCAGAGAAATGAGCAGCATACCGATCAGCTCATAGCTATTCGGCACTTCGTTTAGCTGTATCCATGCTGCAATCACACCAATGACTGGTGCGAGCATACTCGTCATACTCGCCACGCCAGCTGGCAATATTTGTAATGCATATAGCCATAATAGCCATGCCAAGGCGCCACTTAAAAATACATTAAACAGCACTGAGCCAATCAAATAACCTGTCCATTGAATAGGTGCCGCTGGTACCAAAAACGCGATCAACACCATGGGGATAGACCCCAACAACATTGGCCAGGCAGTTAAATTGAGTAAGTCCAACTCCGGGCTACGACGATGTAGTTTTTTTGAAATAATGGCAGATAACGCCCACGATACCCCTGAGAAAATGGCCAAAAACATACTGAAGCCATCGGCTTTGATATGCAGTGGATCAAAAATCAGCACCATGCCAAACACCGCTGAAATGACGGCTAACCACTGCCAACCTTGTACTTTTTCACCCAACATGGGCCAAGCAAATAGCATCACCCAAAACGGCATGGTATAGGTGAGCACTGCAGTTTTTCCAGCGCCGCCTTCTACCAATGCCCACAGCAACACACCGGTAAAGCCCACCGTTTGCAACAGGCCTAGCACCAGCATGGTGGGGAACTCTTTCAACCCCATCGGACGTTTGGTTAAATAGATCACGACAAATAGCACAATGGCCCCAAAAAACGTACGCATGGCAGCAAATTGAAAAGGCCCCGCATATTGCAAGGCGCTCTTCATCACTACCCAGTTGTAACCCCAAATTAAGGTGAGCACAATCAGTGCAATCATGGCGCTGATATTTTGTTTGGTGCTATTCTCCATTGAATGTCCAATCATTAAGTACTACAACATGTCCGGTTAATTCCAGATATGGGTCACTGCTTTCCAACCACCATCACTTTGCTTGCGGTATACCAAATGCACATTACCGCCAAATGTTTGTTTAGTGCCATCTGCATTGAACATTGCCGCCGCCCAATTGCCACGTTGATACGCAAGGTTTCCATCGGCAACCGCTTCTGTCAGTGTCAGCTGATGTTCAACGACCCCTGCCTGAATCAGCCCGTCAAAAAATACTTGAATCGCCTGCGCACCATTCACTGGTGCACCGGCTGGCGCTGGCATCACTGTTGCATTGACATCATAAAGCCTGCCGATTTCAGCTGCGTTTTTGGCATTAAACGCCTGATCAAATTGCGCATTGATGGCTTGAATTTCTGTTTGAATAGTTTGCATTATGTTTCCTTTACTTTCTTGAGTTAGTACGGTTCATTTAAATCAGTGCTGGAATCCCCAGTTGGATCAAGCCTAATATATTGTTTAATTCTTCACGCTTAGTGGCATCTAGCCCCTGCATGCATTGTCTCAACCGGCGATAGTAATCCGGCATCACCACATCTAGTTTGGCTTGGCCTGCATCGGTTAATCGAATAATCACACTGCGTCGGTCTGCCTTATCAAATACCCTGACCACCAAACCGCCTTGTTCTAAGCTATCAATCAGGCCAGTCATTGTGGCGCGTGTAACACCCGTTTTCTCAGCCAAGATGGAGGGTGTGGACGATACGTTTTCTTCTCGCATCAACAAAATAAGCACCCACCAGCGCCCTTGCAACAAATCATGTTTGCTTAGGCAGGCATCTAATGCCAACGATAGTTCGGTAGCCACCCGCAACAGATTTAAAAAGCTGGCAATCGCCGTCACATCCGCATCTGGATAGCGCTCGGCGAATTTTTCCAACACTTCAGAAGTAGGGAGATCTCTAAG
>Ga0123390_1049042_pt1 | contig 15710 bp, 10 predicted proteins | sample T3HHNO3metaT_FD_89918 | JGI IMG/M metagenome (GOLD analysis project Ga0123390, IMG submission 89918) | Methane-oxidizing artificial microbial communities from Washington, USA to study methane cycling - T3-HHNO3 metaT (Metagenome... | ecosystem: Engineered > Modeled > Simulated communities... | reverse complement strand
TTGTGACGCTACACAGTAATTTGAGTGAGAGTGAGCGCTTACAAAATTGGCTGGCGGCAAAATCCGGTGCAGCCAAAATTGTGATTGGTACACGGCTAAGCGTGTTTACCCCCATGCCCCATTTAAAGCTGATGGTGATGGATGAAGAACACGATGGTTCATACAAGCAGCAAGAAGGCATGCGTTACCATGCACGCGATGTAGCGATGGTGCGCGCCAAGCAGTTGAATATTCCGATTGTATTGGGGAGTGCAACGCCCTCGTTAGAAACTTGGTATAACGCCACAACTTCCAACACCACCACGCAGCCAGAAAAGAAACAAAGTTATGGCTTGCTGACTTTAACGCAGCGCGCGGTTACACAGGCGCAGCTACCCAAGATTTTCTGCATAGATTCAGCAAAATCACCACTCGAGAATGGCTTGTCCCCCTTGCTGATAGAGGCCATGCGCAAGCGCTTAGCCAGGGGCGAACAAAGTTTACTGTTTATTAACCGGCGCGGGTATGCCCCGGTGCTACATTGTTCGGCTTGTTTATGGCATTCCAGTTGCACACGCTGCTCGGCCAAGCTGGTCGTCCATCTAAGTCAGCGCCGATTAAAGTGTCATCATTGTGGGCACGAGCAAAAGATTCCGTTGCAATGTCCAAGCTGTGGCAACGCAGATTTAAAACCCATTGGTCAAGCCACACAGCGTTTATCGCAAACGTTGGAATCACTTTTCCCCACCGCACGTATTGCGCGTGTAGACCGCGACAGCATGCGTAGCAAAGATGCCTTGACCACATTATTGAGCAAGGTACATGCAGGCGAGATTGATATCTTGGTGGGCACACAGATGTTGGCAAAAGGGCATGATTTCCCTAATCTGACTTTGGTCGGCGTGATAGACACAGACACTGCGCTATACAGCCCTGATTTTAGAGCCAGTGAACGTTTATTTTCGCAGTTGATGCAAGTGTCTGGTCGCGCTGGCCGGGCTGCTGTGGCAGGAGAAGTGTTAATTCAGACAGCGTTTCCGCAGCATGATTTGTTCCATGCATTGCGTGCGCAAGATTATGCCGCTTATGCCAATACCTTGCTACAAGAGCGCATAGCCATGCAGTTACCGCCCAGCCGCTTTTTTGTGCTGCTGAAAGCCGAAGCCAGCGATTATCAGCAGGTACAGCAGTTTTTAAACAGTGCCGCCGCCTATGCAAGGCAACATGCCAACGAAGTGACGCTATATGATCCGGTTCGGCCGCAGATGGAGCGCTTAAAAGGCTTGGAGAGAGCCTATGTATTATTGCAGGCAGAAAAACGCCAAACCCTACAACGTTTGCTGCATGTGTGGATACCACAATTACGCGCGCACCCGTCATCTTCTAAAATACGCTGGGCGCTGGATATCGATCCACTAGAGTTTTAAGCAAACGACGCTGCTACTTAATTGTATAGATGACCGCTACAGCACCTCTAAAATACAGTAAAATAGCGTCCTGTAAAAAATCAATTTTTGCGGCTGTAGTTCAATGGTAGAACGCTAGCTTCCCAAGCTCGATACGCGGGTTCGATTCCCGTCAGCCGCTCCAAATTCTCCGATTGTGCCCAGCTGCTGAGTGATTTCAATCAGTCGTCGTCGGGTAAAAAATAAACGTTTGACCTATTTGCAAGTCCAAATTGATGGCTTGGCCCCCTCGCATTTTCATGGTGTGGGTGGCTTCTTTGCAATAAGTAAAACGCCAAGGTTGTAGCGCATGTACAATTTTAAGTACTTGGAATTGTTTGTTTAAAAAAATCAGATCAATGGCGTATTGCATACCGCAGGTGTGCGCGCTATTACAAGGGGAAAGTACTAGCGCTTCTCTATCGTTTAATGGCGGCCCAGATAAGAGTCCTTTGAGATTAGCAAAAAATCCGCCAGTAATTCTGGCGTTGATATACACATTGCCTGCCCGGATGTACGCAATGGTAACTTCATCTAAAGAAGGCGTTTTCGAGCTAGACATCTATTGTCCTTGATCTTAAATGGTTGTTTGCTAAAGTGTGGAGATTTTTGTAAACAAGTAAGCTATTTGCAGGCGCAAATGTTTTGATTGAACTAGGCTAACCATTAGCCCGTGTATATGCTGATAGATGCATTACTGTATGAGTATGCGATGTCATTACTTTATTCAAAATCACTCCCTCAAGTGGAAATTTCTTCAATAAATCAATAGCTGGTATGTGCAAATTAATCATCAAAAGCTAATCGGTCTTAGTGCCGTTATCTGCATTAAAATGTAAACTATTGTTAATAGCTTAAAAATAGCGCCATTATTATACATGTGTATATATTAGCACAGCTATTTATACGATTGTATATTTTTGTTAAATTCTTCAGGTTGATTTGGTCATGGAAAAAAGATCTCGCAAGCGGCAAGTAGATGAAAAGCGGTTAGAAGAAATCACTTTGATCGCCGAGGAAATCGTCGCCAAAAAAGGGATTAATGGCTTAACGCTGCAAGAAGTCATTAGTCAAAGCAGTGTTTCCAGAGGGACGTTTTATAAACAATTTCCCTCTAAAGAAACGCTCATTACTTATTTAGGCATCAAAGGGCTTAACTATTGGTCCGGTCTGATGGAATTGGCAAAAGGCTATGATGCCCTTTCTAGGGAGCGCCTATTGGTGCTGTACGCAACACATGTGTTGTGTCACCGACTCAAACCCATTAATTATCAATGTATCTTTATTGCAAATTCCGAAGTGAACAGGTTGGCGGTCAGTCCGGAACTGAATGGTATTTTAGACGACAGGATTAATCACCTGATTGCATTTATTGCAGAATGTATTACACAGGCGGTTGCCGAAAATAACTTAACTGTTCCGAATAGTTTATCGATTCCAGAATTAGCCTTTTTTATTTGGGCGAATCGCTATGGTGCAACCGTGGCTTCGTACAATTTTCAAATGGAACATGGCGATGACGATTTAACGCAAAAATATAAGCGCTACACCAATTATTGTTTAGACAATATGCAGTGGAAACCACTTTCGCAAGAAATTAACTACGAGCGTGTGTTGAATCACATTTTTACTGCTTTTTACAAGCAAGAGCGTAATCTAGCAAAAAAAATGCATACCACAATTCAGCCTTTTTCAATTACCGAGCAGGTGTTCGATATTTAGCCAATATACGCAGCGCGTTAACATTAGAGTCAATTGCATTTATGTAGGATAATAAGCACTTTGTAGCAATTGCTACTTGGTCTATTGCGATACTTTTTTTAATTATTACGCTTCGTTAGAGAGCATTATGGCACCTACCCCTCCCACCGTTATGACGTTTGCCGCCACAGATCCTAGTAGTGGTGCAGGCATGCAAGCCGATGTATTGGCGTTGGCCAGTATAGGCTGCCATCCGTTGTCAGTCATCACAGGCATTACTGTACAAGATACTGTGGGCGTGGAAAGTGTCATGCCTTTGGATGCAGATTGGATCAATGATCAAGCCCGCACCATCTTGGAAGACGTACAGGTGGCTGCTTTTAAATTGGGTTTGCTCGGCAGTGTAGAAAATGTAGCGGTGATTGCGGAAATTGTGGCGGATTATCCTGATATTCCATTGTTGATAGATCCGATTTTGACCTCTGGCCGTGGCGATGAGTTGAGTAATGAGGAAATGCAGGCCGCCATGTGCGAACTGTTGTTTCCGCAAGCCACCCTGATTACACCCAATAGTTTAGAAGCGCGTCGGCTGGCCTATTACGATGAAGGCGAAGAGGTCAAACATACTACTTTAGATGAATCTGCGCAGCGTTTGCTGGAAATGGGTTGCGAGTACGTGCTCATTACCGGCACACATGAGCGCTCGACTGATGTGGTGAACTCCCTGTATGGCATGCAAATGTCTGGCGTCAATGGCTTGATTAAAGCCTACCATTGGGAGCGTCTGGCTGGTAGCTATCATGGTTCCGGCTGCACGTTGACCAGTGCCATTGCTGCCTGTTTGGCGCATGGTTTGACCATGGAAGAAGCGGTGCAGGAAGCGCAAGAATACACATGGCAAACGCTCAAACACGCATTCCGCCCAGGCATGGGGCAATTTATCCCAGATAGATTCTTCTGGGCGCGTGAAGATGACAATCCAAATGACAAAGCCATCTCGCTACAACATTAAAGGTTTATACGCAGTCACGCCGGATATCTTGGAAGTAGAGCTGCTGTGTGAGAAAGTGCGTTTAACACTGGAAGGTGGCGCTTCACTTGTGCAGTATCGAAACAAGTTTGCAGACAAGCAGTTACTGCTACGTCAGGCGACTGCGCTGTTGGCGCTATGCCGCAGCTTCGGTGTGCCACTCATTATTAACGACCATCTGGATCTGTGTGCGCAAATTGATGCGGATGGTTTGCATGTGGGCGCTTCAGATTGTGACTTAAGCGCAGCGCGTCGCTTGCTGGGCCCGCATAAAATCATTGGTGCGTCTTGCTATAACTGGTTAGATCTAGCCATTCAGGCAGAAGCTGCTGGCGCGTCTTATGTGGCGTTCGGCGCGTGCTTTGCTTCCGAAACCAAACCGAATGCCGTACATGCGCCGCTGAGCTTGTTTGCAGAGGCTAAGCAAAAGGTAAAGTTACCGCTGGTGGGCATAGGCGGCATTCATATCGACAATGCTCATCAAGTCATTGATGCCGGCGCAGATGCGCTTGCAGTGATTACGGATATTTTTTATGACGACGATATTCGTCACATAACCCAACGTTACACCCAATTATTTCATGCTTAACATTTTCTACTATGACAACCACTAACCAAACCCTGTTTGAAAAATCTCAACAACTTATTCCCGGTGGCGTGAATTCACCGGTGCGTGCATTTCGCTCGGTAGGCGGCACACCGGTATTTTTTAAAAAAGGTTTGGGTTCCAAGCTGTGGGATGTCGATGGTAAAGAATACATTGATTACATCAACTCTTGGGGCCCGATGATTTTAGGGCATGCGCACCCCGAGGTGGTGGCAGCAGTACAGGCAGCGGCGGCCAATAGTTTATCGTTTGGCGCACCGACTGGCTTAGAGTTGGAAATGGCAGAGCTGATTAATAAGCTTGTGCCTAGCATGGAGCAAGTGCGTTTGAATAGCAGCGGCACCGAGGCAACCATGAGTGCGATTCGCACAGCGCGTGGTTTTACCGGGCGCGATAAAATCATTAAGTTTGAGGGTTGCTATCATGGGCATTCTGATGGCTTACTGGTAAAAGCGGGCTCTGGTTTGCTGACATTTGGTGAGCCGGATTCTGGCGGTGTGCCTGCAAGTGTGGCTGCACATACGCTCACGTTGGAATACAACAATACGCAGCAATTAGAAGATATATTCAAACAAATGGGTGATGAAATTGCCTGTGTGATTATTGAGCCAGTGGTCGGCAACATGAACCTAATCGTGCCGCATATGGAATTCCTGACTACATTGCGCGAACTATGTACCAAACACGGCGCGGTGTTGATATTTGATGAGGTGATGACAGGCTTCCGTGTCGCTTTAGGCGGTGCGCAGGCGCTTTATAACATTCAGCCGGACATGACAACGCTGGGCAAAGTCATTGGCGGTGGCTTACCAGTTGGCGCTTTTGGAGGACGCAAAGACATCATGCAATGCCTAGCGCCAGTAGGTAAAGTGTATCAAGCTGGTACGTTATCCGGTAATCCTGTCGCAGTCTCTGCCGGATTGACCACGCTTAAACTCGTGCAAGTTGCTGGATTTTACGACAAACTCACTGCGCAAACCAAAAAATTGATGGATGGTTTGATGCAAGCTGCTCAGCATGCAGGCGTGACTTTTTCTGCGCAGAGTGTAGGCGGTATGTTTGGCCTGTACTTTAGCCAGACTTGCCCAAGTAGTTATGCGGAAATTATGCGCGACAACAACAAGGCGCACTTTAACCAGTTTTTCCACAGCATGCTGGATAGCGGTGTCTATTTAGGGCCTTCTGCGTTCGAGGCAGGTTTTGTATCAGCCGCACATACCGACGCAGACATCACATACACCATCGATGCTGCTGCTAAGGCTTTTGCATTACTGCGTTAATCTGCCGAAATCAATGGACTAGCTGAGGTGTCACGGTGCGCTGCACCTCATTGAGATCAGACTCTTCCCTGCGCTCCACTTGTGTCGTTCTTGCTTGTCTTGGATGTTGGTAGACCGCATCTAGACGCAAGCTGGCCTTCATCATGATGTTGGCGATGCTTTGAATGCTGCTCGGACTGAGTCTGATTGAAATGGAGCCCAGCTCCAGTTCGACCACTTCGCAATTGGGGCAATAGTACAATCTCACGCCCAGACTATCGGCCAAAATGATTTTTTCGCAAGCAGCATTATCAGGGGTTTGGTTCATCATCCACTCCTAAAAAGTGATTAAGATTAAATGCACTGTTTGCAAATGATAATCATTCTCATTTGAAGAGTCAACAAAATACGTACATTGGCGTATAAAAAACTTGGCTACTATCACTATAATCATGCTTAAATGATTGAACTTGCACATGTTTAACGGTATTATTGAAGGTTCCGCTAAATGTTTTGTAATTGAATTATTAGGCAAAGAATATGCAAGCCGTAAACACACCCGAAACCCTGGAGCAGACTCAAGCAACCATGCAGGCCCACACTGGATTGGCGCCAAAATCGCAAGGTTTGTACGATCGTCGCAATGAAAAAGATAGCTGTGGCGTTGGATTTGTAGCGCACATCAAAGGTAAGAAAAGCCACGATATCGTCGCAAAAGGCTTAGAGCTCTTAACCAATCTTACCCACCGTGGTGCCACTGGCTACGATCCTAAATTGGGGGATGGTGCTGGTCTTTTAATGCAAATGCCAGATGCGTTTATGCGTAAAGAGGCGGCTAAGCTGAGCATCGAATTGCCAGAAGTCGGCCAATATGCGGTTGGTAACTTGTTCCTACCACAAGATCAGAAAAATCGTGCGCAATGTGAAGCAATCATCGCTAAGATCATTGCAGAAGAAAATCAAACGTTATTAGGCTGGCGTGATGTACCGGTCGACAATGGCAATATTGCGGATGCAGCGCGTGAAGTAGAGCCATGTATGCGTCAAGTGATCGTGGCAAGTGCAGCCAAAGACAACAACGTTTTTGAACGTAAATGTTTTGTGATTCGCAAACGTATTGAGCATGCAGTGCGCGCACTCAACTTGCAGGACAAAGCACAGTTCTATGTACCTTCATTTTCGTCACGTACCATCGTCTACAAAGGCATGCTGTTGGCAAATGAAGTAGGCGTGTACTACAAAGACTTAGTAGACGAAACAGTCGTTTCAGCACTTGCCTTAGTGCATCAACGTTTCTCAACCAATACCTTCCCGGCTTGGGATCTAGCCCACCCTTTCCGCATGATTGCCCATAATGGCGAAATCAATACCGTGCAAGGCAATGTCAACTGGATGGCTGCGCGTCATGAGACGATGAAATCCACAGTGATTGGCGAAGATTTAGATAAATTATGGCCACTGATTGCAGACGGCCAATCTGACTCAGCCTGTTTTGATAACTGTTTAGAGTTGTTGGTGGCTGGTGGTTACAGCTTGCCACATGCCATGATGATGTTGATTCCAGAGGCTTGGAATAACAATGCACTGATGGATGAAGATAGACGTGCATTCTACGAATATCACGCAGCGTTAATGGAGCCATGGGATGGCCCGGCAGCAGTAGCGTTTACCGATGGCAAGATGATTGGTGCAACTTTAGACCGCAATGGCTTGCGCCCTGCCCGTTATTTGGTGACGGAAGATGACATCGTGATGATGGCTTCTGAAATGGGTGTGATTACTTTCCCACAAGAGAAAATTATCAAAAAATGGCGTCTGCAACCAGGCAAAATGTTGCTGATTGACATGGAGCAAGGCCGCATCATTGACGACAATGAGGCGAAAAAACAGTTAGCCAATGCTAAGCCATATCGTCAATGGATTGAGCAGTCACGCTACCATTTGAGCGATTTGCCAAAAATCGAAGTGAACTTAACACTGAACGAAACGCTGCTAGATACGCAGCAAGCATTTGGCTTTACACAAGAAGATATTAAGTTTGTATTGCAGCCTATGGTGGCTAACGGTGAAGAAGGTGCCGGCTCGATGGGTAACGATGCTGCCCTGCCCGTGCTGTCTAACAAGCCCAAACAAATTTATAACTATTTCAAACAGTTATTTGCGCAAGTGACCAACCCACCGATTGACCCGATCCGTGAAGAATTGGTAATGTCTTTGGTCACGTTTATTGGCCCTAAACCTAATTTATTGAGCGTGGATGAAACCAATCCGCCGTTGCGTTTGGAAGCTAGCCAGCCCGTATTGATGCTAGAAGAGTTGGAGCAATTGAAAAATATTGAGTCTTCTACCAAAGGCCAATATAAATCATTGGTGTTAGATATTACGTACGATGCTGCTTTAGGTAAAGCCGGCATGGCGAATGCCATTAAAGCGCTACATGAGCAAGCAGTGAAAGCGGTGCATGCCGGCATCAACGTGTTGATTTTGTCTGATCGCGCTATCGCAAAAAATCGTGTTGCTATCCCTGCACTGCTTGCCTGTTCTGCAACACATGAACACTTGGTCAAAGAAGGCTTGCGTACCAGTACAGGTTTGGTGATTGATACGGGTTCAGCACGTGAGGTGCATCACTTTGCATTGCTCGCTGGTTATGGTGCAGAAGCCGTTTGCCCATGGCTAACGTTTGAAACCATCAAGCACTTAAGCGATGATGCCTATAAAGCACAGAAAAATTTTGTAAAAGCGATTGGCAAGGGCTTGTATAAAGTCATGTCCAAAATGGGTATTTCAACTTACCAATCTTACTGTGGTGCGCAAATTTTTGAAGCGATTGGCTTGAACACTGCGTTTGTGAATGAATACTTCACGGGAACGGCCACCCAAATCGAAGGGATTGGTATTGAGCAAGTAGCTGAAGAAGCGTTGCGCTTACACAACTCAGCATTTGGCAATGATCCCGTGCTTGCCAATGCATTGGATGCTGGTGGTGAATATGCTTTCCGTGTACGCGGTGAAGAGCATATGTGGACACCGGAGTCTATTTCTAAACTGCAAAATGCAACACGTACCGGCAAATACGACACTTATAAAGAATACGCAAAACTGATTAACGACCAAACACGTCGTCATATGACATTGCGCGGTTTATTCGAGATCAAGCCATTAGGCACTGCAATTCCATTAGAGCAAGTAGAGTCTGCTAAAGAAATCGTGAAACGTTTTGCAACCGGTGCGATGTCATTAGGTTCCATTTCTACAGAAGCACATGCTACCTTGGCGATTGCCATGAACCGTATTGGGGGTAAATCCAATACAGGTGAAGGTGGCGAAGATGCGAAACGTTTTATTCCAGTTGCGAATGCAACGACCATGGCGCAAGTTATTGGCGAGGACTTAGTTGAATCCAATATTCCGCTCAAAGCCGGCGATTCTATGCGCTCACGCATCAAACAAGTGGCGTCTGGCCGGTTTGGCGTGACAGCGAATTACTTGGCTTCTGCCGATCAAATTCAAATCAAGATGGCACAGGGTGCAAAACCAGGCGAAGGTGGTCAATTACCAGGTCATAAAGTATCACCTTATATTGCACAATTGCGATTCAGCGTGCCGGGTGTTGGTTTAATTTCACCACCACCACACCATGATATTTACTCCATTGAAGATTTAGCACAACTGATTCACGACTTGAAAAACGCGAATCCAAAAGCGTCTATTTCTGTGAAACTAGTGTCAGAAACAGGTATTGGTACTGTGGCTGCAGGTGTGGCCAAAGCCAAGTCAGACCATATCGTAGTTGCGGGTCATGACGGAGGTACGGGTGCATCACCAATTTCATCCATTAAACATGCAGGTACGCCTTGGGAATTAGGCTTAGCCGAAACCCAACAAACGCTGGTATTAAATCAACTGCGCGGCCGTGTAGTCGTGCAGGTGGATGGTCAAATGAAAACAGGCCGCGATGTATTGATAGGCGCATTGCTAGGGGCAGATGAGTTTGGCTTTGCCACAGCACCTCTGGTGGTGGAGGGCTGTATCATGATGCGTAAGTGTCACCTCAACACTTGCCCAGTTGGCGTAGCGACACAAGACCCTGAATTACGTAAGAAATTTACTGGCCAACCAGAACACGTGGTGAACTACTTCTTCTTTGTGGCTGAAGAGTTGCGCGAGCTAATGGCCAGTATGGGTGTTGCGAAATTTGATGACCTGATTGGCCGTGCAGATTTGCTGGATATGAAGGCTGGTATCGAACATTGGAAAATTAATGGTTTGGATTTCAGCAAAGTGTTCCACTTACCAGCGATGCCAGCGAGCGTTTCACGCAAAAATAACGATGTGCAAGATCATGGCTTGGTGAATGCGTTGGATAACAAGCTGATTGCCTTGGCAAAACCAGCGTTAGAAAAAGGTGAGCAAGTGAATATTGATATTGCTATCACCAACACGAATCGTACCGTCGGCACCATGTTGTCTAACCAAATTGCCAGCCGCTATGGCGCGCAAGGGTTACCAAATGGCACCATCCATGTGAAATTTACTGGTACGTCTGGCCAAAGTTTTGCAGCCTTTTTGGCCAAAGGCATTACGTTCGAATTGACCGGTGAAGGTAATGACTACGTAGGTAAAGGCTTGTGTGGTGGCCGTATCATCATCAAACCGCCAGTGACTTTCCGTGGTATCTCGCATGAGAACATTATTGTAGGCAATACCGTGATGTACGGTGCAACCACAGGTGAAAGTTATCTCAGCGGTGTAGCTGGCGAACGTTTCTGTGTACGTAACTCAGGTGCTTCTGCCGTGGTAGAAGGCGTGGGCAATCACGGTTGTGAATACATGACAGGCGGTACCGTGGTGGTGCTTGGCTTAACAGGTCAAAACTTTGCTGCGGGCATGAGTGGTGGCGTAGCTTATGTGTATGACGAAGACGGTATGTTTGCGCAACGTTGCAATATGAGCATGGTGACACTTGAGAAAGTAGAAGCCGCCGATGCAGATGTAGGTAAGGTGCAGCATTTGGGTCAGCCAGATGAAGTAACGCTAAAAAGTTTGATTGAAAACCATGCACAGTTAACAGGCAGTACACGTGCAAAAGCGTTATTGGCAGATTGGACTAATGCGAGAACAAAATTTGTAAAAGTCATGCCTAATGAGTACAAGCGCGCCTTGACAGAACTTGCAGCAGCCACTGCAAAACAAGCAGCCTAATAACGTATTGATTGAGAAAATAAAGATATGGGTAAAGTAACTGGTTTTATGGAGTTCGAGCGTCTGTCTGAGGCAAATTTGCCAGTACAGGATCGCGTTAAAAACTATAAAGAGTTTGTATTACATCTCACCGACGACCAAGCCAAGCAACAAGGTGCACGTTGCATGGATTGTGGTATTCCATTCTGTACTACTGGCTGTCCAATCAACAATATCATTCCGGATTGGAATGATTTGGTATACAACCAAGATTGGCACAGTGCGATTGATGTATTGCATTCCACCAATAATTTCCCAGAGTTTACTGGACGTATTTGCCCAGCACCGTGTGAGGCAGCCTGTACGCTCAACATCAATAACGATGCCGTTGGCATTAAATCCATTGAGCATGCGATTATTGATAAAGCATGGGAAAACGATTGGGTCACACCACAAATCAACCCGACTAAAACCGGTAAAAAAATTGCAGTCGTGGGCTCAGGCCCCGCTGGTTTGGCTGCTGCACAGCAATTAGCACGCGCCGGTCATGCAGTGACTGTATTAGAAAAAAATGACCGTATTGGTGGCTTGTTACGCTACGGTATTCCTGACTTCAAAATGGAAAAATCCCATATTGATCGTCGTATGGCGCAAATGGAAGCCGAAGGTGTGACGTTTAAAGTCAATCAATACGTAGGTGAGAATGTCAACGCAGACGATGTGGTCAATCAATATGACGCTGTCATCTTGGCTGGTGGCGCGGAACACCCACGTGATTTGCCAGTGCCGGGTCGCGAATTAGATGGCGTACATTTTGCCATGGACTTTTTAACACCACAAAATAAAGTAGTCGCAGGCGATACGATCCCTGATCGCATCATGGCGACTAACAAACACGTGGTGGTGATTGGTGGCGGTGATACCGGTTCTGACTGTGTCGGTACTTCAAATCGTCATGGCGCATTGAGTATTAGCCAGTTTGAACTGATGCCACAACCGCCAGAAAAAGAAAACAAAGAGCTGGTATGGCCAAACTGGCCATTAAAGCTACGTACTTCTAGCTCACATGAGGAAGGTGCAAACCGTGATTGGTCTGTCACCACCAAAGAGCTGATTGGCGAGAACGGCAAAGTGGTCGGCTTAAAAGCGGCACGCGTGGAATGGAAAGACGGCAAAATGGCTGAAGTACCTGGCTCTGAATTTATCATGAAAGCAGATTTGGTATTGTTGGCCATGGGTTTTGTTTCCCCCTTACAAAAGGTATTGGATGCCTTTGGTGTGGAAAAAGATAACCGTGGCAATGCCAAAGCGGCTACTGAGGGTGACAGCAGCTACAAGACTTCTAAAGCCAAAGTATTTGCGGCTGGAGATATGCGTCGCGGTCAATCATTAGTGGTATGGGCTATCCGTGAAGGTCGTCAAGCAGCACGTGCTGTGGATGAGTTTTTAATGGGCGCTTCTGCATTGCCTAGATAATGCATAGCAAGATAAGTTAGATTGATATTCATCAGTGTTTGATAATTGAATTGGGGATACGATGTATCCCCAAGTTTTTTGAGCATAAGCAATGACCACATTACAAAACGATACTTTTTTAAAAGCGCTGATGCGCCAACCCACTACATACACGCCAGTATGGATGATGCGTCAAGCGGGGCGTTATTTACCAGAGTATCGTGAAAGCCGCAAAACAGCTGGTAGTTTTATGCAGTTATGTCAAAGCCCTAGCTTTGCTACAGAAGTGACCTTACAGCCACTAGACCGCTACCCATTAGATGCCGCCATTCTGTTTTCGGATATTTTAACGGTGCCAGATGCCATGGGTTTGGGGCTATATTTCACCGAAGGTGAAGGCCCTAAGTTTGAGCGCAGTGCCAGTGATGAAGCTTCTATCCGCGCACTAGAAGTGCCAGACATGGCCAAGCTGCAGTATGTGTTTGATGCAGTCAGCAGCATCCGAAAAGCCTTGAATGGGCGCGTACCACTGATTGGTTTTTCTGGTAGCCCATGGACGCTTGCCACCTATATGGTGGAAGGAAAAGGTGGTACAGACTTCTTAAACACTAAAAAGCTGATGTATGCGCGTCCGGAATTGCTGCATCATATTTTAGAGGTGAATGCGCAAACTATTATTCAATACCTCAATGCGCAAATTGCTGCAGGTGCACAAGCGGTCATGATCTTTGATTCATGGGGTGGCGCACTATCACACAACGCCTATGTTGAGTTCTCACTCAATTATATGCAAAAAATCGTGGCGGGTTTAACCAAAACGGCAGATGGGAAAACAGTGCCTAGCATTGTATTTACCAAGGGCGGTGCGCTGTGGCTAGAAGCACAAGCTGCCATTGGTGCAGATGCTTTAGGCTTAGATTGGACCGTAGATATTGGTCAAGCACGTCAGCGTGTGGGTAACAAAGTGGGGCTACAAGGCAATATGGACCCAGCCATTTTGTTAAGTACACCAGAAGCGATTGAGAAAGAAGTGGCAAGTATTTTAGCCAGCTACGGCCGTGGCCATGGCCATGTATTTAACTTGGGTCATGGCATTACACAATGGACGCCACCAGAAAATGCTGCAGCGTTTATTGCCGCTGTTCACAAGCACAGTAAGCAGTACCACGTTTAATTCATGACACTCGGGCCACTACTTTGCAGGGGCTGGCGTCGTCAATTTTGACAGTCTAACTTGCATCAAACTGTAGATTAGCCAGCTTGGCGTACAGTCCAGACTGCAGTCGTAACTGTTCTGGGCTGCCCATTTCCACAATTTCCCCATGCTCCATCACAATGATGCGATCTGCTTTTTGCACGGTGGCTAAACGATGGGCAATGATCAAGGTGGTGCGGCCTTGCATAGCGGCGTTCAAGCCTTGTTGCACCAAAATTTCGGATTCTGCATCCAATGCACTGGTGGCTTCGTCTAGCAATAAGATGGGGGCATCTTTTAAAATGGCGCGCGCAATGGCAATGCGCTGGCGCTGACCTCCAGACAAGCGGGTGCCGCGCTCGCCTAAAAAGGTTTGGTAACCTTCAGGTAGTTGTGTCACAAACTGTGCGACTTGTGCTGCTTCTGCGGCGGCCATCACTTCAGTATCAGTCGCATTTTGACGTCCATAGCGAATATTCTCTAATACGTTGGCTGAAAAGATGACGGGATCTTGGGGCACAATCGCCATCATGCCGCGTAAGTCTTGCAGTGAAAGCTGGCGAATATCTTGACCATTGATCTGAATGCTGCCAGAAATGACATCGTAAAAACGCAATAGCAGTTGAAACATGGTGGTTTTGCCAGCACCAGAAGGCCCGACTAAGGCAATTGTCTCTCCCGCTTTAATTTCTAGGTTGATTTGTTTAAGTGCCGGGCTTAATGGTCTGGATGGATAGTAAAAATGCACATCTTGAAAGGAAATCGACGCCTGTAGGTGATTTGCCAAAGCAAGCTGATTTTCAGATGCCTGGATGGGGGATGTAGTGTGTAATAACTCCAACAAGCGTTCCGTTGCCCCCGCCGCACGCATGATATCGCCCCATACTTCGGCCATGGTGCTCACACTACCCGCTACCATTGCTGCGTAAAGTACAAACGAGGCTAACTCTCCTCCCGTCATCACCCCTTGGCTGACTTGGCGTGCGCCTAGCCACAATACAAAGATAATGGTGCCCATGACCGCAGTGATAATGATGGCGGTCAGTAAGGCGCGCACGCGTACTCTGCGGATAGCAGTCTTGAAGCTGAGCTCGGCAGAGGCGGTAAAGCGTTTAATCTCGCGCTGCTCTTGGGTATACGATTGCACGGTGGGCATGGCATTTAAAATCTCACCCGCCATGGCAGAGCTATCCGCGATACGATCTTGCGATTCACGCGAGAGCTTTTTTACAGAGCGGCCAATCATCATGATTGGTAGAATCAGACAGATCATCAGCCCGATATTGATGGAGAACAGGTAAAAGCTAGTGACGGCCAGCATGATCATGCCGCCAATAAATTGGAATAAGCTGCGTAAGCCCATGGATGCGGAGCTACCCACCACCGTTTGAATCAGTGTGGTATCGCCGGTGAGGCGCGATAGTACCTCGCCCGTTTGTAATGTCTCAAAAAATTGTGGCGATTGGTGCATCACACGCCCGTAGACCGCGCTACGTAAGTCAACAGTGACGCGCTCGCCTATCCACGAGACTGTGAAATAACGTGAGGCGACCATCAATGCCCAGAAAGCAGCCAAGCCAAAGAGTACGCCAAACTGTGTGTTAAGGTTGACATGACTGGCTAGGTTAGCGGTTTTTGCACTGCCAAAACCCACGTCAATCAAATCGCGAAACGCCAATGGCACCAATAGTAATGCGCCAGATGCTAAACACAGCAACACAAAGGCGATGCTGGCCTGCAGGCGATATGGTTTTAAAAAAGGCCATAAATCTTTAAGTGAAGCGACGTTTTTGCTTTGAGTGCTACTTGCGGAGGAATTGGTTTCTGCCATTGTTGTCTTTTTCGTTCATCATGC